>Ga0210247_101713_pt1 | contig 16109 bp, 12 predicted proteins | sample ChrtobMetP3_16mM_FD_155449 | JGI IMG/M metagenome (GOLD analysis project Ga0210247, IMG submission 155449) | Chrysochromulina tobin associated microbial communities from unialgal haptophyte culture, Seattle, Washington, United States - P3_16mM | ecosystem: Host-associated > Algae > Haptophytes >...
GCAGGAGTAGGCAAGGGAAACACGCCGACGCTCGCTTGCCCTATGCGAGCGCCGGCTGCCCAAAAAGCTGCTTGAGTCGTGAGCGGAGCTCCTCGCTCCTGATGCTCGCAAAGTCCTCCGGATGCTCCTCGAGGTAGCTGCTCACGTCGCGCACCCGGTCTTCAAGGGTCTGCACGTCATCCGCGGCGTCGAGCGGCGGCTCCTCGGTGGCCATGCGTCGACCGTTGCTTGGTCCGCACGCGATCTCGCATTGGTGGGTGATGGAGTTGTAGAAGGTGCCAAGCCCGAACGTCATGGGCGGTGGCGCAGGTGGAGGCGAGGTCGGCGGCGGCGGCAAGGGCGGCGGCGGCGGGGGGGGCGAGTGCAGGTCCAAAAGCACCACCGTCAGCCCGGCTGCACCAGGCACCGCCACGTAAGCGTAGGAGCCGCTCACAGCGACGGCATGACCCTGTGTGTGCACAGCACGTGAGGGCGAGCGAGTGAGAGCGCGAGGACATCAGCGGCGGACGCGCCGAGGGGGCAAGCATGATGGACAAAGCTAAGGGCCACACGTACATATAGCAGAAAGGACGAGGAGACCACGCTGCCCCGGATGACTGGAGACGCAGGGTTGCTAATGTCGATCACCACCAGCGAGTGGGAATAAAACCCCGCCACGTATGCGTACGAGCCGCTCACGGCGACGGAGAGAGCCTGTGTGCACAGCACGTGAGAGGGAGCGAGTGAGAGGGCACCGGCAGCGTACGCAGCGCGAGCTTGATGGACGGTGCGGACGCAAGCGCGACGAGCCACAGCGCTGCGCCCTAGTTCAATCACGGTCGCAGCTCCGCGTCGCACGCACCTGTTCAAGAAGAGACGACGACACCACGCTGCCCCGGATGACTGGAGACGCAGGGTTGCTCACGTCGACCACCACCAGCGAGTTGGAAAAACGCCCCGCCACGTAAGCGTACGAGCCGCTCACGGCGAGGCCAGACGCCTGTGAGTAAGGGCGAGTGCGTGAGCGCGAGAGGGAATCAGCAGGCGGTGGCGCTGCGGACGCGAGCACGATAGGCAGTGCAGACGCATGCCGTGGCGCCCGAGGCCATCCGCGCGTGCAAAGCTCCAGGCCGCACGCACAGAGTCCATAAGAGACGATGATGCCACACTGCCTCGGATGACTGGAGACGCAGGGTTGCTCACGTCGACCACCACCAGCGCATCGGATTGATCCGCCGTCACGTAAGCGTACGAGCCGCTCACGGCGACAGCCCAAGCCTGTGAGCACAGCACGTGAGAGCTAGTGAGAGAGCTTCAGCATTCGGTGGCGCCGCGGACGCGAGCACGATGGGCGGTGCGGACGCCAGCGCGGTGCGCCCGACGCCATCCGCGCGCGCAAAGCCCCAGGCCGCACACGCACCCCATTCAGAAGAGACGCCGACACCACGCTGCCACGGATGACCGGAGACGCAGGGTTGCTAATGTCGACCACCACCAGCGAGTCGGATAGATGTGCCGTCACGTAAGCGTACGAGCCGCTCACGGCGACGAAATGAGCCTGTGCGCACAGCACGTGAGAGCGAGTGAGAGAGCTTCAGCATTCGGTGGCGCCGCGGACGCGAGCACGATGAGAGCGCGAGAGGGCTTCAGCGGCGGAGGCACCGCGGGGGCGAACATGATGGGCGATGCGGACGCAAGCGCGGCACGCCCGACGCCATAAGCGCGCGCAAAGCTCCAGGCCGCACACGCACCCTATCCAGAAGAGACGACGACACTACGCTGCCACGGATGACTGGAGACGCAGGGTTGCTAATGTCGACCACCACCAGCGATTTGGAGTATTCACCGACCACGTAAGCGTACGAGCCGCTCACGGCGACGGAACGAGCCTGTAGCACATGAGAGCGCGAGAGGGCTTCAGCGGCGGAGGCACCGCGGGGGCGAAAATGATGGGCGATGCGGACGCAAGCGCGGCACGCCCGACGCCATGAGCGCGCGCAAAGCTCTAGGCTGCACACGCACATTATCGAGAAGAGACGACGACACTACGTTGCCACGGATGACTGGAGACGCAGGGTTGCTAATGTCGACCACCACAAGCGAGTCGGACCCATGCGCCGCCACGTAAGCATACGAGCCGCTCACGGCGACGCCATAAGCCTGCGTGCACAGCACGTGCGCGGGAGCGAGTGCGAGCGAGAGCGCATGAGGGGCCGTGCAGGTGGGCGAGCAAAGCTCGAGGGGCATGGGAGCGCGGCGCGGCGTCCGAGGTCAATGCGCAGGGTCGAGTCGCACGCACGTAATCCATTAGGGACGAATTGAAAACGTTGCCCACGATCGACCCGGAGCCCACGATGGTTGTGGAGTGCGCGAGCCGTCGCCCATCATGCTGGCTGCACGGGAGGGCTCGTCCGAGCTCCGTCGAAGGCGGTCGCGGCGCCGGCAGAGGGCTGAATCCGCCGTCCTCGGGCGCGGGCGGGAGCGGCGGAGGCGACACTACGGTCAAAGGCGGCGGCACAGGCGAATGTGCCGAGGCCGTCACGGCGACGATCCCGTGCAGCAGGAGTCCTCGAGCCATCGATCGCAGACCACGAGCACGTTCGGCCGGCAGATAAGTTCACAACCAAAACAGAGGCCCCACACCGCTCCGATGCAGCTGGTCCTGTCCGGGTGCATAGAGAGTCGACCTCCGAGCGTGAGACGGGGCTGCACTTGGGGCGGGGCTTGCGGCATGCGTGCGCGCGCACGGAACTCTTCCGCCCCACCCTCGCGCCCGCCCGCCCCGCGTGACCACCGCCCCGCGCGCGCGGCGCCGCCAGTCCCGCCCTAAGCATTCACCGTCGTGTCATTGGACCTGGTTAGGATCGTAAAAAGTTCCTGTGGGGATCAGATTACCGAATTTCGGAAGAGAGCCCTCTACGATGAAGCCCACAAAACACTTGTCACAAAACACGTGTCCGTCCCGGCCCTTGCCCTGCGCGCGGCTCCTGGGACACTCGGCTGCAGCCTGCAGCCGCGGCGCCCTGCGCGCGCTGCGCGCGAATGGAGCCTAGTTGTGCTTGTCGGCCCAGCGCCGCTCTAGGCCATTGCTCAACGCACAACGGGGACGGGCGCCTCCGTATGTACACCAGCGTCAATTGACCAGCATGAGACAGACGCTCATCTTTGGACGGACCGAATGCCACGGTCCTGCCCAAGGCGGCGCACCACGCAATCCCTCTCTTCTTCACACACCAAAAATGCCGAAACCCGAATCACGGGCGCCACTTCCATTTCCCCACAGGCTGGAATGAGAATGTGCCCCAATTCTTGCTTCGTCATTGCTTTCTGGATGCGCCTTCATCAAGACAGGTCTTTGAGAATCTTCGCATCGCCGTGAGAAGGGCACACACGATTCCCATGGAAATGTCTGGCGTCCCGCTGACCGCGCAGGTCTCCACGGACAGCCTAGGCAGTTTCACGGAGGCCCCAGGGCCGCCAAGGAAGCGCAAGAAGTATACTCGATGGAATATCCCGCAGGAAGCGCTCTCGGTTCTCGAGGAGATGTACTGGAAGGACAAGTTCCCGTCAGTCGAGACGAGGAAGGCGCTCGCCGAGGACCTGAAAGTGACCCCACGGCAAGTCCAGGTGTGGTTCCAGAATAAACGGCAGCGGGCAATCAAGCCCGATGGTTCAGGAGGGATGATGGACGAAGGGGACGAACCTGCTCCCCAGGCCAGAAGCAATGTGGCAGGCCGCGGCTCCCAATCGGTCGACCTCACGAGGCAACAGACCGAGGTGTTCGCCGCGGACGAAGTGGAGACGAACGACGTGCCGCTCAAGCGGAGTACTAGCAACCTCAGCGCCGCCGACGGCCACACGGCGCCGTCACGCCGCGGAGCGGCCGCGTCCGGGGCCGCCGAGCAATCAGGCATGCAAGCGACCTTATGGTCACCTCTGCCGCCCGGGCTTGCGGCGGGGATGCCGAACTTGCCCGGTCTGCCCGGGCATCCGGGCGTGGGATTCGGCTCGGGATGGCCGTGGCCGCCCAACATGGCGCCCAACATTGCCAACCTTCCCCCGGCGATGATCATGCAGGCGGCGGCGGCGGCGGCGGCGGCGGCGGCAGGCCTGCCGCATCCGCCGTTCATGATGCCGCCCTTCAACGGAGCCTCGGCTGCCCCGGGCACCCAGGGTGCGCCTGGCGAGGGCACTGGGCAGTGTGCGCCCGGCGGCGCCTTGCCCCTCCCGCTCCTCGATCCGCAGTTCTTCGCGCAGATGGCTGGGCAGCTTGGGGCGACGGACCTGGGCTTGCCACTCCACACGCCCATGCTCCCTCTCGCTGGCGCGACGCCCGAGGGGCTTCAGCAGTGCACGGACGCGGCGAGCCATCTGTACTTCGAGCGGTTCGGCGCGGCGCCCCCGACGCTTCGTGACCTCATGATGCTCTCGCAGAGCCTCGGCGGCGCCCACCACGGGGGCGCGCGCCTCCCCGTCGGCTTCCCCTTCGATGCTGTGAATGTGAACGGCTTGCTCGAGCAGCTCGCTCATTTGCAAGCGCCCGAGGGCGGCGCGACGAGGCAAGCGCCGCTACCCCTGGCGCCGGCGATCGCCGCAGTGCAGGCCGTGCCGACCGACGCCGTGTTGGGCACCCTACCCGCCTTCGACGCCGCCGCCGCCTGTCAACTGTCAACTGCCGCTGCTGCCAACCTACATCCCGGCGCCCAACACGGCGCCCAGCATGGCTCCGGGTCCGGGGGGGGCGAACGCCATATCGAGCGCCGCGCCACCCCCGATGGTACGTCATTGGAAGCCGTACCCGTCGCCGCGATCGCGAGCAGCGCCCACCACGGCGCCCGGACCAGCGCCGCGATGAGCGCCCACGCCAACGCCTCGGCCCACCTGGCCGCGATGAGCGCCGCAATGAGCGCCCAGGGCGGCGCCGACGGCTCGAGTGCGCGATTCACCCACTTGGGCAACTTCGCGGCGCTCGCGCAGGCCTTTTGTGCCGGCTCGGCGCAGGCGACGGAGGCGGCGCGCAATCTGACTCCCGAGCAGCTCGCCAACGCCGCCGCCAATGCCGCCGCCGCCATGGCTCACACTTGGGGGCAGTTTCCACAGCCAGGATTCCCTGCACAGCCCCCGCATGTGCCGCCGCGCGCCGCACAGGCGGGGCAGGGCGACCCATCGCTCCCATCCCATCTGCATGCGCCGCATTACATGGGCTCGCTGCCCTTCTCGTCGGCGGACGCGGCGCGCGCCCACCACGGCGCGAGTGCGCATCGCGACGGGGCCGCGCGCGCGATGAGCGCCGCCTTGCACGGCGCCCACCACGGCGGCCCCCACCACGGCGGCGCCCACCATGGCCGAGGCCTCTCCCCGCCGCAGCCAGACGGCATGGAGGACCTCATCGAGAGCCTCTTCACCGAGGGCATCGAGATGGATGCTCTCGAGCAGCAGCTCGCGGAGCAGCAGCAGCAGCTTGCGGGGCGGCTCAAGCTGAGCAGCCACGATCGGCGCGCGTTCGGTGGCGGCGGCAGCACGGCGAGCTCGATGTCCGGCCGCGCCGAGCTGAGCACCATGATCCCCGAGGGACGACACTCGAGCAAGCGGGGACGCTCGCCGCGGCGTGCCGACTTCGTCGCGTCGGCCTCGTGCGCGTCGTTCGCCACCTCCGCCGACGGGCGCGGCAAGGATGGCGAGGGTTCGGACGGCGGCGGCTCAGGCAGCGGCGACGGCTCGCACACGGCCATCGCGAGCTCCGAGAACACGGGCACGGGCGCCGGTTTGGGCGGCGGATCGGGCGCCGGGTCGGGCGCCGGGTCGGGCGCCGGATCGGGCAGCGGATCGAGCGGCGGCTCCGATGGCGGCGGAGACGGCGGCGGAGACGGCGGCGCCTCCGACGGCGGCGGCGGCCGCCGCCACAACGGCGGAAACTCACGCACCTCATCGCCCGATTCGTCCGCGGACTCGCTCAACTCTCGCTTCTCTGCCTCCGACATCTTGCATCAGCTCGGTGACGACCTGCTTTGAGGAAGCACGTGTGAACACAGAACCGCCTCGAATGCAACCAACCGCATGCTGCCGCGCCGATCTTCTGAGGTCGTGCTACAGGTGCATGGTGGGTGAAGCTGGTGGAGCTGCACACGCCAACCCTAATTTGGCAGCTGCACACGCGAATCCTAATTTGGCAGCTGCGCACGCTCGCATGCGCCCCTGCTGGCATGTGGCCGGGTGCGCGTGTGAGCGGTGCCATGATCCACACGGATACCATCTCATGCCCGGTCGCGGGAGCATCAAATGGCAGCGCGCATCATCAACCTCATGCGCAGAGTGAGCTTGCATCCCCAATGGTCTTTTCCAGGGCCAGGCAGTTACTGCACACAGCACTACCATCGTTCGTGATGGGGGGCGTGCACGCATGCATACCGTCGCTACATACCATCGCCGTCGTGAACCGTTGAGATAATGAGAAGAGAGAGCTCGTGCATCGTGTGACATTCTCTCGGGGCGTCTTAAGGGGCGTCCACCGTCCTGGCAGAGAGACTGAGAGACGGACGTATCGTCGTTTAGCGGTCAACGGCGTGTCTAGGCCCGCGGTGAGGCAACGTTTTTGTTAGTTTACCGCGTGTTCGTCAAAACGAGTACGAATAGTAACTAATTACATGACGATGACAACCGTCGTCGCCGCGGCCCGCGCGGACACGCCGCCTCGCCGCGCCCCCGCGTAACGCACGAGTCCGTGCCGCACGCCGCCAGCCCAGGCGCCGCAGCCCGGCCGAGTGAGAGCGGCCAGCGCCGGCGAGCCACCGCGAGCAGCGCGGCCCGCACGCCGTTGCCGACGGCAAGGCGGCCACACACGACGTGCCGGCACGGGAGTTCATGCATCACGGTTCACGCTGCCCGGCCGACCTCTCGCCATGATACTCATCAGCTGACTCCCTCATGAGGTACATGCTCCGTCATTACAGGTTCACAGATGAATCCCTCATGAGGTACATGCTCCTTCACGTCATCACAGGTTCAAAGATGAATCCCTCATGAGGTACATGCTCCTTCATGACCGTTCACAAGCGGTCCACCCTGCCTCAGCATAGGACCGTTCCCCACGGGAAGCACTTCTTGGCCTCCTTCTTGCGTTCGGCGCTGTCGAGGATGATGGCCCCGAGAGCGGCACGGCTTGCCTGCCAGAGCAGCTTGTCGACGTTCTTGCGCTGCACGATGGTCGCGAGCTTTTGAATGAGCCCCGCCTGGTGCGCCTTATCGCAGTGCGTCTCCTCGTCACGCGCGAATGAATTGATCGCGAGGCACGCGTTCTGCTCGACAGCCGTAACTCCGTCATGCGCGTTGAGCACCTCGGCGATCGTCTTGTAAGCGCCCGAGTCGATGATGCTGCGCTTGATCGCAAGCTGCTCCTCGGCGCTCGCGTCGCTAATCGAGCCCAGGATCGTTGCGAGCGCGTAGCCATGCTCGCAAATGCCCGCGTGCGCCGTGTGCTTCGCCACCGCTTTGCACAGGGCTGGTACACACCCAGCCTCAACTGCCCGGCGCTTGCGCGCGTTGTCCCCCGAGACGAGATTGCGCAACGCCACGAGGCAGTAGAGCTGGACCTGGTCCATGGTTTGGAGTTTGGTCATCGATTGCACGACCAACTCGATCGCGCCGAGCTCCGTGGCCTGGATGACGTTAGCACTCTCTCGGCAGCGGATGCGAAGCGTGTCGGCGCAGTTTGCGACGGCATGTGCACGCATCGGGTACGCCTTCAGCACCCCGACAATGGCGGCCACGTCCATCTTCTTGATCTCGTCGCTGCTCGGTGGCTCGGCGGATGAGTGAGATCCGCCGAGAGTTGCGGCTTTTGCGTTGAGCACCTCTTGCTCCTCCGATGCATGCTCGCCAGTCGCCGCCAGCCCCTCATCGGAACCTTCCTGCTTACCGCGTGCGGTGTCCATGGACTGAGCTGGCGAGGGCAGATCACCCTCACTCACTCGCTCCGAAAAGGGTCCCAACTTGCGAAACGTGTCAGTAAAGAAGTCCAGCCAGTTGCCCTCGTTGGGCATCGCGGCCACCGCATCCTTATCGGGCTTCAACGACCCCTGTTCTGCCATCGGGTGTGCAGCAAGTGGGCTTGTCTTCGAGACGAGCAAAATCTGGGGAACTGTCGCGAGGACTTGCCCAAAACTGCGGGAGACGTCGCGTGACCTACAAAGTTTCCCTTTTCGGCACGGCGGCAGGCGCGGCGGGGAGGCGTGGCGTTTTGGTCACATTTGACGAATTCGACGAACGCGAGTTTTTTTGCCCCTTCCCGGCGTGGAGACAAGACTGTTTGGTCCCGCCCCCGGTGCCCGGAGCGATCAGTGTGCGACACCGACACATTCACACATATGTAGCGCCTAGCGCGCGCGTTACCGCCCATTCACACACGATACTACGGTCAACGCCATCGAAAGTCAAGGACGTCAAGTTCAGTCAACAACTTGGTGCGTCGAGGCGATGTGCGGCTGTATTACTTGGCGCGTCGAGGCGGTATCGGTTCCGGTGCCCGCTGTCCGTCCGAGGCCATGGCCTCTCACATACCAGTCGGGTATTGGTTCACAGCCATGGTATTGGTTCACAGCTGTCCGTCCGAGGCCATGGCCTCTCGCATCATGAGCAAGCCGCCCTCTGACCACGCTGCCATGGCTGGGTCGGCTCCCATCCAGAGCTCCAGCGTCGCGTTGCGCGGACGCACCAGCTGCGAAAACGTGAGCAATGGCGCCTCGAGCACATCCCCATTGATGGTGGCGCGTTCGACGTACAGATTGCGACCGGACGCATTATGCGCCACGATGTCGAGCCACGGGCCTGCAGATTCGCCTCCCAACCGGATCCGCACGTGCGCAAATCGCGGGGAGCCCACTACGAACGTGTCGCTGCCCGCGAGAGGATACAGACCGACAGTGGCCCACACGAGCCACGCACTCATGGTGCCATAGTCATCATTGCCCGGGATCCCATCGGCGGCGGCCGTGTAAACGTGGTCCACGAGGTAGCGCGTCACGTTCGCAGTTCGGTCGGAGCGGCCACCAAAGGCGTACAGCCAGGGGGCGAGAAGGTCGGGTTCGTTGCCTGCCCAATAGAACGGATTGGAAAGCACGTTGCCAGCACGCCACTCGCGCCCTCTCGTCATGAACTCGTCGAGCTTTTCAACGAAACGGGCCGGAGAGGCGAAGAGCGAGACGAGCAGCGAGGCGTTGTGCGGCACAAACCACAGCCACTGCCACGCATCGCCCTCCACATACCCAGTCTCCACCGGGGTGGGCAGATGCGCGGCGAACTCGCTTGGGCACATGAGCTCTCCGCTGGCCTCGCTGCGCGCGCACATGAGCTCCCTTTGTGGCTCCCACTGTGCCAGCACTCCTTGAATCGATCGCTGTCGGAAGGTCTCAGACTCCGCCTGCCGCCCCAGCGTAGACGCGACAGCGGCCAGCGAGGCGTCGTCGAATGCGTACTCGAGCGAAAGAGAGGCCGCGTGCTTGTCTGCTCCATGCGGCAAGAGGGTGTCAGTCTGTGCCAATCAGTGCCAGTCAGTGGCGATCAGTGGCCATCAGTGGCAATTAGTGACCATCAATGGAAATCAATGGAAATCAATGGAAATCAGTGGCAATCAATCAGCGGCAACCAGTGGCATCGGTGCGTCCTTGCCTGCTTCGTGGGGCACATAGCCCAATCGGACCCAATCTTCGACAGCTTTACGCCCGGCATGATGACGTGGCGTCGTCGCCTGCAGTGCCAGCATGTCGTACATCGAGGAGGCGTTGAAGCGCGTGTGCCCTTTGGCCATGGCTTCCGCCAGAACGACAGCGGCATGGTTACCGATCATGCAGTCGGCGTAGACATTCGCCAGAGGCCATCGAGGCACGTCACCGCCCTCTTCGCCCATCGCCTGAAGCGATCGGACTGTGTCTTCGTACACGGTCGGCTGGGTGAGCGACAGCCACGGGAGGAGCGTCCGGTGCGTATCCCAAAGCGACATATCCGTCAGGGCACGCTCGCGTGCGTCGTCCGCCCGTTGGCCGAGCCTTCGGAGCTCACCGTCCATCCCGAGATAATGTTGCGAGCCATCAAGGGCAGGCTCGCTCCACGTGCTTGGTGCCAAGAAAGTGCGGTACACGGCGCTGTGGAATTTCGTGAGCTCATCGGTCGAGGCATCGGCAGCGTCGATAACTTCCACACCGCTCATGAGCGCCGCCCACGACGCCCGCGCAGCTGCCGCGGCTGATGACACGCTCGTGTTCGAAGGCAGCTGCACTGCCTCCGTCGCCTCCGCTTGTTCGGCGCTGATCCAAGAGATGGCCGCCGTCAGGCGCACGGTCGTGCCGCACGGGACACGGATGAGGGCGCCAAGGCTGTGGGAGCCATTGGCAGCCCTTGCTCCGACCGCCAGGAGCTGTTTGCTTTCCCACAGCCTCCAAACGTCCAGACGAGCGTCGCCTAGAGAGGTGAGCGTGCCGTGGAAGTAGATCGGCACGCTGCCGTTAGCTGCACGCATGCTTAACGTGCCCGCCATGCGCACGGACGCTCGCACCGTCAAGGATGTACCAGCCAGGTCAGCCTCCAGCGCAATTGTTGCATTGGCACACCATGAAGCCGTGGCTGCTGCGTTGTGGCATGCGTCGAAGATGAGTCCACAGCTGCCCTCGTGCGCTTGATACGCGTACTCGTGAACTCCCGCATGCGTCCCTGCAGCAGCAACATCTGCTTGTACTCCGATGGACGGCAGGCCCAGCGAGTAGTGCCCCGGCAGGGCATGCTCGTTGGAGTGATCGAATGGCAGTGTTCTGTTTGCCGGCTCGAGCAGTGCAGCGCGCAGAACATTCTCGCTAGGATTGTCTCCGAACCGAATCGGGACGACGCCAAAGTTACCGTAGTCGCTTGCGCCTGCGCCAACGAGGTGCGTGTGCGAAAAGGCTCGCAACTTGTTGTCGCTGTGTGCATACCCTCCGGAGTGTTGGAAGGACAGCACGATGTCGCGGTCGCCAAGCGCAGTGTCAGGGCCGAGGCGTAAGGATCCGAAAGGCACCTGTGCGCCCGGTTGATGCCCCCCGCGCCGTACCCGATGCCGCCCGAGCCGATTATCGGGTCGACAAACATCATGTTGAAACTTCGGAGACGCCGAAACATAGAAAGATACATGTAAGTGAGCGAAGAATAAGTAGAGGTGGTATGATGTAGAGGGGGGGATGGGTGACGTGTCAATCCCCTTGGGTGTTCGAACAACTTGCTTGTTTGCTTTTAAGGCGAGTGAGTGAGTGAGTTATTGAGACACAGACACACCGCGGAACAATACGGGGTACAGGTCGAGATACCTACTGAGGCTCATAGGGCATCCCATAGCAGCACACGCAGCATGTATACAAGCTCGTGGCCATGTTTTGAATCCAACGGATTCCTGTTCGGGCGTCGCTATGCTCTCTCCATGCCCACACCATGCCCGGCGAAACTGCCAACCCCCTCATGGGAGGGACAGTCACTCACTTTAAGGCGATCTTTCGTTGGGCTCCCATGAGTCCATGTGTGGCCTTCCTGCACCTGCCCTTAAATCTCGGAACGGCCAGGCTGGAGGCTCCAGCTGCTTGCTTGGTCTTCCCCCCCCTCGCCCCTGCCCCGCCGACGGCCTCACAGGCTCCAGCTCCTTGCTTGTTCTTCCCCCCCTGCCCCGCCGCCGGCCTCACAGGCTCCAGCCGAGCTGCTACTTGCTTGGTCTTCCCCCATGGACCCATGGACCCCTACCCACGGCTTATGAAGAGGTGATGGACCCTGCGCGCCTAGTCTCTTATCTACTGTGTGGAGTGTGTGCTTTCAACTTCAACCGAACCTTGACCGAACCTTAACCTCAGGCTTTACGCTTGAGACTCTCTGCCCGCACTGCGTCCGTAAGGTTCTGCTCTGGCCGTCGCTCTTCGTGGTCTTGCTTATGTTCAAGGGGGGGAGACCGCTCCCTCTCGTCAGCCACTTCAGCCGCACGCTGCGCGCCGTCTGCCATGGATGCACGCACGCATGCGCGACGCGATCCAGATCCCCGATCAGTGTGCGTCACCGTCTATCCCTGCGACCCTGCGTCGCCGTCCGTCTGTCACCCCCTCGCGACGTCTCGGTACAAAGCCCGTCTATCCCTGCGACCCTGCGTCGCCGTCCATCTGTCAGCTGCTCGCGACGTCTCGGTGCAAGCCTCTGTATGCCGGCCCGTTCGCGGCGCCCCATCATCCCGTCGAGTGGCCGAATTGCGCAAAGAGCTGCGCGATGCCGGCCGGGCTGCAGTCCTTGGGGAGCTTCATCTTCGCCTTGCGCACCTCTTGCTCGATGCGCTGCAGCTGCTGCTCGGCCTCGTGCACAATCTCGCGGATCTCGTGGCGCATCTTCTTGCGCGCCTGCTGCTCTTGCTCGTGCAGCCGCTGCTCATCAGCCGCGGCCAAGGCCGCCATCTTGGTCACATTGGCGAGGAGCTCGGTGCAGCGTGGCTGCAGCGCGGCAAGCTTGGTCTGCAGCAGATGGTACCGATGGGCCAGAGGCTTGCGACGCTGCGGGATCGCCGTGTGCTTCGAGACGAGCTCCGCCTCGGCCTGATCTCCGAGCGAGCTCGTCGACTCGAGGGCGCTCGTGGCGAGAGCTGCGACGGTGCGCGCGCGGCGCGCGTGCCACTCGTCGCGGCACTGGCCGAGGAGCTCGCTGATGCGAGCGAGCTGGCGCTCATCTTCGGATCGCTCACTACGGCGGCTCAACTGCAGCTCCGCGAGCCGTGGGAGCGAGGAGGACGCGGGCTTTGCGTCCTCAGCATCGCGAGGGCGCTTGCCGAGATTGCCGAGATTGCCGAGATTGCCGAGGGTCCTCGCGGCGGCGCGGCTGATGGGGGCCGCCGGAGGGCGCGCGGGTGGCGCGGACTGTGCGAGTGGCGAGGGCGCGAATCGCGACGCCTTGGACTTGAGCCGTGCTTCTTGCGACGCCTTATTGAGCTCATCGAGGTGCGTGCGCAACTGACGAAGCGCTGCGTGGCGCGTGCCGTCCGCCGACTCCGTCTCCTCCAAAGCTCGCTCGACGAGAGCGCGATCGTGCCGCGGCCCAGCGCTCGGCACAGCGCTCCCGAAGAGACGTTTGGGCCGAGGAGCGCTCTCGCTGTCGCTGTGAACGCTCACGCCGGCGCTGTGAGCACGTTTGGGCCGAGGAGCGCTCGCGCTGTCGCTCGCTCCGTCAGTCACGCGAGCGTCGGCTTGGGCCTGAAAGCCGAGCGCCTCCTGCTCGTCATCGAGGCCGATCATCTCGTTAGCATCGCCCTCCACCGCTGCCGCCTTGGTGCCGGGGGCCGACAGCGGCGACGGGAGGTTCTCGAGCGTCGCGCCGAAACGGCGCCCGAACCGTGCGCCCTCGAGGCCAGTGCCACGTGGCGCGCCGTACTGGGCGCTCCCCTCGAGGCCGGTGCCACGTGGCGCGCCGACGGCCGGCTGGGCGCTGATGGACGCCGTCTTGGTCGCCGCCTTGGCGGCGCTGACGGCCGTGACGGGCTTGCTCGCCTCTTCCTCCCGCGCGCGCTTGCGGCTCTCCCGCGCACGCTCATCGAGCGACTCGCTCTGCACGCCCGCTTGGATGGTCTCGAGCTCGTGCGCATCGATCGAGCCGCCAGGGGCCCAGTTGGGCATCTGGGGGATCTCGCTGCTGGGCGTGCCGAGCTTGCCACGGCGTGCCTTGGGCGGTGCAGCGGCGGCGGGCGCGAGCGTGGCGGGGGCGGCGGCGGCGGGCGCTGCCGGCGGTGGGTGCTCCGAAGCGCATGGCGCCGCGGCCTCCTCCGCCGCAGGGGCTGCTGCGAAGATGTCCGCTGCTGGCGCCTCGGTCTCCTCTCCATCTTCCCCGTCCTTCTCGTCCTCGCCCTCTGTGGATGCTCCCTTGTAGGGTGAGTCGGCGCGCGGGAATGCGACCACGGTGCGCAACGACTCGCGCGCTTCGAAACTGACGAAGCCCGCGTCCACTGCTCGCGGCTTCGCTGGCGACTTGGGAGGAGCCTTGCGCGGCGGCACGGCCGTACCGTCGGGCTGCCCACTCGTCGAGCGCAGGCGCGTCTTTGCATCGGCCACCGAGCGACCGATGTTGTCGATGGGCTCGAGGAACTTGACACGTTTGCCACTGCCGGCCGCACGCGGCGGGGGCGGCGCAGCCGAGGGCGATGCGACGGCTGCGGCCGCGGCGGCGGCGGCTGCCTCAGCCTTCGCCGCCGCCGCCGCCTTCGCCGCCACCGCCGCCGCCGCCGCCGCCGCCTCGAGGCGCTGCCGCTCGGCCTCGGCGGCCGCCTTCTGCTCCGCCGCTTTGTCCGTGCGCACCTTGTCTTCCTTAGCCTTCTTCTCCTTGGCCAGGCGCTCATCTCGGCGCTCCGCCTCCTTGGCAGCGGCCTTGGCGAGCTTCTCACGCTCCTTAGCCGCGTGCTTCTCGACGCGCTCGCGCTCTGCAGCTTCCTTCGCGGCGGCTGCCGCCTGCGCCACGGCCGCCGCCTGCGCCTGACGCTCAGCCGCGGCACGAGCCTGCTGCTCCGCCGCCGCGCGCCGCCGCTCAATGAGCCCCATCGGCTTCGGTTGCGCAGCCGACGGGAGGAGCTCGTCGTCGTCAAGCACTGAGAAGGCCGGAGCACGAAGGCTGCCGCCGCTGCCGCCGCTGCCGCCGCTGCCGCCGCTGCCGCCACCGCCACTGTCGAGGACGCTACTGCCGCCGCCGCTAGCTGAAGTCTTGGGCACAGGGGTGCCGCGGCGTCCGGGCGTTCGCTTGATACGGATCGGCGGCTGCGATGCGTCGTCCAAGTCGTCGTCCGGGAAGGAGAACGCGTCGTCTTGGGCACGCTCGACGGGCGAGGGCGCGTGGACCATTGCCGGTGGCGTCTTGGCAACAGGCGTGGGCGTCACCGCCGAATTTGCGGTGGCGGGTTTGGAGGCGACAGGCTTGACGGTGGTGGACTTGGAGGCAGCGGGCTTGGGCGCCACAGCCGGCATCGGCTCGGGCGGGGGACGCATGGTGGCGTCGGCACCTCGCTCGTGCGTGGGGGCCATCTGCAGCTTGCCCAAGCGTGAGGGCTTGAAGGCCCCCCCGCTTGCCGCCTTGCCCGTGCCTTTGGGCGCGGGCTTCGACTTGGGATGGAGAGCAGCCGCCGTCGTCGCCGCTGCCGTCGTCGCCGCCGCCGCCGCCGCCGCTGCCGCTTCCGCCGCCGCCGCCGCCGACGCCGACGCCGTCGCCGCTGCCGTCGACGCCGCCGCCGTTGCTGCCGTTGTCGACACCATTGTTGCCGCCGCCACCGATGCCGCCGATGCCTCCGCCGCCTCTTCAGCGGCATGCTGCACGTCCTCCTCAGCGATGGCCATCTCGACCCACGGCTCGTCGATGAGAGCCTCGGGCGCCGTCTTGGGCGTACCAGAGGCGCCGGCCAGCATGCGGGCGATCATGCCGCCGCGCCGCTTGCAGTCGCTACTACCCTTGCGATCGCTCGACGGGGGCGAGAGTCGCGATGAGCACAGCGCGGGAGCGGCAGGCGGTGGCAGGCCGAGCGCGGCAGACGCACGCGTAGAGCGTGCAGCGCGCGCCAAGCGCACTGCGACCACCTCGACTTCTGCCCGCTCGGCAGCCGCTTCGGCAGCCTCGGCCGCCTCGTTCGCCTGCCGCTGCTGCTCGTGCGCCATGGCCGCCTCGTCAGCCTCGAGCTGCGCGAACCGCACCGCCTCCGCCTCATCGTCGATACTCTCGAGGTCGACCTCGCCAGTGCCCTGCGCTGCGTCCTCTTCATCGCCAACGTAGCGCACAGCGAAGTCAGCGGTCTCGCCGTCGGCGGCGGCATCGGCGGCGGCATCGGAGGCGGCATCGGCGGCGGCATCGGCGGCGGCATCGTCGGGCTCGTCCCCCGGGTCGACGTCGGCGAGATCGTCGTCGCCTTCAGGGTCTACTTGGCAGCTAAGCGCCGCGGAGAGGGCGACTCGATGCCCCTGGCCGCCTCGAGGGCACGAGGACTCCTCGTCCTGCTCCATCGCTACCCGATCGACCATGGCCGGCTCTTGCGCCTTCTCGTCGACCTCCTCGTCCTGCTGCTGCGCCATCAGCTCACCATCCGCCGCCTCGAGCGCCGCGAGCTTCGACCGCAGGTGCTC
>Ga0210247_101732_pt1 | contig 15931 bp, 10 predicted proteins | sample ChrtobMetP3_16mM_FD_155449 | JGI IMG/M metagenome (GOLD analysis project Ga0210247, IMG submission 155449) | Chrysochromulina tobin associated microbial communities from unialgal haptophyte culture, Seattle, Washington, United States - P3_16mM | ecosystem: Host-associated > Algae > Haptophytes >...
CGTATAGTTTGCGCGCCGCCTCAGACGACCAACGCATCATGCACCGCCGTGTGCACAATGCACTGCCGAAGCTGTGCATTGATTCCCTCGCCGGGGCCCTTGGGCTCGCGTAAGTTGCCCCCGCTGCGGCGCAGCAGCGGTGGCTTCTCAGCCGGTGCCTGGGTACTCGCACTGCCTATGCTGTGTGCACCATGCACTGCCGAGCCGTGCATTGATGCCCTCGCCGCAGCCATTGGGCTCGCGTCGGTTGCCCCCGCCGCAGCAGTGGAGCAGATACGTGCGCGTGCGACCGCGTCCTGGTGCGGCAGATTGGTGACCGTGAGCAGCACGTACGCCCAGAGCATCTGTGGCGCCTTGCTACTCAGGTAGCTGAGCCTGCGGAGCGGCACGATCACCGCATAGTCAAACGTGTCGGAGCGCCACCACGAGGTAGGGCATCCAGTAGAGCTTGCGCGTGGAAGCGTGCAGCGAGCGCCTCGGCAACGAGCATGCACGCAGCAGTCTGTAAGAGCGGTCATAGTACGCGGCGCCCCTGCCGAGCGTCGCAGGCGTTTGCAACGAGTACTGGAACAGCCCCCACGTCGTCAGTGCCCAGAAGGCAAGTATGCACATGAAGGGCATCAGCGCGTTGTACGTGGCCGAAAGCAGGCCGACGGTGCTGCCGTCGTCCGGCCCGGCGACGCACGGCAGCCTGCCGCAGCAGTTGCGCAGCACCGTCAGCAGCGACAGGACGAGTCGAAACTCGTCTGCTTACATAGCTGCGGCTGGCCGTACTTCTGCGAGCCGCACTCGTTCTGCAGCCTCATGTCGGTGTCTCGGTGAGGCCGACGGTCGCCAAGTAGATCTCCGCGCCGAGGAGCACGTCGGCGGTGAGCCAATCGCCGCTGAGCCCCGTGTACGAGCTGCCGAGGATGGCAGCCACGAGTCCGGCGCACCCGAGCAGCGTGAACATGAACCGCCACTAGCTCAAGCTCGCGCGCCGCGGCCGAAGCGGATCAACCGCGTTGAGCAGCATAATATGTCCCTTTTCCATTTTGTTCGAGAGCTTGCGCGTGGCTGCTGTGCACAACCACAAGCGCGCAAGCGGGGGTGGTGGTGCAGGGTCGCAGGATGCCGACGTCGGCTTCCATGATTCGCGCTTGAGCCTGAGGGCGGATTGCTTCTGAGATTCCTCTGATTGCGCCGCCTTGCCCGTTCACACCCGACTGGTACGCTAGTTCGCTCCTGGCGATGAGCCCTTACCCTTTTGGGGGTTTCGCGGCTCATCCGACCACGTGCGCCCGTAGCAGCGCTCCCTTCGTTTGGGTCCATACACTCTTGGAGCTCAGGGCTCAGTACACGTTTCAAGTAGTCAGTCAGTTTCGTCACGCGCGTTCCCCCCGCGCTCAAGTTTACTCTCGCGTTACATAGTAGCGCACTCACTCAGTCATTCAGTTATGTCGCGGTCCCCCCGCGCCGTCTCACCACATCTCTCGAAAATAAAATAATATCCAAACTACTGAACTTTCATCTCTCTCTCACCCCGGATGTGTTGTCGTAGACGGCCCCGTCGGTCACACCTCCGTCAATTGCGACAGAGGCCCCCGTGCTTGGGGGTCCGGAGAGTGTTTCACAGCCATGGTTTAAGTTTCACAGCAGCAGACCCCGGAATCGTCACGACAGCCGCACACCCCGCACAGAAGCAGCGGTGACCTTGGGCTTAAACCTGTTGGGGTCAAGCCGGCGGGCAGTCTGAAACCCAACGTCGGGCTCGGGCGCACACCGCGATCACACGTGGAGCTGTGGCGATGCATCCGAGCGAGAACGGCGAGTCCTCCGACGACATGGATGCATTCCTCGACGAGTTTGAGCATAGTCCTCTTCCAGACCCTTTGAGCCTGGCGCAACTGGAGAAAGCGCTGCGTGTGGTCGCCGATGGTGTGCTGCCCGTCGCTCCACCAAAAATTAAGTCTGCGCTAAAGAGAGATCTGAAGCTGGGCTACCCGGACGACCTGGTCATGCGTGACATGCAAGAGACGAGCTGCGAGACCTTATTCATATCATTTTGCAGCCTCACAGAGAGCGGTCATCGACAGCAGGAGTTTTGTGGGACAGCAAAGCGTGCAGGCGTGTCCCACGCCCTCTTCCTCTGTGACCCTCTGCAGGCCTGGTTTTTGCGCGCTGACACTGCCTTTGAATCCGTGCTATCCCTCGTCATGTTTGAAATTGAGCGCCTCAAACCATCGAGGGTGGTATGCGTCGGCGCAAGTATGGGTGGCTACGCTGCCATACGGTGTGGAATCGCCCTCGGCAGACGCACCTCAACCGACGCCTCCGCTCCGGCTCCAAACCGTCTCAAGTCCGTAGTTGTGATCGCCTTCGGGCCGCAGGTATTCATCGATCCTTCCGAGCGCGCTGCAATAGGCTTGCCGCCCGTGTCATTCAATCCAGCACTCGACCGGCTGCACTTCGCCGCGCTCGCTCTCAACCTGCCGCTCCATTCGCTGGTGCACCTGGCGTCTCGAGCGATCAGTGACGCACAGCTGGGTGGGCCCCACGCGCTAGTGGAGCTGCATGTGGAGGTGCACGTAGGCGAGCTGGCGGGCTCCGATGTGCGGGAGGCGCGCCTCCTCGAGCTCGCCATCTCACAAGCCCAGAGGGCCGCTCCACGTGAGGCCACATCATGGACGGTGGCAGTGCAGGTGCATCAAGGGAGCGGGCACACCATTGCGGCCGATCTGAAGTCCAGGGGGCAGCTCGACACGATAGTGCGAGCACATGTGTAGTCCTCTTGCTCCCTGGATTTTTTCCACCTTTTCCCAGTCCAAACTTAATCAGCATTTCTGCGGTCACTTCGAGAAATTTCCAGGAAAGCTTGATGGAACTTGGCGCTGTGGGTTGGGCTGGCGCAATCCCCGCGTCATGTTGACTATGTTGCTCCACCTGGGCTACACCCCCTTGGCGTCACGTTCGTCCGCGGTGCCGCGCGCTGGGCGCTTGTTCGCTCTCGAGGCCACTGCGATACCGACTACGCCGGCATCCACGAGCTTCGACTGGTTCTCTCAGTGGTACCCCGTCAACGTCATCGAGACGATGGACCCATCGCGCCCCCACGCGATGCAACTGCTCGGCCTCAACCTTGTGGCTTGGAACGATGGCGAGACTATCGGTGGCGTTAAGCAAGAGGGAGCGTGGCGCGTCTTCGAAGATGCTTGCCCGCACCGTCTGGGTCCGCTTTCTGAGGGCCGCATAGAGGCCGATGGCAACCTGCTCTGTTCGTACCATGGCTGGCGCTTCGATGGCTCCGGCGCGTGCGCCGAGATGCCGTACGCGCCGCCGAGCAAGGCCGAGCGCCTCAAGCAAAGCTGCCGCGCCACTTGCAACGCGTACCCGACGCGCGTGGCCGATGGTCTTCTTTGGGTCTTCCCGGTAGGCGGCGTGTTGGGGTTGGATGCGAGCGCCAACGTGGCGATGCCACTGATCGACGAGCTGCACCAGCCCGAGCTCGCCGGCCGTTGGAAGTGGAAGATCCCAGCCGGCGTGCGCGATTTCCCTTGCAGCTGGGACGCCATGGTCGAGAACACGCTCGATCCGGCGCACTTTTGCTCCGCACATCACGGCACGCTCGGCAACAGATACGAGGACCCAAAGCCGTACCAGATGGCGCTGAGCCAGCCGATCAGCCTGACCGAGGGCTTCGCCATCGACGGCGAGCTCGGCCGGCTCGAGTTCAAGCCGCCGTGCCTCGTCAAGTACCTGCCAAACTTCGCCGCGATGCCCTTTGGGCGCTCATTGGTGATCGCCACGTACTGCGTGCCGACAAAGCCTGGCTGGGTGAGAGGGCCTCTGCTGGCCCTGGCCCTCTGATTGCTTTCTGAGTGCCCTGATTGCATCCGATTGCCCGATGGTTACCCTCTGATGGCCTCTGATGGCCTCTGATGGCCTCTGATGGCCTCTGATGGCCTCTGATGGCCTCTGATGGCCTCTGATGACCTCTGATGGCCTCTGATCGCAGGTGCGCCCTCTCGCGAACGTGCTGCTCGACGACGAGGCGACGTTAGGCTCGACCCTCGCGGAGAGGGCTCTGGCCATCTTCATCAACTACCCGCTGCCTCCCTGGGTAGGCCACGTGCTCTCCTCGGTCGTGCTCCATCAGGACGCTGGGCTGCTCTATGGGCAAAGCCGCACGATGCGTGCCAAAGGGTACAACTTTGCACGCCGCAGCGCCCTTGGCGACGGCTTGATCGGCAGCAGCAGCAGCGGCGGCGGCGGCGGCGGCAACGGAGGCAGCAGCGGTGGCAGCAGCGGCAGCGTTGGTGAGAGCAGCAGCGGCGGCAGCAGCGGCAGCAGCGGCGGCAGCATCGGCCTCTCGGACTCTTCCAAATTAGGGAGCCATTCGGGCGTGCGCATGCAATACGACCAGCTCGCCTTTTGCCCCACCTCCTCCGACAAGGGCGTCGTCTCGTTCCGCCAGTGGCTGCGCCGGCACGGCGGAGGAGGTATCCCATGGGCCTGCGACGACGTGCTGGCGCCACAGGGCTCCGAGGACATTTATGACATGTGGCACGCGCACACGAAGCACTGCAGCCAGTGCCAGGCCGCGCTGCGCCAGCTCGAGACAGCCAAGTACGCCGCCGGCGCCGTCGTGGCGGCGAGCATCGTATGGGTGCCGCAGGGCGCGCCGGAGAGAACCACGATGATCCTCGGCGCGGCGGCCGTGGCCGCCGCCGCGCACGCCATCAGTCGCCTGTTCTACAGGTATGAGTACTCGCATGCAGACGAGTACGGCCCGCTCGACTGGTGGCTGGACGCCACGGGCAAGGGGCGAAGGTAGCGGGAGATAACAGAATTAAGCAGCTCCGTGCATGCCACTAATGAGCGCCGCCACAGCGCTCACCAGCCAAAAAATCTCTCTGTTTCCCACCGCGATTTGTAGGTGGGGGATGTGAGTGCACGCCCCACAAGCGGAGGGCCGCTGCCGCGAGCGGCGATTGAAAGGAAACGACGCCGCTCGGCCTCTCCTTGATGAGGGAAGTCATTGGCGTCGCCACGAAAAATTTGGCATAGAGGTACGCGAAGGTAGGCACCAGACAGGAGTGGAGAGAAAGCGTGCGACTCCTCGCACCATGTCGGAGTTGACGATGATGCTCAAGCTGGTGGACTGCATGTGCAACGCCAGAGCCCGTACCCAGATCGGGACGCTGCCGCATCTGTTCGAGCTCGCGGGCCCCTTGAAGCCGATCAGCACAGCCGACCGCCAAGAAGTGCTCAAGGCCGCTGCGAGCAGCGGCAGCGCCGCGCTGAGCGAGCTTGACATCGGCAAATGCTGCTGCGCGCTCAAAGTCACATGCGCGGAGCTGAAGCCGTCGCTCGTGAACAAGCGCAACGCCGCCGCCGTCAAGAAGGGGGTGGAAGCCCTGCGCAAGAGCGGGAAGAAGAACCCGTCGGCAGTCAAGGACCTGCTAGGGCTGCACCTGGAAGGGCAGGCCGTCGCGCTGCTCGTCCGGCTGCTGCAGCTACTCCACTCGATTGGTGACCGTCCAGCGAGCGTGAGCAAGGTCTGGGCGCCACTCCTCGGCTTTGGCAACGACACCGCCACCCTGCAGTACCTGATCGAGGTGAGCGAACCGATCACCGTCACCGCCGAGCCCACCCCGCGGCTCGAGCGCAAGATGTCGTGCACATGGGGGTTGCCGCCGTCGGGCGGCTCCGAGCCGAGCCCAGGCGTGGGCTCCTCGAAAAGAAGCGTAGGCGCGAGCAGTGCAGGAATCAGTGCAGGCGCGAGCGCGCCCGAACCCAAGCGCTCGCCGCTGCTCGTGGTGCTCTACCGCCATCCAGGCGAGAGCCTCGGGCTAGGAGTGTCCGTGGACGGGGAGGGTGGGCCTCTGATCATCAGCGAGGTGCGCTCAACGCGCGAGAGCGCGCCCCTCCGCCTCTCTTCCTTGCTCTCCTCTCACCCTCTCAAGACGCACCCCTTGTCCCCGCATCTCTCCGTCACCCTCCCCCGCCTTTTCTGGCTCCTCCGTCGCCCCCCTCACGCGCCCTGAGATGCTCGCCTTTTGCATACCCAGAGAGCATCTCTCGCTCTCGCTCGCTCCCTAATTTGGAAGCATCCTACCTCAAGACTTCTCTCTCTCTCTCTCTCTCTCTCTCTCTGAGCGCAGGTGACGAGCGGCTCACCCGCGGAGGCGAGCGGTCAGATTCATCTCTTCGATCGGCTCCTCGCCATCAACGGGCACGAGCCCGGCACTCTCGGCGCACAGGTGCCTGAGCACGCGAAGAGCGTGGAACTGACGATCCTACCGGCGGAGCTGCCTCCATCGCCCGATTCGGTCGTCGAGGTGCTGCGCGTGACGCTCGAGCGTGCCTCACGCGAAGGCTTCGGATTGGGCATCGGATTCAACGGCGAGGCGGCGGTGCTCTCGTCCATAAGCAAAGGCTCTCCAGCTGAGCGCTGCCGTCAGTTGTTCGAAGGCGATCGCGTCGTGGCGATCAATGGGCAGCCGGTGACCCCCCAGTCCGATTTTAGCGTGCTGCTGCCTAGGGACGTGACTAGGGTGACGCTCGAGGTGACGCGTGAGGTGGCGAGCACGCCCATGTCTCCCCACTCGAGCGACGCCGCCGGCTCACCCCAAGCGATCCTCGATTGGCTGCGCGACAAGGGGCCCGCGCCGGTGAGCGTGGATTACGACGGCGCTGAGGTGGGCGAAGAGCCCGCGGCCGAGGCGGAGGAGGAGCCGCCGGAGGCAGAGGGGGCGGCGAAGGCGGGGAGGCTTCTCTTTGGTTCGCCACAGCGCAGGCAGCTGGAAGCCCTGCGTCGTGAGCTCGACACCTCGTTAGAGGCGGAGGACGAGGGACCTGCCGACGAGGAGGACGACGAGGACGACGAGGACGAGGAGGACGACTCGTTGCATGAGATGGTCTTTGATGTGACGCTCTCGCGCCGCTCGAAGCACGAGTCTCTTGGGCTCGGGCTGGGCTTCGATGAGAACGGCGCGGCCCTGCTGCTCTCGATCTCGCCGGGATCTCCCGCCGACCGGTGCGGCGAGCTCATGATCAACGACCAGGTCGTGGCCGTGGGACCTCCGGATCGTCGCCGTGTCGCCTCGGCCCACACCAACTTTGCCGAGCTCCTCGCGGACGAGGGGCTGGAGGTGACACTCACCATCTCGCGCCTGATCGAGGAGGAGGGCGGTGCGAGCGGCGGGAGCGGCGCTCAGGGCGGCGCTCAGCCACCGAGGGAGCCATCGGCTCCGCTACCAGTCGCCTCCGCCGTCGTCAAGGTCCCGATGGGGCCCCTTGCCTCCCCCCTTGCCTCCCCGATCGCGCAGCCGGTCGCGGTGGTCTTGCACCGTGAGCATGGGGAAGACCTCGGCCTCGCGATCGGGTACGATGCAGATCATCATGTGGTCGTCTCGAGCGTCAAGCCGGGCTCCATCGCCGAAGCGCACAACGTGCAGGAGCTCGACCGGATCCTAGCCATCAATGGCATCGCCGTGGATTCGAAGACTGATTTTGGGAGCTTGCTTAGCCCTGATGTGCGGACGGTGCGGCTGCATCTGCTGCGATCTCCTCATGAGGACATCTCCGGAGATCAGGATGAGCTCGAGGCCGAGGAGAAGGAGGCGGACGAGGAGGCGGAGGGCGACAGAGGGGACGAGGATTCCTGGGACGATGCCTGGGAAGCGCTCGAGATCAGGCTGGAAAGATCGTCCCCAGATGAGGGCTTTGGTCTCACAATCCAGCTCGATCTCCAGGGCTTCGTCATCGTGTCGAAGATCGACGCGGGCCTCGCCGCCCACCGCGCCGGGCTTCTGTTAGGGGACCGTGTCGAGGCGATCAACCGGCAGCCGGTCACGATCGATTCGGACTTTGTCGCGATGATTCCGCCCGGCCAGCTCGTCGCGCACATGCGCATCGCTCGGCACGGCGCTTATACGAGCATACCCGAAGGGCTTGAAGAGGACTCGCACGGCTTCCCTACGTACACGGCCACGCTCGTGCGCAAGGACGGCGAGCCATTCGGACTGGACCTCGAGCAGGATCAGACTGGCTCCATCCGCCTCCTCGCGGTGCACCCCGGCACGCCCGCCGGCGAGCACCCGATGAGGCTCGCCAAGGGCGACGTCGTCCTCGCCATCAACGGGCGGCGCGTCGCTGACGAGACCGACTTTCGCGACAGCCTGCGGCGGCAGCTCGTCGCGACCTTCATCCTCGCCCGCGGGGACGCGTCACACGGTCCCCAGCCCGAGGGGTCGCCCGCACTCGAGGACGATGGCTTACGCCTTGTGGAAGCGACCCGAGCCCTCGGTCCCCGCGTACTGGCCGAGGCGAAGCTCGATGCGGCCGGCGGGTACGGGGACGCTACGTATGATGTCGCTCTCCTCCGGCGTGCCATCGGTGAGAGCCTCGGCCTATTCATCGAGAAGCGCCAAGACGACGATGAGGAGCGCCATCACGACGACGAAGAGCTGGCGAGCGCCATCGTGGTGGATCGCGTCGAAACCAATGGGCCAGCGGACCTCGGTGGCATCCTTCCCGAGGACCGCCTCGTCGCAGCGAATGGCGTGCTGCTCGACGGGCCTGAGCACCTGGTCGAACTGCTCGCGTCGCCCGACACGACGCGCATCGCCCTTGGGCTGTTGCGCCAGCAGCCGGCGCCGGCCAAGCTGGCCGTCAGCACTCACGAAGGTGCCGCCCCCTCGCTCGCTCACAACGGTGCCCCCTCGCTCCCGTCTGTGGGCGCCTCTCCGCCCACGCCCGCCTCGGCCGACACAGGCGCACCTGCCGCTGCCGCACCTGCCGCACCTGCCACTGCCACCGCCGATGCTGGCGCGGGTGCCATCGCTGGACTGCATGCCAGTGCTCACCACGGCGCGGGCCCCATCTTTGAACGCATCGCCGAGCCGCCGAAAGCTGCCGGCGGCGCCGTGAGCGCCGCCACTGCCGGCAAGCAGTACCCGTACGTACCCTTGGCCGCCGCCCCTCCCTCACTGCCCCCGCCACCCCCGCGCCGCTCGATGGCGATGGAAGTCGACCCGTTGCCAGGGTGGGGTCAACGGGGCCTCTTCTTCGTGCGTCTCGAACGGTCAGTTGAGGAGGGGTTTGGTCTTCAGCTGTGTGTCGATGAGTCGACAAACTCGTGCTCGATCTCCGCAGTGGACCCCGACACGCCCGCCGCCCTCGCGCTCAAACGAGGGCTGCTGTGCCTGTACGACGTCATCGTCGTCATCAACGACAAGCCTGGAGAGGCCTTTGACTGGTCAGCAGAGCTCGTCCCCGAGCTGACCGTGCTCACGCTCGGCCTGCGCCGCGCGCCCGAGCCGCAGCCTGCCGTGACAACCGCCGCTGAGCCGCCCGCTGACCCACTGCCCCAAGAGCGCCCCGCCCGCCCGCCCTCACCGCGCCCCGCCAGAGCCCCTTCGGAGGAGCCGCGAGGAGGGAGCCCGCGCTTGACAAGCCCTCGATCCGCCAGCCCGCCTCGGCTCACGACGGCGCCTCCCGATGACGAGGCACTCCTGTGGAAGGAGCGGGAGCTGCAGGCAATCCGAGCGTCGCTCGCGCGCACGCAGTCCGAGCTCGACTCGAAATCTCGCGAGCTCCAGGCGCTCAAGCAGCCGAGCGCCACCCCGGTGCGCACGACGGCGCCCACGGCGGCGTCCACGACGGCGCCGAGTAGCAGCACCAGCACCAGCACCAGCAGCAACAGCAGCAACAGCGTTGTTGACGCACAGGGCACGGCGCTGGCCGTACAGCGTCGCCAGGCCGCCGCCACCATCAAAATACAGTCGCGCCAACGCCAGGCGAGCGCTCAGCGGCAGGTCGCGTTGCGCCGCCAGAATTCGATCAGTCTGCCGGTAGATGCCGCCTTCCGCGAGCTCCGGGCGCTCTTCATAGCGCTTGACAAGGACGGCAGCGGCACCGTCGACAAGAAGGAGTGGGGCAAAGGCGTGGCAAGGAACCAGCTCGCGCTCGCAAAGTACTTTGGCGGCGCGGGCGTGGAGGCGCTCGGGCGTGCCTTCAAGAGCCTGGACGTCGACGGCAGCGGCGACCTGAGCTGGCAGGAGATTGAGGTTGGCGCGCGGGCCGCTGTGGCCAAAAGCGCGCCGCCGCGGCCGTCGAAGCCGCCGCCGGAGCGCTTCTCGCGCCAGCAGGCAGCTGCGTACGTGGCGGCCGCCCACGTGGACTCCATCTGCCACCCGAGCGCCGGCAGCAGTGCGAGTGGTACCGGTAAGGCTTGGGAGCTACCCGGAGGTGTGAACGTTCACACCGAGGCGGCCGTTGTACCGGCAGGTATCGCGGCGCTTGAGGTCAAGCTCGTCGCGGCTGTGGGGAAGCTCGAGTCGGTGCTCAAGCAGCGCGCGGGCGTCACACTCTTGCGCGCCCTCGCAACGTGGCGTACCAACACGGTGGCGCTGCCGACGAGCGTCGCGAGCACCCAGCGCGTGGCAGCCACCAAAGTGCAGGCGGGTGTGCGCCGGCGCAAGGCGGTCCACCGGGTGGTCGAGGTCAAGAGGCAGCATGCCCTCGCACCGGAGACGACGCAGCTCGGCTCTTCCAAATTAGGGATGGCTGAGGATGCGCCGCTCCAGGAGGGCGCGGCGCTCCGCGAGCTCCGGGCGCTCTTCATAGCGCTTGACAAGGACGGCAGCGGCACCGTCGACAAGAAGGAGTGGGGCAAAGGCGTGGCAAGGAACCAGCTGGCGCTCGCAAAGTACTTTGGCGGCGCGGGCGTGGAGGCGCTCGGGCGTGCCTTCAAGAGCTTGGACGTCGACGGCAGCGGCGACCTGAGCTGGCAGGAGATTGAGGTTGCCGCCAACAATTGTGCACGAGTGGAGACGAGCAGCGTCGCCGCGCCCGCCGCGCCCGCCGCGCCCGCCGCGCCCGCCGCGCCACCGCCGCCTCCGGTGGCCGTGGCTGCGTCGCCCATTGCCGCGTCGGCGCCTTCGCCTCCGCCTCCGCCGCCTCCGCCGGGCGACGCAGCCACGGAGGCGGATCTAGAGCTCCTACTCTCCTTGTACCGACGGCTGCGCGCACGCGTGGGGAGCGATGGCGCTGTCGTGAGCGCCCAATGGGCGGGGGTGATGGCCGTGCATGCAGACCTCTTCGAGCGCTACTTTGGTGTGTCGACGAGCACAGAGCACGTGTGGCTCGTCCTCCAGCAGCTCGACGAAACGCCCACGTCCGCCCAATACGGCGCGTCCGCGGGGCTCTCTTGGAAGGCTCTGTGCTCGGCCTCCCTCGCGGCGAGTAGCCCGAAGTCGCCGCCGCTCTCGCCGCAGCTCTCGCCGCCACCGCCCAAGAACAGAGTCCCTGTTGCTCCCAGTGTACCGCCGCCGCGCCTGACGACGTCCGAAGCGGAGCCTTCACACCCTCACGAGCCTTCACACCCTCACGAGCCGCAGCCAATGGACCAGCTGCATCAGCCCTTGTCCGCGCGGGGCGTGGCAAAGCCGCCGCGCCCCGAGCGCCCACTCGGCGGGGCTTCGGCGGACGAGGTCCCGCCACGAGTGCCGCCGCGAGTGCCCGTTCCAGTCGCACCACTCCAGCTGGGCACCATCGCCCCGGGAGTGGAGGCAGGCATGGACCGGCTCGCGAACGGCGTCGGAGGGCAACCGTCGGAACGAGCCTACGGCGCGCCCTTCTCGGCGCGTGGGGACCATTACCGAAACGAGCCCACTCAATTACCGGAACGAGCCTACGGCGCGCCCTTCTCGGCGCGTGGGGACCATTACCAGCCACCTGCGTCGCGCCGCCCGCCGAGCGTCATCACACCGCACACGCCCTTGCCCGCTGCCGCCGTCTCGGCGCCCCCCGGTTTCGTCATTCACAGTGCCGCCGCCTTGGCGCCCCCCGCCCGCTCCTCGGTACCTCTCAACGGAGGCGGCCTGCCCGCATGCAATGGCGCCGGTGCGCCCGCGACGGCGCTCTACGACAAGGTACGTAGCTCGCCGGGCGCCGTGACGGGCGCCGAGCCGCCGCCTGCCGCCGCCGCCGTCTGCCGCGTCGTGCTGGACACCTCCATAGCGACTTCCACAGCGCCGTCCACGCCGTACCGAGCGCCGACCCCGCCCGTGCCCAACACGACGCCCTCGGTACGGCCCACCGCAGGCAACGGCGCGCCGCAACGCACCCCGCACACCCATGGACACGCCCAGGACGGCGCCCATGGAGGCTCCCAGGCGCCCAGGACGGCGCCAGTGGTCCCTCGTGCCTCTTCCCCCACCCCCACCTCTCGGCGAACCTCCATCGGGCTGTACGCTTCGTTCAGCGGGCCGGGCGCGATGGCCGTGCCGCCCTCACCTGTGGCGTGTGGCCAGGCAGTCCACGCACTCGTCGCGATGCCCACCGACGCGCTCAGTGCTGGCGCCGCGCCCTCCAACGGCCAAAGCCTCGTCCTCGCTGCCGGGCGCGACAAGACGATCCGCGCCTACTCCGAGGCTGGAGTCCTCTGCATGCAACACTCGGCACACATCGACCGCATTTGGAGCCTCGCGGTCCTGGGTGAGCGCCGTCGCGAGCGGCGCGTCGATTGGACTGATTGCCACCGTCATCATCAGGATCGGACTGATTGCCTCTCTCTCTGAGGGCCTCTGATTGAATCTCATCATCTCTGAGTGCCACCGTCATCATCAGGTGAGCGCACCATTGCGTCCGGTTCGTCGGATCGGACCGTGCGACTGTGGAATGTGGAGACGACGCAGCGTGCCTCTGGCCCGAATGAGCGGATGTATCTCCCGCTCGAGCTCACCAAGCTGGGCACGCTCGCCGGCCACACGGATGCCGTTCAGGCCTTGCTGCTCCATCAAGGGCGACTCGTCTCGGGCTCAGCCGACTGCACGATCCGCATGTGGGATTACCAAAATAGGAAGCTGCTCGCCACTTGCGCGATGCCCGTCTCAGCGGGCCACGCGGAGCACACGGCCGTGCATGCACTCGGCCACTGCGCCGTCAACGGCCGCAAGCCCGAGACACTCTGGAGTGGCCACTGGGGTGGCTCGATCAACCTGTGGAATGCTCCGGAGAGCGTGCGGCTGAGGGCTCTGGAGGGCGTGCACGATGGCCCTGTCTGGGCGCTGCAGCCGCTGCCGTATGCCGCAGAGCTCATGGCCAGCGGTGGCGCGGACGGCGCGATCCGCTTATGGGACGCGCGCTCGTCGGCGCGCGCGGGCGAGATGCACGCGGGCGCGCCCGTGTACGCGCTCGCCGCCACCAGCGACACGGGCGCGGACGCGATGCTCGTGAGCGCGGGATACGATGGCTCTCTGAAGGTGTGCGACGGATCGGACTGATGGCATCTGATTGCGACGGATGGGACTGATGGCATCTGATTGCGACGGATCGGACTGATGGCATCTGATTGCGACGGATCGGACTGATGGCATCTGATTGCGACGGATCGGACTGATGGCATCTGATTGCGACGTGACCGTCATCAGGTGTGGGACATACGCGCGATGCGAGCGGCGCCGCTGGCTAACCTGCAGGCGCACCGTGCGCCCGTGCGCTCACTGCTCGTGCGCGACGGCGCTGTGTGGTCGGGCTCGACCGATGGCACCGTGCGCTGCTGGGACCTGAGCCACATCGCGCCGATCAACTCGCCCAGCTATGAGCAGCAGCAGCTCCTTGAGCACTTCATCGCCACGGGCACCAACCCGGGTGGCGTGCAGCCTTCATTCATCTCGCCCTGATATGAAGCTCTCATCTGGCGCTGATGAAGGATCTTGGAGTCATCTCGTCTGCATGCATGCGGGTATAGGGTGGCCGCGGATTCCAAATAAACGCCGCGTCGCGTGACACATGGGGAGCATCTGGGCGTGCGAACGAGGGGGTGGTGCGCGAGACTGTGTGTAGCTGTAGAGCGCGCCGGCCTACGGGGACGTTCATGCAGTTATATAACCGAAATTCCAGGCACCGGGGCCTGCTCGGCGGACCAGAGCGGAGCACCATCAGACATGATCAGTCTCTCCGCACAGTTACTGCTACAGGTATGGATATTCATGCACATGCACATGTGGTTCCAGTTCGCTCCTCGAATTAGTGCGCCCGCGGTCGAATATGGGGAGCGGCGCATTGGTCGAAACGAATATGCGCTCCTGTCGCGCACTCCTGTCGCGGTCTGAGACGGGGAGCGGCGCAGAACGTATATTCAGGACTCATCAACGTGGCCGTGGCATTTTGTGGATCCCAGACCGAGGTGTGGACAAAGCCACCGACGGTCGGAAGCGAATGCTCGAGCGGCTGCGGCTGGTGGTGCTCCTCGATCTTGTCGAAGGGAGGTTGCAGGAGCACCTCCGGCTCGACCGCGCGCACGGTGCTTTGCCTTGCGATGGGGCGAAGGAGCCTTGCGGACGGCATGGTCGTGTCGCAGTGGACGGGATAGGCCTCACCGAGCTGATCGGGAAGGATCATGCTGATCGGGACGTCCACGTACCGTTTAGCAAAGAGATCGGCGAGTGGAGTCGGCTATCCGGATAATGAAGTCGGCTACACAGAAGACGAAACCAAATTTTGCAACACGAACCGTTTTGGTCTTTTGGAAGGACCTTACTTGCGTTCCAAGACGAATCTGTACGTGGGCCTCCGCTCAAGCGCGCTCGCCAGTTCAGTCTCACTCCGTGCTTCTAGGAGCGTTGCCGCTCCGTGCTGCCAAACAGGACCCTCGGCCCATTCCCCTCCGGAGTCTCGCCAGAGAGCCTGGCGGCGTGGCAGCTCTGTGGCCGTCGTTCGTCGCGCTGCAAGAGGAGAAGGAGTGAAAGGAAAGGCCTTCACGACTTCGGCTGACTCCGGCGCAGCACTCACCTCCTCGAACAGCTTCGTTTGAAGTGCCGAAGCCAGCAAGCGCACAGCGACATCTTCCACGTTGGCCGCGACATGCAAGGTACCGCTGGGCGGGAGAGTGGCTGCGATGTCCATAAATAGAGTGTCGTCGGCGAAAAAGTCAAGCGTCTGCGGCGACGCCCGCGTCGTGGTGGCAGCAAAGGGCGTCGGGCACGATAGTACAATGCGTCGCAATCGGCCATCGTACTCGCCGTCGCGAAGACGCCGTAGCACTGACGAGGCGTCGCACACCACAAAGGCGCAACGGCGCTCCAGCTGCCATCGTCTCGCAACCCCTCGCGCGAAGCCGACTGCCGCATGGTTGCGATCACAGCCCAAGACGTTGAGCGAGCTGTCAGAGGAGGCGACGCCGAGCGCTCCCAGACCAAATCCGCAGCCCAAATCGACGGAGAGGTCGGCGATGGGGTCGTCAAAGTGCGATCGGAGGGGCACGGCATCTACAGAGCTCCTCGCACTCGACTGGCCGACGCGGCGCTGAGTGGAGCTGAGTGAATGGTGGTAGTGGCGTCTGTGGAGCCAGCGGGCAGCGCGTGGATGCAGGAGTGAAAAGTCGCCTGCCGCGAGTGCCGCCGCCGTGGATCCAGCCTCCGAGCTCCACCCGAGGTCCACTAGCTGTCCTTGTGCTGCCTCAAAGAGACCCGGATGCATGCATCCTGCCGCTGCGGCCAGCTCAGCCATTTGTGCGATGGCGAGCCCAGATGCGCGCCGTCTCCCCTTTCTTGAGCGCGACACTTCGGCCTCGGCACGCTCGCACAATCTAGAGAAGATCGTCTCGTCGCCACAGCCCGCCAAGGCCAGGTTGAAGGCGCAGTCCATTGATTGGCGGCCGCTCAGTCCATCTTCACGTGCCCAAGGGCTCGAAAGAATGGCCGACATCGCCGCATAGCCCGCTTCAGTCGCTAGGGGCTGGTTTCCTGCTAGTGCAGCAGCCAAGGCTGCGCGTGAGATGTCAATGGGTCGCCTTGTTGCTTTGTGGGGAGTCGAGGGAGTCGACCTTCGTCCAGCGTGAAGAGGGCTGTGGGGAAAACCTTGGGTATGCGCGCCTCGCGTCTCGCCACCACTGTAAAGCTGCCTTTGGCTTTGCTTTCGTGGTCTGGCGCACAAGAGCGCG
>Ga0210247_101737_pt1 | contig 15890 bp, 13 predicted proteins | sample ChrtobMetP3_16mM_FD_155449 | JGI IMG/M metagenome (GOLD analysis project Ga0210247, IMG submission 155449) | Chrysochromulina tobin associated microbial communities from unialgal haptophyte culture, Seattle, Washington, United States - P3_16mM | ecosystem: Host-associated > Algae > Haptophytes >...
CTCGCGCAAGTGCTCGCGCACGAGTGGGTGGGCAGCCCATGAGTGAGCTCCTACCCTGCCCGATCTCCTGCTGTTTGGTCCTGCTCACCTTGTTCTCAGCTAGATAGCGAGGACGATCTCGAAAGGTATCATCCAACCCCAGATCATCGATGAGACCCATGCACACCGGTGGGGATGACAGAGCTTGGAGAGCAGGAGCTTGGAGAGCAGCTCGTCGAGGCGGCCCAGATCCTTCTCTACCGAAGAGGGACTACCCACACTGCTGGCTTCAATCGACACCGAAAGCCAGAGGAGATGAGCAGATGTTGAACCATGTCAATTTCGCTCAATGGAGCACACCACAGCAAGCAACGTTCCGGACTGAAGTCCTTTGGCCACTTCCCCCCCTCAGCACAATCGACCCACGCTCGGAACCCGAGGGAGCCTTGCCACCGGTAGAAACCGATGACTCGCTGAATGCCGGATGGGATGGACCGCCTTCATGGAACGTTTCCGCTGCAGCTATGACAGGTGACAATGTGCTCTAGTCCTCGTGACTTCGAAGCCGAGCGCCAAACGCAGGTGGGATCATCCACATCCCCAGATCATCGATGAGATCCATGCACACCGGGAATAACCAGATCTTGAGGTCCATGAGATCGGTGAATCAGCCAACCAGAACTGCGATGACGTGCGCAGGGAATACTTTCGCACGTCGGCGCACGATGAGGCGCTGCACAACAACGGCAATAATGATGTCGCGCGCGTCAGATGCAGGAATGACGCGAACAAGAGATCCGTGGGACACGAGAGCACCCCCGACCAAGGCCAAGCGGAGCCAGCGGACATGGTTGCGCGCGAAGTGGTCTTAACATTCCAAAGATTCCAAAGATTCCAAACGGGGGCTTGTCTGTGAAATTTTTTAAAGCATGCTCAACACGGACTTAGCAAGTCCGGGTTGAGCACAATTGCAAGTCCGTGTTGAGCAGATTCACAAAACCATTGAGCCCTGGCCTCGACAACTCGACAGGAAACTCGACAGGAACTCGACAGGCTACTCGACAGGATACCTCGACAGACCTCGACAGACCTCGACAGACCTCGACAGACCTCGACAGACCTCGACAGAAACCCCCCTGACTCCATGTGCCGGCCTGTCAAGTGTCAAGCTCGACAGCTCGACAGACCTCGACAGACCTCGACACGAGGTAACATGAGGTCTAAGACTGGGATCTAGCATTTTTAGCTGAGAGAAGCCAGGTTAGAGCCCCAATCCTTCAAGGTGAAGGTTGATGGACCCACTGGTCAACTACACAACTTGGTGGCTGGATGATGGATGTTCTGGTGGACCTTTCGATGCACGTTCGTGCTCTTTCGTGCTCTTTATGACCTAATTCTCCTCAGAACTGCATTAAGATTGCATTTTCTGGTCTTGAAACCAGTGGCTAGGTAGGGGTTTAGGGTGGGTATTACAAAAATAACAGTAAAGAAACCTGTGGCTATGTAGGGGTTAGGGGTTAGGGTGTGAACGACGGGTCCTGATCTCCGAGTTCTTTATCCGTTTGACGCTTTGACCTAGTTTGGTTGGTGGTCTATGTGGAAGTTTATGTGTGGGTCCTCTAAGGGGGTCCTCTAGGCCTACTGCTGTGAGAGTCAGAGTGCTTCATGAAAAATAGCAAAGCTACATGCGAGGCTCAAGCTCGACAGCACACTCGACAGTTATAAACTCGACAGGTGCCTCGACAGAGAAACTCGACAGAAACTCGACAGCTCGACAGACCTCGACAGGCCGGCACATGGAGTCAGCCTCGACGGGGCTTGACGGGGCTCGACAGGAACTCGACAGGCTCGACAAGGCTCGACAGGCAAGGCCTCGACAACGGCCTCGACAGCGGCTCGACGGAGCCTCGACAGCTCGACAGCTCGACAGCCAGGGCTCAACAAAACCATCCTGTGAACATGCTCAACACGAACTTGACAAATCCGTGTTGAGCAAATGTTTTTCGTTTTGGGTGTGATTCACAATTATGAAGTCCGTGTTCAGCACAGAAAAAACATATGCTCAACACGGACTTAATCCTCATTCACACCAAGAAGTCCGTGTTGAGCACCGAAAAACATATGCTTAACACGGACTTAGCAACTGTGAATTCATAGTCACACTTGCTAAGTCCGTGTTGAGAAAAAAAAACATATGCTCAACACGGACTTAGCAACTGTGAATTCATAGTCACACTTGCTAAGTCCGTGTTGAGAAAAAAAAACATATGCTCAACACGGACTTAGCTCAACACGGACTTAGCAAGTCCGTGTTGAGCATGTGGTGTGACAATTAGATCCGTGTTGAGCAATAACCTCTTATTAAACTCCTCCTTCTAATTCACAGCCGGGTAAAAAATTTCACAGGCGCCGACGTGCCGTGTGACCCTGTGACTCCCCGGACAAGTCACAAGAGCGCCTCTCAGGCGCCGACGTGCGCCAGTCTCTCTCCTGCCACAAGAGCGCCTCTCAGGCGCCGACGTGCGCCAGTCTCTCTCCTGCCACAGGATCGTGAAAATGTCGTCAAACGTGGGGTCTGCCGACGTGCGCGAGCCGTCGACGAAAACGCAGGAGCTTGACGGAGAGGCGGTACCGCTCGCCTTGCGCCTCGTCTTCAAGCCCTCGCTCCTCGCTGCAGCCACCAGGCCACGCCCACCAACCCGGCTGCGGCCCCTGCTGTACGATCTGTCGCTCGATGAGCGATCAGAGCGATCAGGGCGCTCGGATATGCTACGCGGACCCTTTGACCGCAGCGATGGACCAACAACAGCGGTGTATCTCCGCCGCCAGGTGCGCTCGAGCAACCCTCGCGCCGCCATCGGCTTCGAGGCCCTACCTCAGGGCACAGCAGTGGGCAAGGAGGCGCCTCGTCGCTCGTCGCTCATCATCGGCAGCCAGTGGACCATCAGCTGCTGGGTGCAGCTGCCGCTCCCGCCGCGGCACGGGCGAGACAGCATCCGCCGGTGTGACTGGGTGCTCGCCATGGGATTGGGCACACAGTCAGCGCCGGGCGCACCTGCCGAGGGCGGGGCGGCTCCCGTGTTGCCCGTGTGCCACGTGGCGTTCGTCGAGGACTACGAAGGCGCCGCCATCGATGGTCGGCCAGCGGTGCGTCTCGCGGTCGAGTGGGATGCTCCGCCTGGCACAGAGCGCGTCGTGTGTCTCGACCGCTTTGATCTTCAGTCGCTGCCCCACGGCTGGCACTCGATCGCCGCCGTCGGCATCCCCGGCAGCACGACCTTCTATGTCGACGGGCGGCGGCGCGGCGCCGTGCCCGAGATGGTGAGCGCGCCCATCGTGTGGCTCGGCAACTGCTTCGCGTCGGACGGGCGGCCGGACGCAGCGGTCGGTGGGCTATCAGACCTGCGGGTAGGCCGCGCCAAGTGCCCTGCGCCTCTCGCCTACTCTCGTTGCCGCTTCCCTCGGGCCCATCTGCACTCTGCCCCTGTGCTCTGCCCCTGTGCTCTGCCCCTGTGCGCCTCGCCAGCCGGGAAGATGTCACTACATGTCGCCCCAGTCTGATCCGGTGGTTACACCTTGGAGACACCCGACATTCCCACCTGAATTTCGACTGACCGTCTGGCGAGACGCGCGCCGGCCACCTGCCTGCCACCGGCGCTGATGTGATGAATCATGCATCTTTCTCTCAACTGACCCGTTGTGACGAACCAAGCATCATGCTAATCCATTCTGATCATGCGCCATCTGCATCCCCCACCGGTGCCCGGTGCCCCGTGCTATTTGCTTGCCTCACCAGCGCGCCCTGCTCTCCTCGCGAGCGCAGGTGTACACTACTGCGCTCACGGCGCACATGGTCGCAGCTCTCGATGCTTCCGCCGGGCATTGCCTCGGCGGCCTCGATGTCTTCGATTGCGGCGTGTGGGGCGACGCCGGCCCGCCGCCTGCGCATGCATTCGAGCACAACCCGTGGGAAGGCGCCGTGACTGGCCGTCCGAAGTACCGTCCGATGGCGCCCACAACGGCGCTTTGGGCCCCGCTGGTAGGCTCCGGCGGCGGCGGTGGTGGCTCCGGCCGCGCCTCAGCCGCCTCGGCCGCCTCAGGTACGTTCTGGGAAGAGGACGACGAGGGCGACGAGTGGGGCGGCGATGAAGTCGAGGTCGAATGGGACGAGGTCGCTGAAGTGGCCACGCAGCAGGCGGCGGCAGCGGCGGCGGCCCTGGATCATCCGAAACCACGGCTGCCGTCCGCGCCCAAGACGGCGCCCAAGCGTCCGTGCTCCACCGACAAGTTGGAGAGTGGGATGGCTGGGGCGCAGGCCGCGCTTGCAGAGCAGAAGGCGGCGCAGGAGGCGGGGCTCGGAGAGGCGCTCAGCGGTCGCGGTCGCGCGGGCCGAGGACGAGGCCGAGGACGGGGGCGCGGGCGCAGCGCCATCGCCAGCGGTGTGCCCTCCGCGACAGAGTTCGTCCAGAGCTCCAGCGCGCTCGTGGCCACGGGCAGCACGAGCACCGCATTGGTCTCCCTTGCCGGCGCTTCCCCTGCTAAGAAGCGCTCGCGGCTGCAGCCCTATCCGCTGCGCCAGCCAGCTCTGGACGAACTCGAGCGCGAAGACATGGCGTCGCGGCGCGAGCACATGGAGAAGAATGGCTACTCGGTGGTCCCCGGAGGCCAGGACGTATTGGACCTCGACCCGCGCATCGCCAAATCGCTCTGGCCGAAAGAGCTGTGGGAAAGACCGCGTGAGCGCGGCACGATGCATCGTGACACCTACCTGCTCTGTCACCTGTGCACCGAAGCCGCGCTGCTGCGAGATCCGCACATCAAGCTGACTCCATACTGGTGCGCGCGGCGGGGAGTTATGGAGGCGGCCCTTGCCAGCAACGGCCGCGCCGGCCACCTTCCTGCCACCGGCGCTGATGTGATGAATATGCATCTTTCTCTCAACTGACCCGTTGTGATGAACCAAGCATCATGCTAATCCATTCTGATCATGCGCCAGGCACCAGCCACCGCGGCCGCCGCTTGCCTGCCCCCCTCACGCCGTCCGCCGCCCGCCACGCGCTCACTGCTCTTTGCTGGCTCTTACTCCCGAACTCACGCGTGCCCCCTCTCGTCGCGATCTCGTCGCGATCTCGTCGCGATCTCGCAGGTGCAAGGTCGGCGCTTGCCCACCGGGATTCGTCTCCCGGCCTGACCTCGAGCGACACCTGCGATCTCAGCACTGCTTGCCCGACGATACGGCGGCGCCGCGCGCGTCCCTGACCTACACGGGCGATGCGACGCTTGCCGCCTCAATCCCCTTGGATGCCGCCGCTTCCGCCGCTTCCGATGCGAGTGCAGCCCGCATGAGCTCTCGCCAGTTCTCGTTGTTCACAGCCAAGGCAAAGCGCGAGGAGGAGGAGCCTTTGCTTGCAAGCCGCTGGGGCCAACCAGGCGTGGGCGATGGCGTCATTGACGTGACCGTGCGGCGCGTCAGGCCGATCAGCGGTTCGCGCTTCATCGTCGAGGGAACCTGTCAAGACGGCACGTTGACAAAGGACACGTTCACAAAGAACCAGCTGCAGGTGCTACGCCGCACGATCCCAGTGCTGCCCGGCCTCGATAACGATGTGGTGGAAGGGCAAGAGGAGGAGCCTGCGGAGGCGGAGGCTGCGCTGATGGGCGATACAGCTGTTTGACGCCGCGGCGCGCAACGGCGCTGTGCGATCCGGTCTTCCGGTGAGCGGTACTGTGAGCCGGTACGGTAATACGTCGAGGTAATACGAGGTCGCGATACGAGAATGCCGAGAATGCCAACTTACGTTAGTAAGACTGTAAGTGTCGGTTACCCGGGTATTCTTAATTCTATAGAAACCCGGGCGGGAACCGCGGCGTCCCTTACCGCTTACGTTACGCCGGTACCGACGTGTGCTTCGCGTACCGCCGGTTTACATTATACCGACGACATTATACGATACACGTCGCACCGTGTGGTGTTAGTGTGGTGTACCCGCGGCCGCGCGCGGCGGTTGTTATTCGACCCGTTCCGAGCTTCCAAGGACGTTGGACGCGACGTGATATACCGTTCAACAATCAACCGACCGGTTCACGTTGCGGTCATCCGGCTATGCGCCCGGCCTATGCCTATATGGTCGATGGGTACCTCGGTCTTGTCGGTACCCACACGGTCAAGAGTATACAATGTACCCGTGCGGTTCGAACGACGAGGCACCGTTCCCACGCTGCGCGAGAACCGATGTTTTGACCTTGGGGGAGGGTTTTTCAACACTCACGGTAGTTACGGCCTGGTCCCTAATTAGTCCCTAAGTCCCAACATGGTGTTTCCGAGTTTCCGAACATAAAGATTAAAGTGTTTCACACAAACATCGTTAGCTTCACTCTTCACAGTTGTCAGTTCTCGAAGAGCGTTCACATGCGAAAAATAGCCATGAGGCATGTTGAGCTTACCATGTGAACACAGCGCGGGCCGGGTACCGGGGCCGGGCGGGAGTCGATCCGTAGAGACGTCGGGCTCTGGTGGGAAAGTTGTAAGCTTCGAGGGGTCCGGGCCACTCACGACCCACTTGCTGCCCATCACTGATGCGAGCGGGAGAGAGACAGGATGACGTCATGCTGACGTCATGGGTGAGGTGTGGGTCCGTTAGGCATGCTATCGGAACCATACTTAGACCGGTTACCTCCGTCGGAGATGAGACGAGACACCGGAGGACCCGGAGGGGATTCTTACGGGTGAGTTGAGAGTGTGGTCGTGACCTTGTTGAGTCTAAACCCTCTCCTCGCGACGCCTGGGGCTCCTCGAGGCTCCAATGCCTCCCCGATCGCCCCTATAGGCAGATTCGTGCCGGCCGGTCGTCCTCTATACCCGAGGAGGCCGATCGCAACTGAAGTATGCAAACAGCATGGCAACGCAAACAGTCACCTAACAGTCACCTTCTTAGTCGACCTTCTTAGGTTTTGAACCACGTAGATACCGTGGGTCTTTTTTTTGAGGGTAGGGAATACATTGCATCACACACGTAGGACGAGCATCTCGCCGCCGCCCGTGGAGTCAGTGACGATGCGCGCGGTCGCGCTCGCGTCCGCACCGGCGGAGACCTTTTCCAGCGGCACAAGGTCATCGAGCGGCCCACCGCCGCGCACCTCAATGTGATCGTCGAAGAAGCTCACAAGCCCGAACGCGGCGCCGTTGGTGCCCTTGTTGAGCGGCGAGCGGAATGTGACGTGGTGCGTGTGCGAGGCGGCGTCGTACGCGTAGCCGCCCTTGTGCTCGTGCCCGCACAGCACGGCCGCAACGCATGTGTGCCGACGGAACGCCTCGAGAGCTCTATCGAAATCCCATGCCATCGTCTTGCCTTGACACGCGGCCGGGTGGAGCACCACATGCGAGAGGATGACCACCTTCATCCCCGCCGCCTGGCACATGTCCAGCTGCTTGCCGAGCCAATCCAGCTGCTCCTCGCCAAGGGCGCCATTCAGCGGCGAGAACCGCTTCTCCTCACCCTCAAGACCCTTCGTCCACATGTTCGGATCGAAACCGTTCGGGTGCTTGGAACGGAGGAGCGCGACTGCCGCCTGCCGGCGCGGTTCCTCCACGGGCCACCCGATGACCGATTGCTGGAAGGCATCGAGCACGAGCACGCGCACCGTCGTCGCCGGAGCAAGCGCGTAGAATTCGCGCGTGCGCCCTTCGGGCCTCGTGCCAAGCAGCGCCGCACACTGCTCGCGGTCGAAATTGTACAGCTCGTGGTTGCCAACGAGGTTGACGAAGGCCACGCTGGAGCGACGAATGTGCGCAAGCACCGCGTCGAGCGCTGCCGCAGATTGGCCAGTCGAGGCACTCTGCCCGTCAATCAGGTCACCAAGTTGTGCCACAAAGGCAAGCGCAGACCCGTCTGGCGCTCGTTGACGATTAAAGTAATCGACCGCGCGGCGCAATTGATCAAGCGCCCCGCGGTAGCAGCGCGGCTGCTGGCCGCGGTGATCAGACCCGTCGGGTGCGTCCGCATACTGCACGTCGGAGATGACGCCAACCGAGAACAAGTGAGGCATGATGTTCCCGACGATGATTGGAAAGCGAGATGAAGTTAGCGAAGTGGATGGACCAAGTATAGGTCAAGTCAAGTCAAGTCAAGTCAAGTATACGGGTAGTGGATGGAAGGTGGATTGACCAAGTATAGTGGGCTTACTTGTTAACAGTGAAACGAGACACAGAGAAGAACTACTTATTGAAGAACTGCAACCAAATCTCTTGGAAGTATAGTAGTAAAACCAGTGATCACTGGCACTCGCTCTCCTCAAATCGCAAGCTTCGGCTCACAGCCGTTTCACACAGAGCTGCGCTCGTGGGGAATGACAAGGGGAATGAGCTTTGATTCGGGGGGCAAAATTCGCCTCCAGCACCGGCGTTTTCGGCGGTCCCGGTCGCTGCCGCCCTTGCGACTCAAGAGTCAAGACAATCAACAACAATCATCTCGTCTCTCTGTTATAAAGTTAACTTATTAAGCCACATATCTCGTAATTGGTAATAGTAATGGGAGATCATCATTCGATCCGGATGTCCGGATGATCGGAGATCATCAGCGCATGTCTTTTCGTGTCGTTTTGTGGCAGACGGCCAGAACGCAGATCTTTGGCAGATATCGAGCAGATCAACCGCCAGTTTGTGTGCCTAGTTTGACCCAAAGGTGCGATGGTGCATTGAGCATGCTCGGGTTCGTAACAGTAATTTTTATCAGAAGTACGCTCGGGCCCCAGAGGTGCGCTGTGGGTGTGGCGCCGCTGTGCGTTCGTATACGGTCACGCACGCGGCGCGAGAGAGACGGGTGGGGACAGAGAGTGGCCTAGAAGCTGCGGAAGCTGCGACAGGAAGCGCGCGCCTGGCGCTCACATCGTGAGCTCCATGATTGCGTTGACAATGTCGCCGTCGTTCTTTTTGAGCGCATTGACCGCCTTAGCACGTGAGACGCTCGCCTGCGACATCACCAGCTCCACATCCTTGGGCTCGACGCCCGTCTCATCCACCTCGGCGCCGTCATCCACCTCCTCGATCGAGGCCTTCTCTAACGACTTGGTCAGCCCCGGCGTCTCCATCAAGTCCTGCGTCTTGAACTGCTCCGCCGCGGCCGTCTGTGCCTGTGCACTCAGGTCCTCAATCTTCGCCTCGCCAAAGATGATGTACGTGTCCGAGGCGGGCGATTTGAAGACGTCGGGCTTGGCGATCACGAAGAGAATGTTCTTGCTCTTCTTCACCGTCACGCGCATGACGCCGGTCACCGGCTTCATCCCGAGCTTCTGCACGGCCTTGCGGCTCTTTTTTTCGCTGCGGCTCTGCTTCGCGCGCGCCGCGTCGCCATCGCCATCGCCCCCCTCCTCGGCGTCGTCGTCGTCGTCGTCGTCGTCCTCGTCGTCTGTGAGCGATGGGCAAGTTACCACCGGGTAAGTGTGAGGGCAGGGGCATTGGTATCGGTGCTGTGCTGGCCATGTGTGTGCCACCACCACCACCACCACCACCACCACTACGATGCTCGCCCAACTGCCGCGTGCACTGACGATGCAGAACCAAGTGGATCCTCGAGGAGTTCGCAGGCCAAGGCGCACGCAGGCGCCGCGCCGGACTGTGCAGGCAGGGGAGACAGCCGCGATGGCGCACCCGAGTCATCCTCGCCCTCGTCAGCGACGGTCGGCTCAAGGTCTTTGCCCTTAGGTGGCATAGCTGCTGCAAAGGTGTGGTCTGCGCAGATGGCACGCAGGACAGCACGCGTCGTCAGCCAAATGGCTCGGCGCTGCTGCAGCAGAACGATTGCCGACACGAGCGAGAGAGAGGCTTACGTGACTGCGGCGCTGCGAGCGTTGGTGAGGCGTGAACGTTAACACAAACGAACGTGGAGACGCACAGCGTGACCAACCACTTAAGACAGTGACCGGCGAATCGGGGGGCCCGGCTCCGCCACAATCAATGAAATGAGAATGGGAGGGGGAAGTCGAGCGAGCGCGCGCGCGCCGGCGCGCGCGCATTGCGGGCGGCGCACCCGCTAACGTTGCTGATGGCTCAGGCCCACGTAACGTATCCTCTGATGTAACGCTCAGTACGACGCGTATTCTGACTTGACTTGACTTGACTTGACTTGAGAAAGGCGCGAAGCGTCGAGGAAGAAACCAGTATGGGCGCGCGCGTTCGGCCCGACTGCGCTTCCTTCTCCTGTGTGGCGGCGCCCCGGCCGTCGCACCCCGTGGCGTGCCTCCGCCATCCTGCCAGGCGCCCCGCCCGAGTCCTCGGCCCATTGGTGCTGCTGGGAAGCGCTTCCGTGTCGATGCCCTCCCGCGGGCACTTGCGCGCAATAGCATGGTTACGACGCTCGCGCCGCATTGGACCTTCCCGCCCTCGGACCGACGCGCGTGCTCCCTCATCGCGTTGCGTGCCTCAGACACACAGCATCAGCAGCAACCATGTTTGAGGCACGGATGACCGAGGGTGCGATGCTCAAGAAGATCACTGAGGCCATGAAGGACCTCGTGACCGAGGCCAACTTTGACTGCTCGACGACGGGCATTTCGCTGCAGGCCATGGTGCGTGCCAGCGCGTGCGCACACCTCACCTTCATGCGTGTCCCCCCATCGAGCATGGCTCCCATGTCGCTGCGGTGCCCGCCACGGCTTCGCTCCGTGCAGCCAGGCTCAGATGTGCTCCTGACTCTCGTGCTCGTGCCTTGCACGCGTGAGCTCTCGCGCCACGCACGCCGCGGCGTGAGCGTCCGTTTGGCCGCATGGGCCCTGATGCGCGCGTGTGCTGTGCCTGCCGTCGGCTACAGGACTCGAGCCACGTCTCGCTTGTGGCGCTGCTGCTGCGCGCGGACGGGTTTGACCACTACCGGTGCGACCGGAATATCTCGCTGGGCATCAACCTCACGTCGATGGGCAAGGTGCTCAAGTGCTGCAACAACGACGACATCGTGACGCTCAAGTCAGACGACTCGGCCGACACGATGACGTTCATGTTCGAGAACCAGGCGCAGGATCGCATCTCGGACTTTGAGCTCAAGTTGATGGACATCGACTCGGAGCACCTTGGTATCCCTGACACCGACTACAAGAGCGTGGTGAAGATGCCGGCGTCCGAGTTCCAGCGCATCTGCAAGGATCTCGCCATCCTGGGCGACACGGTCACGATCGCCGTGGGCAAGGATGGCGTCAAGTTCTCTGTCACGGGCGAGTTGGGCAGCGGTAACATGACCATCCGCCCGAGCAGCAGCGTGGACGTCAAGGAAGAAGACCAGGTGGAGGTCACGTTCGAGGAGCCCGTCGCCCTGAACTTTGCGCTGCGCTACCTCAACTTCTTCACCAAGGCGACGCCCCTCTCGGGCACGGTCGTGCTCTCCCTCTCGAAGGACGTGCCGCTCGTCGTCGAGTACCGTATCAACGACCTCGGCCACATCCGCTACTACCTGGCGCCCAAGATTGAGGAGGATCACTAGAAATACCGCTTCGGGGCACAGACCACGGGGTGAGCAAGCTAGAGAGCGCGCGCCGGACGGAGGCACAGAGAACGTGCTACTGCGGAAGGCGAAGGAGCGTTGGCTGCTGAAACTCGCTGCCAATGAGGAAGGGGGGCGAGGGGCGCGCGCGTGGCGGAGCCGGAGAGCAGAAAAGTCTAGAGGGCAGAGGAGAACGGCGAGCGGACTGGCCGGCCGGAGCTTGAGCGGGGACCTCAGTCACAATCGGTGCGACGCCCACACGACGGAGCGTTTTGTTCGGGGGATTATTAAGTGGATTCCTATTTGTATTTTACGTTACGTAAAGCCGCGATCTCGCCTGTGCCCCGTGTCGCGTGGCCCCGGAGACGTTGGGACCCGACCCGGCGGAGTCGCGGTCGAGAAGTCGCGGCCAAGAGGCGGCAGCCGGCACCGACTCGATCTCTGATTCTCTGTATCCAAACATGACATTGCGGGTTGGGACATCATGCGCAGGCACACCCGGCGTGCAGATAACATGCGTAACATCTATGCGCTGAACCGCCGGAGGGGGCATGTGGACGGACCGTACGGCGAATCGGCGGGCCGGCGCGGAGCAGAAAGTACTGATCTGCTTTCGTAAATCTGCTTGTATGCTCTCGTCATGGCGGGCCCACGCGATCCTCATACAGCAGCAGCATTTCCCAGCATATGAGCAACCGATCCTGCAGCATATGCGCATCCGAGTTTGCAAGTCCTACCTATCGGGCGTATTGGTCACGCAGCCGCTGCGCGTCCGCCGCCTGGTCGATAAGTGCGCGGTACCGCTTATACTCCGCCGTCTCCGTGCCAATGCCGATGGTCATGATGCCGAGGCTGTCGGCCTGCGCATTCGACTGATCGGCCTTGGAGATGCCAATATTGGCGCAGATATTTTCGAGCATCGGCTGCACGCCTGACGTCTGGCCGGCGCAATACTTGCCGGCGTATTTGCTTGGCTTGCTGAAGGGGCGCTTGGCCTTAATGTCATCCTGGATGCCGGATAGGATCGCGCGATCGTTGCCGGGCTTCCAGTCGCCCGTCGCCTTGCGTTCGGCCATCGTATCGCCCGCCGCCTTGTACAAGGCGTAGCTCGCCGAGGCCGGTTGCAGCGGCAGCCCGAGGGCGGCAATGAGGGAGCCGCCCGCAAGCAGCAGCGATTCGCGGCGACCCGTGAGCAACATCGAGTGCGCACCACCACGTGCCGTAACCGTGCTGCAATGCGGCGGGATGGCCGAGGGCGACGTCACCATGCCAAGCAGATTCGTGAGGAGCAGAGGAGCGCTCAGCATGAAGCAAAAAGGGACCTAGGACAGTTCGCTGCTTGGCGATTCCAAGCCGCTTGGCGAATCTGAGAGAATCTGAAGCACTTATGAAACGGGTTTCGGAGTTTTTGCAGAGTTTCTTTCGTGACGGCAGGAAGAGACTTCATTACATTACAGACGAAACACGGAATGAAGCCTAAATGAGCCTTGTTTCTAAGGCCAAGATCCGCCTCCCTGATCCGCCTTCGCGCTTCGGTTGGTCTTGGAAGCAGCGGGTCCATGAAGTCAAGTCAAGTTTATACACCATAGACACCCATGGAACCTATCGAAAATCGAATGTGCTCCGGAGAGACGTGAGCGAGGCCAGCCGTGGTGGAACAAGAAAGTAAGGTTGGTGAAGGGGCGGTGAAGCGGTGATGACGGAGGCCGTGTGCTGACCTCTAGGGCTGAAGGGCTCTACGCTCTACCTCTACGTCTGCCCTTACTTACTATCGCGGCGGCCACCTCTGACCCCCCCCCACCCACCCCCCCTCTCGCAAATCGTTGCGTTACGCAAGAATTTTTCTGCATTCTCGCGACTCGAGACGCGACTCGCGTCCCGACTCGGCCTCTCGCGTCTCTTCCGGATGGTGGGTCGCCATCATCAGCCGATGCCCGAATGGGGCGCGGAGCTCTGCCGATCGCTCCGGAAGGACGGCTACACCAACGCAGATGTCGCCCATGTCGTCGGGTACTCCGTGGAAACCATACGCAGAGCGCTTCGTCACTATCGAGACCACGGTACGGACCGCATACCGCGCCAAGGCATAGGCAAGCGAAGCGATGTGCGCTGGACCTTTGCGGGTCCGCACGGCGAGCAGAACCTCGCCGCACTCGAGCGCGTCAAGGAGGCGGGCGATGATGCCGAGACGTTGAATGAGGTGTGGCACGAGTTCCGCCGCACCGGCGCCGGCTTTCCAGCCTATCGGACGTTGTGCGAAGCGCTGCTGAAACACTTGGACTACACGCGCAAGCGGGTGCGCGTCATTGCGGGTGGCATGGCGCCCCGCTGTGCCGTGAGCACGTGCCATGGCGCGCTTCCCTTCGCCCTGCGTTTGTGCGCGAGTGAATGCACCTGCTGCTGCTACTCGCTCAAACCTTTGACCTGCCCGCTGTTCATTCGCAAGCGTGTCGTTTGACTCCTGCTGAGCGCAGCTCAGCGCCGTAGCCAAGGAACGCGACGTTGCGGCAAGCCTCAGCTGGCACGTGAACGTGCGCTTGACGTACCACCCTCGGCAGCTCGTGCTCGTCGACGAATCGTGCGTGGACAGCTCGAGGGGCGCCCATCCCCCATCCACGAATGCATGCGAGACCCCACTTACAGCATGTGCTCTGGTGGAGCGAGGCTCAGGTGGATCGGCTCGACGGCAGTGCCGCGTATGAGGATGCTGTAGGAATACGCTCGCAAGTCACCCTAGCAACCAAGGTCCTCAAGTCGCTGCTTGGCGCAGCGGTGCGAAAGGCGTACCAGGACAGGAACGAGCCGGTCTGGAACGTGTGGAAGGCTGACGACGACATTGAAAAGGCAGTTCGCGGTGCCTTCGTCGCCATTCTCACACGTTCCTTTACTCAAGAGGGTACTCTATTGGAGGATCAATTCGCCACACGCGTGCCCTTGCCGGAGGAGAAACGGCTCGTGCCGTTGCTCGACATGCTCCAGCACGCATCTGACCCGAACGTGAAGCATGTCGCGAGTTTGGATCCGCGTACTAGACGAAACGGCGCGTGCGCGCAGAGGTGTGATCTCGGAGCACACATAACGTGTGTGGATGCGAGTAAAAGTAACCGAGCGCGAGCTTACAACAATTTCAAGAACACATGCGTCATGCCCCACAGCCCACACCTCGATGCATGCATTCGCCGCTGCCGAACCGCGTCGCTAAATGTCCGAGAGCAACACCCAGCGTCCCAGCCTAATATGGTAATATGGACGGAGAAAAGACCGGAGGAGGTCAGAGAGCACTCAGAAGGCACTCAGAAGGCAATCAGAAGGCACTCAGAAGGCACTGAGCATGCAATGAACACCTTGAGAACGCAAAGACGAAGAGAAGGCCAGCGAGCAGGGCGTCGGCGGATCCGCGTACCGGCCGGCAGCGCATCGAGGTGCGAACGCGTCGGCGCATCGAGGAGAACGAAGAGTTGCTCAACTGCTACGACTTCGGCGAGCCGCTCGCGCCGGAACTGTTTCTGACGCGCTTTGGGTTCGTTCCCGGTGAGACTGTCGGCAGCTTCGTTGCCTCGCTCGCCGGCAAGGGTCGACTACCTTTCGGATTCAAGCTTGACGTGTAGAGCAATGGTGTAGAGAGGGTACAGCCGCCTTTTGACTGTCTCGTTAGCAAAATATTACACTCCCTAGCAACGACGGCGCGCACACTCCCTCTATGACTATACACTGGCTGGCGTTGTATTGTGGACCGTACAACGTTCACCTCTTTGCTTCCTGCTCCACCGAGAGGACCGGCAACTGCGTCGGGCCATTCAGCGGCTTCCAGCCTTTGATGGGCGGGACCGGTGTATCGGAGCGTGACACATACACACCGGCACCACCTGGCTCGTCGATCCACCACTGGCCGTCCGCGATGTTGAAGTACATGTAGGCGCCATTGTCCGCCTCGAACCATGGCCGCCGGAGATCGCTTAGCCGCTGCCAGGTTTCTTCGATGGGCCACCCTTGCTGTTGGCAAACCTTCGCAAAGCCGTTAGGCACGGCAGTGGGCTCGCGCATAGCATACCGGCCGACGATAGATTGCACGCCCGCGGCAGAAATGCGTACCACTGCGTTCATGATTCGTACGAACAAGCGAATGTCACTGCGCAGTCACTCGAACGTCCCGACTTTTCTAGGAAAAGATTTCTGAAACAGGATCGAATTCAGGAAATTTCACGGAAGAGCTTTTGCCACACGGACTTTGAGAAGCGCGTCAGAAGTCACGCAGACACACATTCACATTCACACACACACACACACATTCACACTCGCTGCGCGGGGCGTTGTCTCGATGAAGCGTCAGTGCAGGAGCGTAAACAGAAACTGCTGTCTCGGAATTTGGAATCTGTATTTTGTCTTTCAATTTCCAAATCGCAGGGCGAGGCGCGTAATCTGGATTCTGCATGGCGATATCTG
>Ga0210247_101739_pt1 | contig 15876 bp, 10 predicted proteins | sample ChrtobMetP3_16mM_FD_155449 | JGI IMG/M metagenome (GOLD analysis project Ga0210247, IMG submission 155449) | Chrysochromulina tobin associated microbial communities from unialgal haptophyte culture, Seattle, Washington, United States - P3_16mM | ecosystem: Host-associated > Algae > Haptophytes >...
CCAGGGGCCCCGCTTTTGTTCGCGACGGATCGCGCAGCCGGGCTATCAGGCAGCGGCTTCTTGCACTTCCACGAATTCGTCGGTGCTTTCAGCCGTAGCGGCCTTCACGACTTCGTTCACGGCGTTGGCACGGCCTTCAATGATCGCATCAGCGATGCCACGGGCATACAGCGTCACGGCCTTGGCCGAGTCGTCGTTACCGGGGATCACGTAGTCGATGCCTTCGGGCGAGTGGTTGGTATCGACCACGCCGATCAGCGGGATGCCCAGCTTCTTGGCTTCGGCCACGGCGATCTTGTGGAAGCCCACGTCGATGATGAAGATAGCGTCGGGCAGGGCAGCCATGTCCTGGATGCCGCCGATGTCTTTTTCGAGCTTCTCGATTTCGCGGGAGAACGTCAGCTGCTCCTTCTTGCTCAGGCTGTCGAGGCCGGCTTCCTGCTGGGCCTTCATGTCCTTGAGGCGCTTGATCGAAGTCTTGACCGTCTTGAAGTTGGTCAACATGCCGCCGAGCCAGCGCTGGTCCACGAAAGGAACGCCGGCGCGCTGTGCTTCGGTCGACAGGATTTCACGGGCCTGGCGCTTGGTGCCGACCATCAGGATGGTGCCGCGGTTGGCAGCGAGCTGCTTGGCGAACTTTTGGGCTTCCTGGAACAGTGGCAGCGACTTTTCCAGGTTGATGATGTGAATCTTGTTGCGGTGGCCGAAGATGTACGGAGCCATCTTGGGGTTCCAGAAGCGGGTCTGGTGGCCGAAGTGGACACCGGCTTCCAGCATTTCGCGCATGGTAACGGACATAAAAATACTCCAAAGGTTGGGTCTAAAATCCAGCCCCAATACTTGCGCCAGGGTCGAAACACCCAAGGCACAACACCTTGACGGGACTGGTTTGCGATTGCTTTGCCAGAGTTGCAAGCAGGACGGCGACAATGCCGTGAACCGCACGAATGCAACACCACTGCAAGATCACTGAGCCTTGACCGGAAAAGCCGGTGGGCACGTGCCGCAGCACCCAGCAAAACCCAAAGATTGTAGCACGCTCATGCTTTCCGACCTGACCGCCACCCGCGACCGCCTGCGCGACGGGGCCACCACCGCCAGCGCCGAAATGGAGCACTGCATCGAGGCAGCGCAGGCACCGCGCAACGCCCACAGCTTCGTGCGCACCCTGTTCGAATCGGGCCGCGGCGAAGCGGCGCAGCCCGCGGCGGCCCGCCTTCCGCTGGCAGGGCTGGCAGCTTCCGTCAAGGACCTGTTTGACATTGCAGGTCAGCCCACCCCCGCCGGTTCGACGGTTCTGGCCAATGCGCCGGCCGCGGTAGCCGACAGCCCCGCCGTTGCGCGCCTGAGGGCGGCGGGCGCCGCCCTCATTGGCCGCACCAACATGGTGGAGTTCGCTTTTTCGGGGGTTGGCGTGAATCCGCACCACGGCACACCTGCGGCGTGGGACGCCCGCACCGGCGCACTGCCAGGCCCTGCCCGGGTACCGGGCGGCTCGTCGTCGGGCGCGGCCGTGTCGGTGGCCACGGGGGCCGCATTTGTGGGGCTCGGGTCCGACACGGGCGGGTCCATCCGCATACCCGCCGCCCTGAACGGTGTAGTGGGGTTCAAGAGCACGGCGCGCCTGGTGCCCACGCAAGGTGCAGTCCCCCTGTCCACCACCCTTGACACTGCCTGCGCCATCACCCGCAGCGTGCGCGACGCCATCGTGGCGCATGAAGTGCTGGCGGCCCGGCAGGTAGCGCGCAGCATGGCGCCTCTGGCCCAGTACCGGCTGGCAGTGCCGCGGCAGGTGTTCCTTGACGGGCTGGACGCCACCGTGGCGCAGGCTTTCGACAGGACGCTCGATGCACTGCGCGCAGCCGGCGCCAGCATCGACATGATCGACCTGCCGACGGTGGCGCAGCAGCCCGCCTACGGGTTTTCTGCCCCCGAGGCATTTGCATGGCACCGCGCGTTGCTGGCGCGCAGCGCCAGCCGGTACGACCCCCGCGTGCGCGCCCGCATCGAAAAAGGCGGCACGCTGATGGCCTGGGAGTACATCGACCTGGTGCGCGAGCGGCAAGCATGGATCGCGGCCATGCATGGGTTCATCGACGGCTACGATGCGCTGCTGTCGCCCACGGCGCCCATCGTCGCGCCGCCCATCGCCGACGTGGCCCCGGCAGACGGCCGCGACCCGCAGCAAGACGCAGCGCGCGATGCCGAGTTCTTCCGCGTCAATGCGCTGCTGCTGCGCAATACCAGCACCATCAACCTGCTGGATGGCTGCGCACTGTCGCTCCCCTGCCATGTGCCGGGCGAGCTGCCGGTAGGGTTGATGGTGTGGCATGGCGCGCTGCGCGATGACACCGTGCTGAACGTCGGCCTGCAAATCGAACAATTACTACAAAAACAATAGCTGCCAAGGCTTGATAATCAAGCCCTACAGGCCAAAAAGACCATAAATTCATGAAGATCGCCATCGTGGGCGCCGGTATTACCGGCGTGACCACCGCGTACGAACTGGCCAGGGATGGCCATGACACCACCGTGTTTGAGCAGCGCGGCGCCGCCGCCGAAGAGGCCAGCTTTGCCACCGGCAGCTTGCTGGCGCCCCTGCTGACCAGCCCCTGGGCGTTGCCCGGCTTCGGGCAGCCGCTGCGCCTGTGGGGCGCCCAGTCCAGCCTGCGCATGAGCGGGGGCATGAGCCTGCCGCATCTGGTGTGGCTGCGGCGCTGGCGCCAGGCGTCGCGCCGCAACACGGCTCCGGCCGTAGGACTGGAAGCACTTGCCCGTTACAGCCAGACCCGGCTGGAGGCCATCGCCGCGCTGCACGACCTGGATTTTGAAGGCACCACCGGGCGCCTGCTGCTGCTGCGCACCGAGGCCGAGCTGGCCGCCATCCAGCCTGCCCTGCAGACCCTGCGCGACACCGGCAACGCGGTGCACGAAATCACGCCCGAAGCCGCACGCAAGCTTGAGCCGGGCCTGTGCCCCGACACCCCGCTGGCCGCCGCCCTGCACCTGCCCGCCGCCAGCGCGGGCAACTGCCGCCTGTTCGGCCAGCTGCTGCGCCAGGGCATCCAGGGTTCGGGCGTGACCTTCGAGTTCAACGCCACCGTCGAGCGCATCAGCACCAATCCTGTGGCGATCACATTGCGCGGCGATGACGGGCCCCGGCGCTTTGACGCAGTCGTGCTGTGCACCGGCGCTGCCCCGGCCACGCTGATGGCCCCCCTGGGTCTGGCCCTGCCGGTCGCCGCCGTGCATGGCTACACCGTGAGCGCGCCCCTGCGCGAAGCCACCCACGCGCCGTTGGCCAGCGTTATCGATGTGGCGCAGCAGGTCAGCATCACACGCCTGGGTCAACGGGTGCGCATTGCCGGCGGCGCCGAACTGGCCGGGCCGGGCGCAGAGCACCATGCGCCCACGCTGCAGCGCCTGTACCGCACGCTCAATGACTGGTTCCCGGGCGGCGCACAGCTGTCCACGGGCCTGCAGATCTGGCGCGGCGCACGCGTGGCAATGCCCGACGGCGCCCCGGTGATCGGCGCCAGCGGCGTCCCGGGCGTGTGGCTCAACCTGGCCCACGGGGGCAACGGCTGGGCCCTGGCCTGCGGCAGCGCACGCGCCGTGGCCGACCTGGTGGCGCAGCGCGCGCCCGAGGTCTCGCTGGACGGCCTGGGAATACGCAGGTTCTGAGGCGTCCGCGCCACCCACCACAGGCCTGACACCGCGGCACGGACGGTACCAGGCACCCGGGGATCACGACCGGCGCGAAGGCACTCGCCATCACGGTCAACCGCGCTGCGGCCCGGCGCAAAATGGCGGGAACCGACCAGCGCCCGGCCCGCACTTGCTCCCACCTGGGCTGTGTCAGAGCCGCACAACGCCCCACCCAAAACGCCGCCATGCAACCGATCCGCCCGACCCAGGCCCACCCGCTGTTCAGCACCGCATCCACCCGCACGCTGGAGCATGCGGCCGCCCGCGCCCTGCCCCCGCATACGCTGATGCAAAGGGCAGGCTGGGCCGTGGCCCGGTTGGCGATGGCCCTGGCACCGCACGCCCGCACGGTGTGGATTGCGTGCGGGCCGGGCAACAACGGCGGAGACGGACTGGAGGCGGCCATGCACCTGCGCCAGAACGGTCGCCGCGTGGTGGTGACCTGGCTGGGACAGCCCGAGACCGCCCCCGCCGATGCACGCGCTTCGTGGGAGCGCGCACAGGCAGCCGGTGCCGAGTGGGCAGACAGCCCGCCACACGGCCTGACAAGCGATGACCTGTGCATTGACGCGCTGCTGGGCATCGGCGTCTCGTCCACACGCCAAACTCCTGCGCGCCCGCTGGACGGCCGCATGCAGCAGTGCCTTCAGGCATTGCGGGCCCTGCAGGCGGGCGGCACCCCTGTGCTGGCCGTGGATGTGCCCAGCGGTCTCGATGCCGACACCGGCCAGTTCGCAGCCGGCTTCGCGCCTGCAGAGCCGGGAGGCGCTGGCGCACGCCGCGATACGCTGAGCCTGCTCACCCTCAAACCCGGCCTGTTTACCGCCAGCGGGCGCGACGCCGCCGGGCAGGTCTGGCTAGACGACCTGGGCGTTGACGCGGCAACGCCAGCACCTGTACCGCCCGATGCGTGGCTGAGCGCTCCGCCAGAGCCGCCCGCGCGCACCCATGCCAGCCACAAGGGCAGCTACGGTGACGTGGCCGTGGTGGGCGGCGAAGGCCTGGCGGCACGCGGAATGGGCATGACCGGGGCGGCGCTGCTGGCGGCGTCGGCCGCGCTGCACAGCGGCGCGGGGCGGGTACTGGTGGCGTTACTGGACGACAGCCATCTGCAACTGGACCCGCAGCAGCCCGAACTGATGTTTCGCCAGTGGGGCGCCCTTGTGCTCGAAGACCTCACGGTCGTCTGTGGCTGCGGCGGCGGGCAGGCTGTTGCGCCGGTGCTGCCCGCCGTGATCACCCGCGCTGCCCGCCTGGTGCTGGATGCCGATGCGCTCAACGCCATCGCGACGCGCACGGACCTGCGCGCGCTGGTTGTAGAGCGCAGCCAGTGCGGGCTGCCGACCGTACTCACGCCCCACCCCCTGGAGGCCGCACGCCTGCTGGGCCTGACCACGACACAGGTCCAGGCCGACCGGCTGGGCGCCGCACAGCAGCTGGCAAACACTTTTGCCTGCATAGCCGTGCTCAAGGGCTCGGGGACCGTGATTGCCTCGCCAGAAGGCGCGCCCGCCATCAACCCCACCGGCAATGCGCGCCTGGCCACAGCTGGCACCGGCGATGTGCTGGCGGGCATGGTAGGTGCCCGCCTGGCGGCGGGCGACAGCGCCGAGCACGCCGCCCGTGGTGCGGTCTACCGGCATGGCAAGGCGGCCGATGACTGGCCCCAGGGGCTGGCCTTGACCGCAGGCGCGCTGGCACGGCGCATGGGGGCTTGACGGAACTTGAGGACGCTCGATCGCGCGAGATTGTCGCGGTGCGCGATACCCCGGACTACCCCAGCAGCGTCACGGCCTTGAGCGGGCGTAGCACGCTCGAAGGCGTCATGCCAAACGTCTGACGGAACATGCGGCTGAAGTGTGCCGAGTCCGTGAACTCCCCGTGCAACGCCGCATCGGTCAGGCGCGGGCTCACGGCCAGGCCTGCCATGGCCAGGCGCACCTGTGACCATACGCGGTAGCTGCGCAGGCTGACCCCCATCTCGGCGCGAAACAGATGGTTGAAGCGCGAGGCCGAAAGCGCGGCCTCTGCGGCCAGTGTGTCGCGCCGTATCCGTGGCAAGCCCGGCCACTGCGGGCTGCGCAGCAGGCGCAGGCTGTGCGCCACGCGCGCGTCCAGCAGGGGGGCATCCAGGTCCAGCGGGCAACGCAGCAGGGCTGAGAGATCGAAGTGGCGCAAATAGCCCTCGGTAGTGCTGCGCGCGCCCACAGGGGCCGCCACATCCAACACCACCCCGCCCTGCTGCCGGAACATGCCCCGCAAGCCGCGGGCCTCGCGCGAATCCGGCTCCAGGTACAGCAGGGCCACCGTTTCGCCACGCGGGTCAAACACGTGCGGCACGCTGGCGTCGATCAGCGCACTGTGGCAGCTCTCCGCCTGGCCCGGCCCCCAGTGCAGGGCAAACCGGCCCGACAAGCCGAGCAGCAGCACGGGCGACGCATGGCAGTGCCAGCCGGTGGCAGGGATATCACCCATGTACAGGGCACGGTCGGTGCCCAGGGTCAAAGTATTGCGGGTCGGCATAGCCCAAACGTGCAAGTTTTTTTGGGAAGAGGCTCATAGCCTCGCACAGCTTCGTCGCCGCGCACGCGCGCACCGCGAAGGATTGCCCTTGCTTCGCACGAAAGCGCGGGGCGCACCAACACACCCGTCACTTCTGGAGACCGCCACTTGAAACGCATGAAACGCATCGCCATTTCCGTTGCCACCACCCTGATCGTGTGCAGCCTTGCCGGCCTGTACTACGGTGCTCCATCACTGTTCAAGGAGCCCCTGCTCCAGCTCAATCGCAGTCTCTCGGGCATGGACGAAAAGACGGTCGAGGTGGCCAGGCACACCGTGCACTACCTGGACACCGCCACATCGCACCGCGCCTCCGCCAGCCGCGCGGCCCCGGGCAGCCATGTTCAAGACGTACCCATCGTCCTTCTGCACGGTATCTTTGCGGAGAAAGACCACTGGGTGGATTTTGCACGCCCGCTCTCGGGGCAATACCGGGTCATCGCCCCCGACATTCCAGGCTTTGGCGAGAGCACGCGCAGAGACGATGAAACCTATGACTATGCAGCGCACACGCGGCGGCTCGGCGCGTTTCTCGACTCCCTGGGTCTGCAGCGCGTTCACCTCGCAGGCAACTCCATGGGTGGCACCATTGCCGCGCTGTTCGCCCTGGCGCACCCCGAGCGCGTGGCCAGCGTTGCCTTCATCGGCGCGCCCCACGGCATCCGGTCGCCACAGCCCAGCACCATGGATCGCCTCATCGACGCCGGTCAGCGCCCGCTGGTCGCCCACGATGCCGCCGCCTTCGGCGCAATGATGGATCTGTTGTTTGAAAAGCGCCCGTTCCTGCCCTATCCCATCCTGCATGCGTCAGAGAGGGAGGCGCTGCGCAACGCCGCATCCAATGTACGGGTGTGGGATGCGCAACTCAAAGACCGCTACCTGCTGGAGCAGCATCTGGGCCAATGGCAAAAGCACCCTGCCCTGGTGCTCTGGGGCGACAGCGACCGGGTGTTTGACCGTTCCGCCCTCTCGACCGTGCAAAAGTTGATGCCGAATGCGCGCATCGACGCCCTCCCCGGCATCGGCCATTTGCCCATGATGGAGGCCCCGTCAGAAACGGCGCAACGGTATGCGCGCTTTCTCGATGAGTGGACCGTTTCTGGAGTGCCACATGCAAAAAAATTCGAGCCAAAATAGCCGCCAGGGCACGTTTTTATTGCACTAGCAGCTACTATTTTTATAGCTATTGAGCCTGCGAGGCGACCCGCTGGCGCGGGTTACCCTCAGCCCCTGCGCGGCTTGCGCGCCTTGCCCTTGCTCGACTTGCCAGCCACCGCTTTCTTCACGGAGGCCTTGAGCGACTGGATGGGCGAGCGAGCCGCGCGCTCGCGCGAGAGGCCTGCCTGCTCGGTGGCCGAAGGCGCAGCACCCTTGTCTGCCTTGCGCCCGGCAGACCGCCCCCCCGCCTTTCGGGAACCACCGCCAGCGCCATCGGCGCCCACGCCCTTGTCCTTCAGCGCCCGGCCCAGCAGCTCCTCGCCTTCACGCACCAGGCGGAAGTCGATCTTGCGGCCATCCAGGTCCACACGGCTGACCTGCACCCGCACCCGAGCGCCGATGGCGTAGCGGATGCCCGTGCGCTCGCCGCGCAGCTCCTGGCGCGCCTCGTCGAACTTGAAGTATTCGCCACCCAGCTCGGTGATGTGCACCAGACCCTCGACGTACATCGCGTCGAGCGTGACGAAGATGCCGAAGCTGGTGGCAGCACTGACCACGCCGCTGTACTCCTCGCCCAGATGCTCGCGCATGTACTTGCACTTGAGCCAGGCTTCCACATCGCGGCTGGCCTCGTCGGCGCGGCGTTCGTTGGCACTGCAGTGCAGGCCTGCGGCCTCCCAGGCCTGGGTGTCGCGGCTGGGCGGTGCCACATCCTTGCGGGGCCTGGTGCCGGGCGCAGCCACGCGGGCAGCCAGGCGCTTGGCCAGCTTGGCGTGGGCCTCGCCCGGTGTGGGCAGCGACGGCAGCGCGTACTTCGTCTTGCTCAGGATGGCCTTGATGACCCGGTGCACCAGCAGATCGGGGTAGCGCCGGATCGGGCTGGTGAAATGGGTGTACGCATCGAACGCCAGACCAAAGTGGCCGCTGTTGACGGGCGTGTAGATGGCCTGCTGCATAGAGCGCAGCAGCATGGTGTGGATCTGCTGCGCATCGGGCCGCTCCTTGGTGGCCGTGGCGATCGCCTGGAAGTCGCCAGGCTTCGGGTCGTCGCCAATCGTCATGCCCACGGCCATGGCCTTGAGGTAGTTGCGCAGGATCTCCTGCTTCTCGGGCGTGGGGCCTTCGTGCACGCGAAACAGGCCGGGCTGGCCGCCCTGCGCAATGAAGTCGGCGCTGCACACGTTGGCAGCCAGCATGGCCTCTTCGATGAGCTTGTGCGCGTCGTTGCGGGTGCGCGGCACGATCTTTTCGATGCGGCCGTTTTCGTCACACACAATTTGCGTTTCTGTGGTCTCAAAGTCCACAGCACCGCGCGCCTGGCGCGCGATCAGCAGCGCGCGGTAGACGTCGTGCAGGTTCAGCAGATCCTTGACCCGGTCCTTGCGCTTGCTGGCCTCAGGCCCGCGGGTGTTGGCCAGAATCGCCGCCACCTCGGTGTAGGTGAAGCGCGCGTGGCTGAACATCACGGCCGGGTAAAACTGGTACGCATGCACCTCGCCCTTGGCGGTGACGAGCATGTCGCAGACCATGCACAGGCGCTCGACCTCGGGGTTCAGCGAGCAAAGCCCGTTGCTGAGCTTCTCGGGCAGCATGGGGATCACGCGGCGCGGAAAGTACACGCTGGTGGCGCGGTCGTAGGCGTCGATGTCGATGGCACTGCCCGTCTCCACATAGTGGCTCACGTCGGCAATCGCCACCAGCAGGCGCCAGCCCTTGCCGCGGCCGACCTTGGCAGGCTCGCAGTACACGGCATCGTCAAAATCGCGGGCATCTTCCCCGTCGATGGTGACCAGGGGCACGTCGGTCAGGTCCACGCGGCGCTTCTTGTCCTGCGCGCGCACCTTGTCGGGCAGTTCCTTGGCCTGGGCCAGGCACTCTGCCGAGAACTCGTGTGGCACGCCGTACTTGCGCACCGCAATCTCGATCTCCATGCCCGGGTCGTCCACCTCGCCCAGCACCTCGGTGATGCGGCCCACGGGCTGGCCGAACAGTGCGGGCGGCTCGGTCAGTTCGACCACGACCACCTGGCCGGGTTTTGCCGCACCGGTGGCCCCTTTGGGGATCAACACATCCTGGCCGTAGCGCTTGTCCTCCGGTGCGACCAGCCATACGCCGCTTTCCTGCAGCAGCCGCCCGATGATGGGCTGAGGGGGGCGCTCGATGATCTCGACCACACGGCCCTCGGGGCGCCCGCGACGGTCCTGGCGCACGATGCGCACGCGAACCCGGTCCTTGTGCAGCACCGCGCGCATTTCGTTGGGGGGGATATAGATGTCGCCATCGCCGTCGTCGCGGATGACGAAACCGTGTCCATCACGGTGCCCCTGCACGCTGCCTTCAATCTCCTGAGACAGGTGCGCAGCAGACTGCGCGTCGGGGGTCGTTTTTTTGATATACAATCTAAGACTTTCCTGAAATGCCCAGGTGGCGGAATTGGTAGACGCACTAGTTTCAGGTACTAGCGAGTAACATCGTGGAGGTTCGAGTCCTCTCCTGGGCACCAAGTTTAACGAGAACCCATCGCGGTTTTCACAAATATCCAGGCCGCAGTCTTTTGACCGCGGCTTTTTTGTTTCCGGACGTCTTGAAGGCGAATTGCAAGCTCCCAAGAACGCATGCAGGCGCGCATAAAAATTCGCCAAAACCTTCTGAAGCCCGAGTTTCCTGTCCTATAATTCGAGGCTTATCTGAAAGCCCAGGTGGCGGAATTGGTAGACGCACTAGTTTCAGGTACTAGCGAGTAACATCGTGGAGGTTCGAGTCCTCTCCTGGGCACCAAACATCAAAAAGCCGCTGCACCCGCAGCGGCTTTTTTGTTTTGGCGAACCCATCGCCGGGGCATGCAGTCCTCATGGGCCTTTTGCCACCGACCTACCTCGCGCCCACCGGGCCGAAAGAACAAAGCGCCCTTTCGGGCGCTTTGTTCTTCGTACACAAGCCTGCCAACTATTTGCGCAAAAGCACCTTGAGCGCGTTTTGAAGACGACGGGCATTGCTCGCGTCACTGGCACTGGCCAGAACGCGCGCAGCATCCTGCCCCCAGGTCTGGGCCGGTGCAGGGTCGTTGCGGCGCGTGAGCAACTGCAGCTGCAGCATGCGTCGCGCCGAGATGTGCTCAGCGGGCGTCGGTGCATCGGCCGCCATCTCCAGGCGCAGCAGCGCTTCAGCGGCATCCGCCTTCGGAGGTGCCGACAGCGCCTGGGCCCAGGCGGCGCGCACGGCAGGCGTCACACCTGAGCCCAGCTCCTGCGTACCGGGCAGCTGGGACGGATCGCGCTTTTCCCACGCCGTCAGCAACTGGGTAAGCGCCTCGCCATGGGCCTGTGCCGCAAGCTTCTTCAAGGCCAACTGCGCGTGCTCCATGGCGTCGCGTTGTGCACGGAAAGCCGTATCGCCCAGACGCGGACCGCGGTCTTCAAATGCCGGCCGGTCGCCATATCGCCCCCCCCGGTCCGGGCGATCGCCCGTGCGACTGTCGGGGCGCGCACCACGGCCAGCATCGCGGTCACCTGGCCGGCCATCGCGGCGCTCGCCAGGGCGGGTGCCACGACCTGCCGGCGCAGGCGCGTCTTTTTTCATGCCGGGGCGGTCATCTCCACGGACGGCCACCACAGGACGGCTTGGCTTGGGTGCCGGTGCCGGTGCCGGTGCGGCTGCGGGCGCATTCACATCGTCGCCCCCCTCAACGGCAGCCGCGGCATCAGCACCCTCTGCAGGGGCATGTACGGGCTTGGCGTCACCTGCGGCCGCAACAGCCTGCTGCTCATCACGGCGCGCCGTGGCTACCGCCTCGGCTGCCTGGGCCTGACCGCGCAGGGCGGCCTCCAGGGCCTGCATGGCCGCACGAATCTGCTGCGCATCGCCCGATGCGTTGGCTGCCTCAAGGGCTTTCGATGCCTCCAGCACCACCTTGTCACGCGCGCTCAGTTCGGTCACCGCACGGTCGCGGTCCGCAGACTTGCGGTTGAATGCCTCATCAATGGGCTTGCGGAAGGCATCCCACAGCTTTTGCTCGTGCTTGCGGTCCAGCGGAACCGTCTGCGCCTCTGCCTGCCAGCGCTGCTGCAGCGCCTTGACGGCATCAATGCGCAGCGTGGGTGCCGCGCCCAAGGCCACGGCCTCGTCGATCATGGCGTGGCGACGGGCCAGGCTTTCCTTCTGGGCGGCTTCAAATGGCGCTGCGGCCGCGCTGATCGCCTGCTTCCACAAGGGTTGCAGCTCCGCGAAGATCTTCTCGCCGACATGCCCGCCGTCGCGCCAGCGGTCGCCAAACTGATGCAGGGCCCGGTTGATGCCCTTCCAGTCGCCCGACGCTGCGTGCTCCTGGGCCCACGCCTTGACCTCCTCGATCAGCGCCAGGCGCTGCGTCTTGTGCTCGGCGGCCTCAGCGCGAATGCGGTCAAGCCACGCTTCGACAACCTTGTGCGCCGCATTGCAGGCCTCATCAAACTTCTTCCACAGCGCATGATTGGGCGCACCGCTCTGGTCTGCCTTCTTCCACTGTTCGCGCAGGCTCCGCAGGGTCTCCTGCATCTTGCGGCCCCCTAGCGCCTGCCCTTCAGGGCGGTTGAGCAGTGCTTCCGCCTTGGCAACCAACTCCTCGCGCACCTGATCTGCGCCCCAGCGCTGCCAGCCCTCCAGCTCACCGGCCGCCACCAGCGCAGCATGTACCTGGTGCTCGAGGGTCTGGTCGATGTTCTTGCCGTGCTGCTTTAGCACGGCGCGCAGAGCCGCTGCAGCGCCAACGCTGGCCTTGCCATGGCCTTCCGCGGTTTCACGCTCGAGGGTGGCAAGCGCTTCACGCACAGCCTGCATGGATTTTTCGACCGCCTCCGGGGACACCCGTGGTTTTGGCGCGCGCGCGGGCTTGCCTGCAGCAGCCTCGGCGCCACCATTGCTACCAGCTTCTGGCGGCAGGCCACGCGCGGCGCGCAGCTCATCGGCCCAGACGGGTACCGGTGGCAAAGGTGCGCTGGTATCTTCGGCAGCGAGTACGGCCTGGGCTACGGCGGGCTGGAAAGCGTCCCACACCACGAGAAGCTGTACGCGCGATGCATCCAGCAAAGGCGGAAAGCGCGCATCCACGCTAGCCCAGCTGCCATCGCTTGCCAAGTCATCCGCCTGCTGCTGCCAGCGGGCCACATCGGCACCCAGCATTTCGAGCGCAGCCTGCGCATCACGCCAGGGCTTGGTCGACAACACTTCAATGCGCTGCGCCAGGAGCACAGCCGCCTCTCGCTGCACCTGAACACGGTGCTGCAGATCCTCGATCACCTTGACGCGATCAGCCAGCTGGACCTTGAGCTGCGAGAGCGGTTCACGCGACAGCGGTGCTCCGGCCTTGGCGGCATCACGCTGCCATGCAAGGGCATCTGCAATGTTCAGCTTGGGGGCGGCAAGCAGCGCCTGGGCCTTGTCGGCCCACTCGGCGGCGATGGCCTCCTGGCCCTTGGCACGGCGAATCTCATCAAGTCGCTCGCGTACGGCACGGGCAGCCCCCTTGTCGCGCCCGCTCAGCTCCTTGAACACTTCCTGCAGCTGCTCCAAGGCAGGTTGTGTCGCCAGCCAATCCCGGATGCGCGAGGCACGCTCGCCAGACGTGGCGGCCGAAAAAGCGCCTCCGGTCATAGCATCCAGCGGATGCGGCTCGTGGGATTTGGCCGGGGCCGGATTCACTTCGGGTGCGTCAGACATTTTGTTGCGGGAGAGAAAGGGAAACATGGATCCAAGGGAATAGCAAACGCGCCAGACCAGAAGCTGTCTGGCGCCCGCCGGGTCACCGTGTTGACGGGCGTCCAGGCTCAAAAATCAAAGCCGACCGGCCCATTGGCCGGAATCGGCCAAGGGGGCAGTCTGCAGCTACCAGGCACGAGCATCGCGAGGCGCGCGTCATGCCTGGCGGGCAAAAACAGTACAAGGTACACCCTGCATTATCTATATATATGCGGAGCGTCCCAGAGCGCCGGGCAGCCACGGCATGCGGCAAGTCCGTGATCCGCCTTGCTGGCAGGCATGCCAAGCCATAAGACATCGCGAAAGTGTGCGGTCGCCGCTGCTGCTGGATGGTCTTCTCAATCCCCGGTTTCGCATGTTTCTCACGGACACATTCGGGGCGAAAAGGCATAGCGCTCGCCAGAAACAAGAAAGCCCGGTGGACATGCAATGCACATCTACCGGGCTTGACGGCTGACACAACGGTCTTTGCCATCTGCCGCAGTCCGGAGGGTAAAGGTCCGGCTGCGCGGAGGCAAGGGATTGCCTCCTTGGGGTTGCCATCGCATCGGGTGCTGCTGCGTCACCGCACTGAATGCCGGGACGGGAACATCGTATCGATGGCGTCGCCTGATCAACAGGCACCCATACCTTAACAAAACGGCGCAAACGGGGCCAAGGTAATTTTCCAATCGCCCACGGTGCCCCGATTGCTCGAATTTTGCCCCGCAGACCTCTAGGGGACGAACCCTGGCAGAAGGTAACCAAACGGTTTTTATAGGATAAAAATGCATATCAAATAGCATTGATAGTATTGACTGTGCATTAAGACACCTCCTAGAATCCGCCTGCCCTGCGACGGGCCAGTAGAAACCCCAATCGCTGCCGACCCCACCGGCTAATTCAAACGAGGTTGCAAGCACGCCATCGACGTGCCGCCTGTAGTTTTGATGGCGTACCAATCCAGGCTTTTCGTCCACCCTGGCGGCCACTCAGGCTGCTCCGGGATGAGGGCGGGGCCTCAGAAAGGAGAGCTATGACAGCGTCAGGAACCATACTTCGCGGTTTCCGAACCTTTGCCACGGACGTGGTGGAAGGATTTATAGAGATCACCCACAACAGCTTTGCGCTGATCGGCCTTGCTGTCGCGTTCGTTGTGATCATGCTGACGGCACGAGATGACCTGCGCCAGGCAGGCGAAGAACAGCTGATGACGTGGCTGCGGGAGCGCCAGGTGGAAATGGTCGGCATGCCGATCGAGCCCGAGGCCAGCGGCCGGGCCACCGCCGCCAACCCCAAGGACTTGCCCAAGCAACAGGCCGCAGTGGCCTTCTGGCTGAGCAAAAAGTACCGCGTCGCGGCCGAACCGCTGAGCGTGCTGGTTGCAGAGGCGTATGAGATCGGCGCTCGCTCCAAGATTGATCCCACGCTGATTCTGGCCATCATGGCCGTTGAATCGAGCTTCAACCCTTTTGCACAGAGTGCCGTCGGCGCCCAGGGGTTGATGCAGGTGATGACCACGGTTCACACCGAGAAATATGAAAACTTCGGCGGTCACTTTGCCGCGTTCGACCCCGTGACCAATCTCCGTGTCGGCGTGAAGGTGCTGCAGGAATGCATAGCCCGGGCCGGTTCGGTCGAAGGTGGGCTGCGGTACTACGTGGGTGCAGCCAACAACCCGGATGACGGCGGTTACGTTGCAAAGGTGATGGCCGAACACCTCCGTCTGCTCCAGGTGGCGGGCGGCCGCAGCGTGCCACTGTCTCCGCCACCAACACTGTCGACCCAGGCGCCACCGCAATCCGTGCCCGCATCGATACCCGCCGCAGCACCGGCAGCGCCCGCAACCCCGAGTGACAAGGTAGCTCTGCTCGACGCTTCGTAATCCCATCGTGCAGGCACCTGGTGTGCGTCAGTTGCTGAGCAGCGAGCCGACCGCCCTGGATCAGCCGCCTCGGCTACACTTGAGGGGTACGCGACTGGCGATAGGCGCTATGCCCTGCGGGCATTGCCGCTGACGTGGAAACCGGCGAGAACCTGCTTCTTGCAAACCACTGGGGAGCGTGCCGCGAAGGCGTCAGGCCTTTGTGTTCAGCCGTTCGCCTGGGCAGCCCTTGTTTCAAGGGACACAAGTTCATAGGACTGCCACATCATGTACGACCGCTCCATTCTTGTCGAACAGACCGACCCCGAGCTTTTCGCCGCCATCCAGGCCGAAAACGCCCGGCAGGAACACCACATCGAGCTGATCGCCAGCGAAAACTATGCCTCGCCCGCCGTGATGTGGGCGCAGGGCACCCAGCTCACCAACAAGTATGCCGAAGGCTATCCGGGCAAGCGCTACTACGGCGGCTGTGAGCATGTCGATGTGGCCGAGCAGCTGGCCATCGACCGCGTCAAGAAGATCTTTGGTGCCGACGCCGCCAACGTGCAACCGCACTGCGGTGCTTCGGCCAACGAAGCCGTGTTTCTTGCCTTCATCAAGCCCGGCGACACCATCATGGGCATGAGCCTCGCCGAAGGCGGGCACCTTACGCATGGCATGCCGCTCAACATGTCCGGCAAGTGGTTCAATGTGGTCTCGTACGGCCTGGACGCCAACGAAGCCATCGACTACGACGCGATGGAAAAGAAGGCGCATGAGACAAAGCCCAAGCTGATCATCGCTGGTGCCTCGGCCTACAGCCTGCACATCGACTTTGCGCGCTTCGCCAAGGTGGCGAAGGACGTGGGCGC
>Ga0210247_101742_pt1 | contig 15829 bp, 13 predicted proteins | sample ChrtobMetP3_16mM_FD_155449 | JGI IMG/M metagenome (GOLD analysis project Ga0210247, IMG submission 155449) | Chrysochromulina tobin associated microbial communities from unialgal haptophyte culture, Seattle, Washington, United States - P3_16mM | ecosystem: Host-associated > Algae > Haptophytes >...
CCCGGCAGAGATTGCCGCGGGCAAGACTGCCGTGTGATCCCTGGAGGCCGCCTCGACTTTGAGAACATTATGCGGATTGATTGCTGACTCTGAAATAGCGCTGTGTCTGTCATGGGTGCCGAAACGCTCCTCCAAAGCCTCCTGCAACGCAAGAGTCTCGGCATCAAAAGCCCCGTCGATTCGGGCAGAGTGCAGACAGTCGAAGACGCCGGCGGAGCCGCGCCTGCCCGGGCGCAGGTCCCATCGTGGAATGCGCAGTTGGTGCCGACGCAATAGCATCACGCCATGTGTGAGCGCAACCCTATCTTCGACGCGCTGCTTCCAACCAAAACCAAAACCAACATCCAGGTCGTCTAATGGCTGACAGGAACGCAGCCGAAAGCGGGATCTTCGTTCCGTCGGCGAGGCGACCGCCAAAAGAGCCTGCGCATAGCACTGCTCCAGCAGTGCGAAATTTGAGTGATACCTGCCTCGGCACTCGCCAGCCTCCTCGGATTGCATGAATCCGATAATGTACGCCGGGTCTAAGTGGCCAGCCGCTGGCGCGTACAGTGACATGATTGGTCGGTTGACGTTCATCGCTCGAAGCACCGGAGAGGAGGCGTTCGCCCGCCTGTGCAGCCAGAAGATGCTGCTGAGGTAGAAGCGCTCAAACGACCCCGGTTCGTCCAGACCATCCTCAAGTGCCGCAGCATCGTTATCTGTCTGTGCGGCGCGATCGACCTGCTTGAATGACTCTAGCGCATCTGGAACGATCTCTTCAGATAGCACGGCAAATAAGTCGGGAAAGTGTGATGGCGGCGTCTCGAGCACCATACCAAGGCCACCAGCACGATTGATCTGCTGAAGCGATCGTGCGTAAGAGGCACACTCTCTTTCATACCGCGCCTCAATGGCAGCTATCGTACCTGGTTGGCATCGGTGTGGGCTGAGTCGGCAGAGCTCATGCCTTGGCTGTTGCCAACTGTGCAGAAGCTCCATGGCACTGTGTTTGCTGGATAGTACCGAGCGAGCTGTGTCAAGCAGCTCGCTGCGACGATGGTATTCGCCTCGGCATCCGGCGATCACGACAAGTCTATCAGCGGAGCCGTCGTTCGCCGCACGCGCCGCGAGACGAGGAAGAATTTCCAAGGAGCTCTCAGAAGGTGGCGGTGGCAACAGCCAATCGACGCTGCCTCCAGTGAAGCGAATACGGGCAACGGGCATGCCACCAATGCCACGTGTAACTTGTTGATCAAGTTGTGCTTGATGCGCCATTCGGACGAGATGACAGACCATCGCACACCACAAGTTTGCAGCCGTTGAAACACCTGCGATCACAACGGTGCGGTTCACCAGCAGCTCTAGAATGCGTGTTGCGTTGATGTCTGCTGCAGATGCGCTGCACGGACGTAAGCGCAGAGCGTCGTTGGCTGCAGCAGGTCGTGTCGCGTACTTGCGAGTGCACGTGTTCGGCCACCAGCTGGTGAGTGATTCGCAGTGATACGGTCGTCTGAGCTCGCTCGCATTGATCCACGTGCCACACGGCAGCGACGGCATCCAGCAAAGCTGTCCGTGCCGATGTGGGCGCGGCGTCGCTTTATACCGGTACTTGCTTTATACCGGTACCGGTAGGCGAACCGACGCCCGATGAGAAAGCACCGGTAAAAGACACCGGGGGAGAAAGCACCGGTAAAAAGACACCGGGGTGAGCGGGGACACACACGGGACGTTACGGTACTGTACGCGCGTGTCCGTGTCCCGTGTGCGTCCCGTACCGGTACCACAGTGCCGGTAAAAACTAAAAAGACACCGGGGGGAGCCGGGGGTCTTACCGGGGGTCAGGGGGGGGTTCCTATACAAATTGGGGGTGGTTTCCTATACAATACGTATCCTTATGTATCCTGCATGTATCCTGCATGTATCCTGAAGGATACATGTATCCCGAATGTATCCTGATGTATCTCAAATGTATCTTATATGCTCTGTTACATTCCAAGAGAATACATGTATCCTTCACATTGTGCCTGTATTTCACACGTATCCCAAACGAGTCCAAGATACATTTTGGGATACACATGAGATACATTACGATACATGTATCTTGGGCGCTTCCTTGGTGTCACACTGGATACATGTCAAGATACATCAGGATACGTGTATCTTGGACACTTCATCACGATACATCAGGATACACCGAGATACAAAATCACGATACATGTATCTTGGACGCGTCATGACGAATATATGTGGGATACATGCAAGGATTTATGCGGGATACATGCGGGATACATGTATCTGCAGTGGTTCCAGGATACATAGAGGATACATGCGGGATACATCAGGGATACATCATGAGAGACATGTATCTCAAATGTATGCAGAGAGGTACGTATCTGAGGTGCAAGATACATGCGAGATACATGCAGGATACATGTATCCTCAGAGGTGATCAAGATACATACAGGATACATCCGAGATACATAAAGAAATACATAGTGAGATACATGTATCTCAACTGCATCCGGACTTCCGGAGAGGCATCCGGAGAGAGATGTATCTGATATGAAGGGATACATGCGGGATACATGCGGGATACATGCGGGATACATGCGGGATACATGCGGGATACATGTATCCTCAGTGGTAATCAAGATACATGCTGGACACATGCGAGATACATGCGGGATACATGCGGGATACATGCAGGATACATATCTCGGGGGTTGGGGGAATGTTTCGATGCCATCATCATAGCCAAAGTGACAGATACAAATGTATCTTGATGTATCTTGATGTATCTTGATGTATCTTGATGTATCTTGATGTCTATGAACGGGACACATCGAAATACATGCAAGATACATGCAAGATACATGCAGGATACATAAGGAGTTAACGTATTGTATAGGAAACCACCCCCAATTTGTATAGGAAACCCCCCGTCACCCGGGGAGCCGGGACACACACCGTACGGTAAAAAGACACCGGGGGGAGCCGGGACACACACGGACACGGGCACTCGGATCACACGGACGATTCTCCAACCTTCCCAACCCCATCCCAACCCACTTTCCGAAACTTTCCGAGACAGTTCGGGAGAATCGCCAGGTCGCGTGCGGAAAAGGGGATCTCCACCTCCGACGATGGCCTGTATCCTCGTCTTGGCCACTGCGTTCGTAGCACCACCGGTGACGGTCCACCGTCATCGAGTCAATGATCTGCATATCAATGCGCTAACTGATGTCAATCTTTTGATTGAGGCTGCGGTCGGGATCTTCGGTGCTGGCTTTGCGGGGTGGAAGATGAGCCAAGATGGTAAGGACGCTGAGCCGAGTGCGGCTATCACCGCGAAAATGCCCCCTCTTGATGGCAAGGTGGTCAGCTCCTGGTACGATTCTGGCATGCGTCTCACATCTGAAGCCAAGGTCATGGTATCTGCCACGGAAGCCCCGGCCAAGCCGGTGGTGAGCTGGTACGATTCTGGCAAGAGGCTCGGTGGTGAAGCAGTCAGCTCTGAGCCGAAGGCCATTAAGTCGCCCGTCGCCATGCGGAACGTGAAATCCATCCTGAGTAAGCCCATGCCCCCTCCGGGCTTTGTTTGGGCCGAGGACCTCGCTGACGCGGCTCCGGCGACGCCTCCGGCCAAGCCGGTGGTGAGCTGGTATGACAGCGGCAAGCGCCTCAGTGCGCCCGTTACGGTGGCGACGAAGACGGCTTCCACGCAGGTCGAATGGCCGGCGCTCGGCGGCAGCGGCGCGTTCCACCCGATGCGCGGACCGTGGCCAAAAGCGGCTGCACGTGAGCAGTGGACGCCACCTCCAGGCTGGACTAAGCCAAGCAAGCCGGTCACGTCATGGTACGACAGGGGCGATCGCCTGACCTCGACCGTGACGGCCAAGGCGACAGTGATGGCTCCCGCTCCGATCGATCCGGCAGAGACGGCTCTCGCCGAGTCGATCGCTGCGTCCACTGTCGCGCTCCTGAGCCCGGCCAACGCCCTCACCTACCTCAGCGGCGCGGCGACCCGCCAATCGCTGATCTCAAAGGGCGTTTCCCTCGATGTGATCAACGAGGCCACGGCGGTCGTCCGTGAGGCGGTCGCGTCCATGCCGAAGGAATGGCCGGCGCTCGGCGGCAGCGGCGCGTTCCACCCAATGCGCGGACCGTGGCCGAAAGCGCCTGCGCGTGAGCAGTGGACGCCACCTCCAGGCTGGACTAAGCCAAGCAAGCCGGTCACGTCATGGTACGACAGGGGCGATCGCCTGACCGTGACAAAGGCAGCTTCCACGCAGGTCGAATGGCCGGCGCTCGGCGGCAGCGGTGCATTCCACCCGATGCGCGGACCGTGGCCGAAAGCGCCTGCGCGTGAGCAGTGGACTCCACCTCCAGGCTGGATTAAGCCAAGCAAGCCGGTGCTCAGCTGGTATGATAAAGGCGAGCGACTCACCTCAGCCGTGGCGATGGCGGCGGCAGAAACGACACCCTCCGCTCCGGTGGACACGGGTGCCTACCCTGCGCTCGGCGGCAGCGGCGCGTTCCACCCAATGCGCGGACCGTGGCCGAAAGCGCCTGCGCGTGAGCAGTGGACGCCACCTCCTGGCTGGACTAAGCCAAGCAAGCCGGTCACGTCATGGTACGACAGGGGCGATCGCCTGACCGTGACGAAGGCAGCTTCCACGCAGGTCGAATGGCCGGCGCTCGGCGGCAGCGGTGCATTCCACCCGATGCGCGGACCGTGGCCGAAAGCGCCTGCACGTGAGCAGTGGACTCCACCTCCTGGCTGGACTAAGCCAAGCAAGCCTGTGCTCAGCTGGTATGATAAAGGCGAGCGACTGAGCTCCCAGCAGGCCCCCATCATCCAGGCTACCAAAGCAAACATCATGCCAAAGGGGGGTTGGGTCGTCACCCAGCCCGACGGGGCGACGGAGCAAGTGGGCTGGTCGACAGGCATGCCATCTGAGACAAGTTTGGCGACCCCAGGCTCGCCAAACCGGGCGCCGCAAATTGTACTGTTGGGCGCTGTCCTGGGAGGAGCTTTCCTGGCTGCTCGCTCCTTCGGCATCCGGATGCTGTAAGGTCATGTTGGTCACCATGTGCGCACGTGTGCGCACGTGGTGTTCGACGTCTTGCGCTCAACCCGTGCTGGTATGTTGTTCAAGTGCCTGGCGCGAGCGCTTCAACAGCGCGGCGAAAAAGGAGCGCGGCCGCGCGCCACGGCCCGGGGTGGCGTGTTGGGTTATCGACCGGCGTCGCGAACTCGTCACAAGGCTAAAAAGCTGCCCGCGGTCCTCCGTAAAGTTACTCGCCGTACTCCCGATCTCCCGTAGCATGTTCTGTGCTCTTCTATATGTTTATTTCTGAAAAGAGAAAATCTTTCGTATACGAAGGCTTTTTCGCAGCCCCACACGCCGCGCGGCGTTTCCGTTGGTGCGGCAGTACTCGACGGTGGTGCCGCGCACTGAAACGTGTGTGGAGTGTGCGGAGTGTGCAGTAAGTGTGCAGAAGTGCAGCTGAAGCGCTGTGCTGCTAGTATGCGTGCGCAGAATCTGTTGCCGGGCCTTCAGCCTCGGGGCTCTTCCTCCCGGCCTGTGTTCGTCGCTGCTTGGCGAGCCGGTCGTACATGAGCACGCTGCCGGCCACAGCCACGTTGAAGGACTCGTACCTGACCGACGGGATCTCGACACTAAGATGGGACGCCTTGAGGACCGACTCCGGCAGCCCGCTATCCTCCGAGCCAAGGAGGTAGACGGCGCGCTCGGGATGCTCGAAGGTTTCGAGCGGCTCGCCGCCCATCTCGCACGCCACCCAGACAGCCCCAAAGGGCGACGCGGCAGCAAACGCGTTCCAGTCGGCGTGGCTCACGAGTGGCACGTGACGCCACGCCTTGACTGTGTCGCTCGTCTGCGGCGAGTAGCGATCGCCCACCACAAAGATCGATGCGGCACCCATCTGGTACGCCGAGCGCCAGAGCGTACCCAAATTGTGCGTGGACTTCAGACCGACCACGCCAATAGTGAAAAATCCCTCTGAAGTCTTTCCCCCACGCTCCTCGGCCTCACGATCCCGGAAGAGCTGCACATCGACGCGGCTTGAGGCGTTTGTGTCGAACTGTGTGTCCTCCAAGAGCGGCGCCCAAGCCGAGCGCGCCGGATCGTACACGCGTGGCGTGAAGCGCTTGAGATCGGCGCCGTCATCGCGCAGGGCTGCGAGCGCAGACCCTCCGTGCACAGTGTCGCCGACGACAGGCAGCAATCGGCCGTCTCTCTTCAAGGTGCCGCCCTCGTAGCAGTAGCGGATGCACGGAGAGGAATCAGCTGGTAATGGCTGTGATGGCCAACCGCTTAGCGCCAGGCTAAATGACGTCGTCGCGTGGTTTAGGACCGTCAGCATGATGGAGACTCTTCACGCGGCCTCGTGCTGTTCTCAGGTTTGGGCGCCGCGCCGTGGGCGCCTCTTCGACGCCCTTCTCCCTCTCGGCGGGTCGGCACTGCGCGAAAGTGTTGGGTGTTCGTAAGGTAAGTGGTGATGATTCACACTTTCTGTCAAGTGTCAACGGCCGCCGGCCGCGGGGAGGAACCGAACCGATCTGTAAGCGAGCGGAGGCACCCATGAGCGATATCAAGGGAAAGGTGGCTCTCATGATGAAGCTTCCGAAGGCGGAGCGCTTGAATCAGCTTGTCGAGATGTCACAGGAATGCATATCGCGTGGGGAGGATGCTGCGCCCTTGCTCGAGCTCATTCAGATGGAGATGGATGACTGGGAGACTGCATCCAATGCATCCAGTGTAGCCAGCAGCCGGCCGACTTCTGTCGCATCCAGTGCAGCCATTCGACCAGCATCCAGCGCATCCAGTGCAGCGGCTGATCCGAAAGAAAAGTCGATGCGGCGACAGCTTACCGAGAAGCGCAACGAGCTGAGAACGATGCTTGCTCAAGTGAACGCCGCTTTGGGCGAAGCCCCCTCTGCGCCCAGCAGTCGGGGTGCTACACCCAGCAGCCAGCAGGGCCCGAAGAAGGCAAGTGGCCCAGACGCCGGCGGCTCTGGTCGCCTGTCGCAGGCCGAGATCGATGCCCTACTCAGGAAGGTCGAAGGCGGCAGGGCACCTGGCGAGTGCAATGCTCGATCGAGATCGAGCGTTGCGAGCATTCTTTGATGTGCGTGGACACGCATGGCAGCTTTGCTGCGTCGCAACGGCGATGGCCAGATGGGTGAGTTGCATTTGGGACCCAGGGGTTGAGGCAGGGGTTCAAAGGGAGCCCACAGCCCTGGTGTTTTCTGTTTTGAAGGGGATACACAGTCGAGAATATCGTACCATTATTCCGAGCTGACAAGACCGCCGTCGAGTCAGAGAGGCAGTATCCGATCCGCATCGGCGGTTTCGGATAGCGTGTTGGCGTTGGTTGCGAACGTCAAAATACGTCTATCTTCTCGCGGCTTTTGAGTTTTTTCTGACTTGGGAGCGCGAGTCCTACAATATCCCGTCCGGATTGCGCTTTGCGGATAGACGGACAGTCGACCGCTGAGGTCGCGGTTTTGGCGTGGTGGACTAAGTTGAACTTGAACTTGAACTTGAAGCAAGCAAGCTAGTTAGTCGAAACAACACAAGTACATGTACCTAAACGAGCATAATTGCTTGCTTGCTTGCTTGAACAGTTGAACTTGAACTTGAACTGCAAACTTGTCACCCTCGCATGCAAACCGTTACGATTTGGTGTCGGTTTCGGGGACCGTCGAATTGACCGCGGTGGTGGACCCCTTTGTGTCCCCATGCCCACATATGAGGTCGGATATCAGAGCATCAACAATCCTTGGGGCTCGCATTCGCCAAGCGTCGGCACCTTGCGCCCCGGCTACCTCCCCAAGAAGAGCTCACACTTGTCCATTCATGCCCGGTCGATCGCGCCCGAGCTGTCACCGAGCGAGCTTTTCAATTTGAGAGGCAGCAGTGGCGGCGACTACAAGCGACTGCTTCAGTCGTGCGCATGCTGCGACGAGCGGGAGCGGGAGAGGGTGTCCGAGGAAGAGCATAGGCGTGAGGTAGATGAGATCCAGCAGCGATTCGAGACCGAGCGACGCGGGCGGCTCGTCGCGGAGGCCAAGGTGAGCGAGTTGGCGAGGGCGTTTGAGCAGACGCGAGAGGGGCGAGTCGACGCGTACCACAGGAAGGCACTGCGCAAGTTCGCCAACATGCACCTCTCGCGCGGCTGGCAGAGCTTCCTCACACTCTACAACGACGTCCTCTACTCGCGCTCGCTGATGCAGCAGACGAAGGGCAAACTGTTCCACCTGATACCAACGGTTCCATCAGCGTTTGCCCTCTGGCAGATGCTCGCGACTGAGCGTCGCGAGCGGCAACGTGGTCGGGCGTCCACCTCCAAGGAGTACGAGCAGCAACTCGCCCACGACGCCGAGGTGGCTGAGCGAGAGGCCGAGCGTGCGGCACTCGAGGCGCATCTCGCGGCGGTGGAGCACGCAAATGAAGCGCTTCGGATGGAGCTCAAGCAGGTCGCCACACATTGCCACACACTGAGTGCCACACAATATCATCGAACGCATCCGGTTGTCGCTGATAGTTGACATCTTTCGACATCTTATGGCCACTGACTGCTACCGATGGCTAACCGATGGCTAACCGATGGCTGCCAGCCGAGCCGCTGCCGCATCACACCTCCGCGGCTTTTCATGACGGCTTTCATCCGTTGTGTGCGCACAGGTCGCGACCGCACGTGATGAGCTGCAGCTGCTCGTCGACGCCCGTGATGAGACGATGCGCCTCGCCAAGATCGAGCTGATCTCCCGCGACGCTCTGTACCGCATCAAGCACAAGGGGCTGCTGCGCGGCTGGACGACGTGGGCGGCCTCGCACCGGCAGCATAAGGCGGACCAGCGCCGTGCCCGTATCTTCAGAGAAGCGCAGCAGCGTTGGATGAAGCCCGGGCTCGCGGTCCCGTTCATCCACTGGCGCACGCGCTGGCAGGCTACGATCAAGCGCCTCCGGGCTGCGGATCACATGACCGACGAGGAGAAGCTCGGGCTCCTAGAGGCGACCACACGGGCGGCCGTGGAGGAGGCGATGGCGCTTCGTCTACAGGTATGTGCTCGAGCTCTGTGCCCCGTCGTGCTCCTATCGTGCCCGGTCGTGCCCCCCCGGGCACACGTCCTGCGGGCTGCCTCCGGGCTGCCGGGCACGTTTGCAACTGATTGTCCGCGCCCTCTCTGATGCCGAGCTCGTATACTGTGCTCTTCTGCGCGTAACTCTCTGATGCTGAGCTCGTATGCTGTGCTCTTCTGCGCGTGACTCTCTGCTACCTCCACCTTCTCTCGTCTCCTTCCACATATGACCTCTGCCCCCCTATCCCCCCAACACAGCTTCGCGAGAGCCGTCAGAATCTGAAACTCGCTCAGATTGCCATCGAGGAGGAGCGCCGGGCGATGGCGGCCATGCGCGAAGAGGCCGCAAAGGCAACCACGACGGCGCTGCAGGCACGCGAGGCGATCGGCAAGGCGGCAGCCGCGACAGCACGTGCGCGCGAGCTGCAACAGAAGCTTGATGAGCAGACTCATCACGGCGAGCGCGAGCGTGCCGCAAGCAAGATTGCGGTCGCGCAGCTGCGTGCGGCGGCTGAGCGTGAGCTCAAACGGCTCCTCGCGGAGCAGCGGCGGGAGCTCGAGCTTCAGATTGCGAGCATCAAGGCCGAGGAGGCCGCGCGCATCGCGATGATGGAAGATGACTATAGGCGGCGCTGTGCTGAGGTCGAGGCGCTCCGATCGCAGCGGGAGGCTGAGAGGCGCGAGCTTTGGGCGCCCGAATCGCCGCCCGCACTTGGCGAGGCGAGCTTGCAATGGAGCCCGCGGCGGCGCGAGGGGGTGTGGGGTAAGGGACCCGATCTGTACACGGCCGAACGAGCTCTCGCTTGGGAGAAGATGGAGAAGAGGCGCGAAGAGCAAATGAAGGCCGCCGCCTCGACCGACCTGTGGGGACAAGCGCTCACGTCAGCCAAGGCCTTCCGCCTCGCCCGCCGTTACCCAATGGATACCAAGGACACGAACGCCCTCGAGGCTCTCAAAGCGGTGCCAGGCTCGCTCGTGAGCGTGACGGGCGCTGGAGGGCTCAGCGGCAAACTCAACTTGCTCGGAATGGCAGGGGCGGCGGCGGCCGGCGCGGCGGCGGTGGCCGTGCGGGTCGCCCGCGGGCCAGCGACAGGGGGCGCGTCAGGGGGGACGACCGCGGCAGCAGCATCACCGAACATTCCAACCTCGACGAGCTCCACCCCCCTGCACCTTCGACGCAGCTCGAGCGCTGTCTCGAGCGCTAGGGAGTCTCACGGGGAGATGTCGAGCGGCTCCTCGCGTGGCTCGGCGTCGCATTGGGACCGACGCAAGCCGCAGGTGCTTCAAGTCTCGATCGAACCAACCAGTGTCGGGAGCGCTGAAGTGAGCACCGCTTCTGCCAGAGCGCAGGCTTCTAACATTAGCGCGGGGACAGATGGAGGGGCAGACGGAGCAAGTGCCGTTTCAAGTGCCGTACTCTCCCACTACTACTACGAGAGGAGCCGTACTCTCCGCGTGCTTACGCGCCCCTCTGGGACATCTGTCTCGACAGCAGGTGTGTCGCCCGTCCGCACGCCGGTCGCGGTGAAGTGAAACGCTCTGGTGTCATCGACGTTGTGGTATGTGCGCGGTGTGACCGGTGCCATCGACGTTGGATGCAAAAGCAGCTGTAATAATAAATAAAGTAAGAATGATCTAAGAAGAGCTGAAGACATGGCTGAAGATTTATAATATATTAAGGAGCTCACGTCAGTAAAAGAGTCAAGTGACTAACCAAGTGGCAAGTGAGCTGCGTGACGTGTGAGTGAGAGTGTGAGGACAGCGGCGCCTCGCCTCAGGTACACAGACGAGAGGGCTATACACTCAGGGCAGCGAGGCAGCCGAGGAGTTCGGAGCGGAGCGGGACCACGGAGCTGACAGCTCACACTCAGCTGGCGAGTGGCGACTGGCCTCTGGCGTGTGGCGCTCTGTGGGTGCAGGGACCTACCTGGTGCCGACCTGGGTGGGTGGCTGCTGGTCTCGTGATAATGGTGAATGCGTTGGCGCATGGCGAGCGGAACGATATTTCCGTTGTACTACGTTGTCGACCATTTCCCCCCGGTACTTCCCGACGCGGCAGCGACCGTGCGCGCGCGGTGTATGGTGTATGGCCGCTCGGCATGCCGCGTGCCCTGTCCGGTCCTTTCATGCGACACTACGAAGTTTTCCAATCGGTTTCTTGGACAATTCTGCGCGACTGAACCAAATCTCCGCAAACCAAATCTCCGCAAACGAGCAGACACGTGTAAAGCCCGGTATAGGTGTCACCCATCGCCCCCGAATGGTCGATCGGAAGCGCTCGGAACGACGCTCAATAGGAAGCGCTCGGCATCTCGCAGCGCACGGAGCCAGCAGAGACGTCCGAACCCCTCCCGCACAGACGTCAGACCCGCGCGCGCACATGATGTTCCGAGACGTCCAATGCCACGTCGGCAGACAACCTCCCCCCCCCAAAGCGCGCCACTTTGCCCAAAGAAAGGTAGCCGCACCAGCGCCCACAATGAGCCAAACCAGCCGCCAACCCACCGCTCAGAAGAGGCCGCCACCCTCGAGGTAGATGAGCTTGAGGATCATCGGCAGTTTGTCCAGCCGCTCGGGTCCAAGGATGGCCTGGATGTCGGCCACGAGCGCATCATCATCCTCCTCCTCAACGACCTTCTGCAAGCGTGCATGCGCCTTTTCGAAGCAGCCGCTCCCGAGAATGCGGACGAGCTTCTGCCGAAGCGCCTCCGCCGAGTCCTCACCACCACCTGCAAGGGCTGCATCCTCGGGAATCAACTCAGCACCGTTCGCCGCGTCTACCGAAAATGGTTCGGCCCTCTCTTGCGCATCCGCAAAGACGTCCTCCTCAACCTCGCCGCCATCGCCGCCAAAGATGCAGTCCTTGGCAATGGGCGACCCACCACCGGTCTGCATGAGCTCCTGCAGCGTTTGCAGCAGCTCGCCGTACGCGAGGGCCTCACGATCATCGGCCGCGGCGCTGTCCGACGGCAGCGGCGCCTTGCGAGGGGACATTGGCTTGCGCTTGCTCTCGTGAGCGCCCTCCCCGGCGGCATCCGGCCAGTGGGAATCGAGGCCAGCGCCATGGCCGAGGCGTAACGTCCCCCCGGGCAGCAGCATCGTCTGCCCGTCGGCCAGTCGGTCGCCCGGTGAGCCCTTCGCTTTTCGACCGCTCGGCGAGGCGAGGGCTCCCACGACGGCGCCCGCCGAGGGAGAGTGCCCGAGGACGAGCCCAGGCAAGCCCTCAGCAGCGGCGGATGCGGCGGCGCTCGCGTACCGTGCTGCAGCGAGGCGCGCGCCGTCGGCCGCAATCCATTGCCGAATGGCCGCGAGCTTGGACGCCTCGCTCTCGCCCGAGACGGCACCTCCGCGGCGATCCGAGAGCTGGGCGCCGTCTCGGGCGCCATCTCGGGCGCCGAGCTCGAGGCGCTGCGGGCCGCCAAACTGCTCGCGCTGCTGCTCCTGCACGAACTTCTGCTGCTCGACCTGCAGCCGACGATCCGAGTTGCGACGGTCGAGCTTGCGAGCGAGCGCGTCCGGCATCTTGACGGGCCCAACCACGCCTGCTACCGGTACAATCGGCGGGCATGCGCCCGCGCCCGCGCCCGCGCCCGCGCCGGCGCCGGTACGGCGCGGAGTGCCGCCCAGCTGCGCACGGGCCTCAACCTCCTCCAGCACCTTCTGCCGGTTCCGATCCGCCGCAGCTTTGGCCTCCTCGTACTGCCGACGCCGGTACGCCGCGCTGATCTCAATCGCCGTCGGCGCATCCGACGATGACGGGCGCTGCTCGGCATCGCCACCGCCGCCACCGCCGCCACCGCCGCCACCGCCGCCACCGCCGGCGTCGCCACTGCCGGCGCCGTCACCGCCACCGTCGCCAGCACCAGCGTCGCCCACAGCCTCAGGCTCCAGAGCCCTGCGCCGGTTACGCTCCGCGGCGGCGCGTGCCTCCATGAACTCACGACGGCGCGCCTCGGCTGAGATTTCAATCGCAATTGGCCCTTTGACCTTCGGACCGATCGTCTCCGCCAAGTCGGTCGGCTCCGACGGGCCGCGGAGCATTGTGGCCAAGGGGGGCTGCTCGTAGCGATCGGGCGCGCGGCCAACGGCCATACTAATCGGTGGCGCTGCGGGGGGCGGCGGTGGCGCGTCGTCGCCGCCTAGGTAGCGCTGACGGTTGCGGGCGGCGGCAGCTTGGTTCTCCTCCCACACACGTCGGCCTGCCTGGCGCGCTGCCTCTTCCTTATCCGCCAACGCCTTCTTTCGGCGCGCTTCCGCCATCGCCTTCACCTCGCCCGCACGCCCGTGGTCCTCCTCACCGCCATCCCCCCCGTAATTCCCCGGCGGGCCCTCGCGGTAATGGTCGCCAAAGCCGCCGCCCACTGCGACGCCGCCATCGCCGCCGCGCGGGGGCACGTAGGGCACCGGCGCGAGCGCGGCACCGTTCAGGTGGCTCCAAACCTTGGTCTCCGCTGCCGCGGCCGGTGGCGTCACGCCACGCGCCGCACCGCGAGCTGCAGCCTTGGCCTCCTCAACTGCCCTCTCGCGCGCCAACTGCTCCCGGCGTGCTTGCAGCAGCTCGCGCTGGCGCTGCAGCCGCTCATACTCTGGCGACACCACGTCTCCACCGTAGCCGTCGTAACCACCGTAACCACCGCCACCACCACCGCCACCGTAGCCGCCGCCGCCGCCGCCGCCGCCGCCGCCGCCGCGCGCCGCGCCGCCCCCCCTCTCCGCATCGCGGCGCAACGCCTCGGCAACGGCCGCCTCCCTCGCCGCCGCCTGCTGCCGCCGATGCTCATCCTCGTCGCGAGCCCGCCGCTCGGCATCGGCGCGTACCTTGAGCAGCGTGAGGATCATGCAATCAGCATGCAATCAGCATGCAATCATCATGCAATCAGAGGCAATCAGCGCGCGCGCGCACCTTGAGCTCCTCCTTCATCCACTTCTCCGCCAGCTCGCCACGACGACGCGCCTCCTCCTGCCGCCGTGCGTGCAGCGCCGCCGCCCTCTCCGCCTCCTCCGCTGCACGCTTCTCCCGCTCCCGCCGCTCCTCCGCCTCGAGCTCCCGCCGCCGGGCCGCCCGCTTCTCCCTCTCGCGCCGCTCCTCCGCCAGCCGCTCCTCCGCCTTGGCGCGCTCCGCGCGCTCCTCCGCCAGCCGCTCCCGTGCCAACTGCTCCTCGGCTGCCTTGCGCAGCTTGCGCTCCTCGTGTCGGCGTGCCTCGAGGGCTTCCAAGGCCCGTGCCGACGGCGGCGGCTGCGCCGTCGGCGGCGCCGGCATCGGCGTGGCGCCGGCGCCGGCGCCGCCCGCGACCATCGTCGGGTCGGCGGGCCCGATCGGCTGGTCCGCCGGCCCCGGCGTCGCCGCAGGGTGTGGGTGATTCTTGCGGGGGTTGGCGTGGAGCATCGTGTGTGCAAACTCGGCCTGATGCTGCGCCTCGGTGAGGAACTTCTCGATGCGCCGGCGCACGACGCCCATGGCGAGGAGCTCGTTCACGCTCGGCCGGTTCGCCGGCCGGCGGTCGAGGCACTTGGCCACCAGCACTGACAAGTCTGTTGAAAAGGTGCGAGGCAGCGGAGCGTACGCCCCGCGCAGGATCTTGACGATCAGACCCTTCATATCGCGCGCATCAAAGGGGCACTTGAGCGTCGCCATCTCGTAGAGCAAGCAGCCCATCGACCACACGTCCGAGCGGTCATTGTACGACTTGCCGTCGCAGATTTCCGGGCTCATGTAGTACGGCGTGCCGCACGAGGTCTTCGCCATCGCCCCCGTCTCCGTTAGAACGCGCGCGATGCCAAAGTCTCCCAGCTTGATCACGCGCCGGTTCTGCGTGAGGAAGACGTTCTGCGATTTGATGTCGCGGTGCAGCACCTTGCGGTCGTGCACGTGCTTCATCGCGAGGCAGATCTGCACAAAGTAGTCGAGCACCTGGTCCTCGTGTAGGAGGCGCGTGCCCTGCTCCTTGAGCAGGTTGTTCAGATCGCCTCCCTCGGCAAAATCCATTACGATGTGCAGGAGGCCGCCCTCGACGAAGGAATCGCGATAGCGCACGATGTTCGGGTGGTGGAAGCTTGCGAGCAGCTTGATCTCTTTCTTGGCCTCGTCCTTCTCCTTTTGTTTCATCTTCGACACGTCCACCTGCTTGACAACGTATTGCTCTCGCGGATTGTTCTTTGCGTGCACGAGCACCGCCGCCCCAAATGCGCCCTTGCCGACTATCCTGACCACTTTGTACGCGTCCATGGTGGCGCAGCCGCTCGCTCCGCTCGGCGGCGCGCCGGCAGGTCCCCACAGCAGGGACGCCAGGAATTCTCGTTCGCGTCTTCGTGTGAACCGTTTACTCCCATTCCCCCCTACCACCCCCAAGTTTGTTGCGTGCCGGCCGGTCATTCCACAATCAATACCTTCGAAACTTGTGCTAGCCATGCGGAATTTATTATACACCCCACAGAGGGCAGAGTGCTCCGACGAACGCACCCCGCCGTCCACCTCCCCCCGCCCTCGACATGGCGGGCACCGCCGGCCAAAAGGAGCAGGCCGCAACGCGCCCGGCGTGCCGGCGAGCGGCGAGTTGAGGCTTACTCCACTTGGAGCGACGAGCGCACGACGCGGCATCACCTTCCCTCGGCCTCGCCTCGAAGCGCTCATTTTGCGTGATTTTGTTTGAACACGTTCAGGTGACGAGCGGCACAATCGAGTCGTGCGACCAAGCCTCATGGCTTCAACAAGCAGTGAACCTACAGGGAAACTCC
>Ga0210247_101743_pt1 | contig 15801 bp, 18 predicted proteins | sample ChrtobMetP3_16mM_FD_155449 | JGI IMG/M metagenome (GOLD analysis project Ga0210247, IMG submission 155449) | Chrysochromulina tobin associated microbial communities from unialgal haptophyte culture, Seattle, Washington, United States - P3_16mM | ecosystem: Host-associated > Algae > Haptophytes >...
GACAAAAAGGACCAAAAACAGCAAGGCCGTCGAGCGGGGGCCGTCGAGCGCGCGACGTCTCGATCGGTGCGATGCTGACGACGAAGAAAGCGGTGAGCCGCCTGCAAGAGAAGGGCAGGTACCGCAAGAATCCTACACGCGTCGGGCCTGCGGTCTTGCATCTTTTGCAGTGGTCCCTGATCGCCGCGGGGGCGGGTGCAACCTTTCCTTTGTGGGTCGCATTTTTTCTCGTGGTCATCACTCCCCTTCTTGCCTTGGGGCTCGGTAGCCAGGACGAAGCAATTGGCCTGCCACTCCATTGGCGCTGCTGGCGCCGCACAATCCCTCATGTGCTCTTGATGGTGGTCTTCGTCGACATTCCACTCCTCTTGCTGATGGTGCTCTATGTGTACGTCGGGGTTTGCTTCCTGATCCCAGTGGCCCGCATCATCTTTGAGACGCACCGTGCCATAACCTGTGCCATGACCGTAGTCGCAAATGAATCTGGCACGGAGCTCGCTTCCGCCCCACATTACGCGGAGTCGTCGAGTGCGAGAGCCGCGGACATTGAGGCTGGGGCCGCGTTCTGTGAGGCACCAATGAAGGCGGGTGGAATCGAAGCCGCACGGTACCGCGAGCATGCGTCGATATGGGCTGCTCTCGAGGGCGATGGCGAACACGTGAAGCCTGGAGACGTGCGGCTCCTCAGCCTCGCATGGCTCATGACGCTCGCCGACAGTGGCGGGGTGCTGCCGAGGCGGCAGGACCTGCCGAACGAGGCCTTCATTGATGCTGCCCGCCTTCGGCAGATCGAAGCAGGTGCGAGGCGCGGATGGGATCAAAAGGGATTCGCAGAGCACCTTCAGTCTCTCGCAAGTGGCGGCGGCTTGACGTCTCTCATCGCACTGGTTGCGGGTGTCTTCCGCTTTAAACGCAACGTCGACGATCTTCTCCCCATTGTAGCCATCAGCTATTGCTGGCTGGAGGCGGCCCACCCAGATAGGGAGGGCAAGCAGCTGCGGCTCCTGTGCGACCGGCTCAAGAAGCACTGCGGCGGCCGTGGACTGCTCGGCGCATGTCGCGACTACGGCTTCGCCGACATGGGCGTCTTCATCGACTGGGGCTCCGGGTACCAAAAGGACCCGACGCTGTGGCCTGAATGGATGTCGGTCGACGAGTTCCGAACGATGTCCGAATCGCTGAGCGACGAGGAACTCATGAAGGCGGCCGTGGATGGCGTGCAGATGGTCGCTGAGCGGCGTGCGTACGAGGGGAGCCGCTCCAAGGCACAGAAGGAAGCCTTCCAACGCATGCTGTTGCACACGATGGACCTCTGGTACGCGCACGCCGCCGTAACGGTCGTGCTGCTCACACAGCTGCCCGATGAGCTGCCCGCTGGCTTTGACAAATCGCGCACGTACGCCAGTCGCGGCTGGACGACGTTTGAGCGTTGTAGCTCCGAGCTCGCCAAGAATTTCGACCTGAAGGTGGCGAAGTGGAAGCTGGTGATCGATACTTCCGACAAGAGCGGCGTCAAGAGCGGCGGCGCGCTGCGGCGGCTTCCGACGACGCCAGAGCGGATGGTGGATCTCCTCAAGGACTGCCGATTCACCAATGGCGCCGACCGGCAAGCGGTGATTAAGCTGTATGAGAGGACGGCACCGCGGAATGTGCTGGGCGCTCTTGTGGAGCTCGACTACATGGGGTCCATCTTCGTGAACGACGATCCGTGGTCGTCGCCCGCGAGGCTGGCGGAGGCGCTGAACTACTGCTTGAGCCTCAAGCGCTTGAAGTTGCACGGCTCGCGGCTCGACGATGAAGGCGCCACGCAGCTCGCGGCCGGGCTCAAAGACGGAGCGCTGCCGGCGCTCGAAATCGTTCATTTAGCGTCGTGCCGCTTCAGTGCACGCGGCGTCAGAGAGATCTTCAGCGTCTTCCGCCGCGGCATCGCCCCGAGCCTTTCGGTTCTTCTGATCGCCTTCAATCCTTTTGGCGACGCGGGCGTGGCGGAAATAGCCACGGCGCTCGCGAGTGGCTGCATGCCCCCGCGACTCGCCGTGCTTTTGGCCGGCGTCGACATGGGAGACGACGGCGCGAAAGCGCTGGCGACTGCCCTACCCAGAGCTGGCCCCGGATGCGACGTAAACTGCGCATTCAACCGGATCGGCTTCGTCGGGCAGTCGGCGCTCCTACGTGCCGTTGAGGCAAAGCATGGACTGAGTGTGAGGCACCTCCTTTCGGTTGCTTTTAACGGGGTTCTTTGGCCGGCCGCCCTGTCACGCGCACCATGGCTCAACTCCACAACCAAACGCAACGTCTACGTACCCACTAATCCCCCACAGGGAATTCCCCACAGTGGTTACTGACTAAACCATACTAAGTCTAGGGAACACCTAGGGTACACATAGGGAACACGCTCATTGAGCATACACATGCCCCGTGACATGAGCATACACATGCCCCGTGACAGGAGCTCGCCGCACCCATGAGAGCGGGCAAGAGGTTGCTTTCTGATCTCCTTTCTTTCTTACGTTCCTCCGCTGTGCGAATACGAAATGATCGTGGCATGGCCGCCACCCTGGTCATTCGACGCGACAAGAGTAGAGAGACAGAGAGACCTCGCCGGGCCGAGCCGGGCAGCAGCCTGCGTGTGGCGCTGGTGGGATCCGATAAGTCCATAAGACTACCCGAGTGTGCTGTGAGACGCAGGTGCGGAGCCGGACGTCAATCGCGTCCTACCGCGATTCACGCATCACGAAGATCAGTAGATGCACGTGACGTGAGCGCACGACGCGCGGCTGGGTCACATTGCTGGGTCAGTCATGCTGTCAGTACATGTATGTGAATTTATTAACGCGGTTTGTCTGTGGTACTTCCCTCAGAACCCACAAGCAAGCGTGAGTTTCGAGCTGATTCGACTAACTAGCTGCTTGGTGCTTGCTAACCTCAAGAGCAAACCTAAACACCTGTGGAGCGCTGGATGTCCACGCCCCTCTTCAAGCAGCTGCAGCTGGCGCTGTAAATTGCCAGTAGTCTACATGTAAACGCCCCGGGGACGCGCTTGCATGAGCGCGCGCCCTTACCGTGTGGTCCTGTTTTATCTTTCTCGACTAGTTTTTGGAATGAAAGACTGACGAGATAGGATCTCCGCTCCGTCAACTTTCTCTCACCGGCCGTACCCGCGGTACAACTAGTACCGAGAGTCACCAGGATTCAGGCTCCTAAATGACGTTCAAGGTCCCGGCCGTGTTGCTCTTCACGTTGCCCGCGACCGCCATCGCATTTGTCACATCACCGACGCAGCTCCAAGTGATGCGAGAGGCATCAGCTCATGTGAGAATGGGTTTGTTCGATGACCTGAAGAAGGGCTTCGAGAATGATCCACGCCTCGTCAACGATAGGGTTGTGCCAGGCAAAGCGAAGAACGTGCCATCATATGTGAAGCAGAAGGAGGCGGTGCGCCAGAAAGACCAGCCGAAACAACAACCGAAATCGAAGAAGCAGGCGGAGCCTCAGGGCGACCGCACAATGGCTGAAATCTTCAAAGACTGGAAGTGGTGAGATTGCTGTTGCTCACGCGAGATGATGACTTGCGTGGTGGCACGCATGAGTTGTGTTCTGTAGGGTTCGTTTTGTTTAGCCCGACCGTGGGACTGTATTCAATTCTTGTCGCGTTGGATCGGCATCGCGGTCGATGCGAGGTCGCACGCTCCCCCGCGAGCCGCGTCGAGCGTCGTGCCCCCGGCATGCGTGCCCGGGTGTTGAAAGTGGAGCCACCAAAATTTCAACGCGCCGTGCACGCACCCGCACGCAGCATAGGTTATAGCTGATAGGAGAAGATACCTCTCGTGACGGGTGACGCGCTGCAGCGGTAGGAGCCCTATTTGGTATGCTGTGTTCGCACACGTGAGAGGTGAGACGTAGTGGTGAACGCAGGGTGCAGCGCTCCCACAGTTTCCCCACAGTTCTGCTGTGCGACGACGCTCCCTTCGAGCGCGCCTCTGAGGCTCAGCGCATCTTCTTGGCCGAGCGTTTCTGGCCCAGCGCCTCGATCTTCTCGGCATGGTTGTCCGCCCGGAGCACTGCCGACCTGTTGAGCTTTCCCGCGCCAATGCCTTCGTCGAGTCCGAGCTTTTTCTTGACAAAGAGTGATCGCTCCGAATCCATGACGACGGTGCGCCGGACGAGGTAGTACGCGAGGCCGCCAAAGGCAAGCAGGACCCCGATCATCGACAGGTCCGCGGGCGGTGGCAGTCCGGCCTTGGGATCGCGCAGTACCTCGGCCTCACATTCCTCGGCGCAATTCTGAGCCATGTAGGTCGCGTACGAGCTATCCTCATCGCACAACCCCTGCAGCGCCCATTGCGCGCACCTGATGGGGTCGGCGACGTTGGATTCATCGGCGGAGCCCACGGGTGTCGTCGCGCACGCCCGCGCGCAGTTGAGCCGCATGTACTCGATGTGATTGCCAGTCTCGCACAAGCCCTGTCGCGCCCATCCGACGCAGTGCTCGGGCTCCTTGGCCGTGGAGCTGCTCTTTGGTGACGCGCTTTCCGTGTGATCCTCCGTCGGCGACGACGGCCCTGCCTCATCCGCCGCCGCCTCCTCTTCCTCCTCGCTGGCGACAACTTGCCGGAGCCGTGCGTCCAGCTCGTCTGCAGGCGCTGGGTCGACGCCGCATGCGCTCGGGCAGTTTTGGCTCATGTACGCGGCGAACTTTTCGTCAGTGCAGTACCCATCCAGCGCCCACTGCGCACACGCCGAGTCTTCGTCGGCCGCTTGATCCGCATGCAAGTCGCCTCCCTCTTCGCAGTGGGCGGTGCAGTGGCGCATCATGTATGTTTTCGTGTCGCTCTGCGTGCAGTAGCCGAGCGTGGAGTACTCCGAGCAGCGGGCGTCATCGTATGCGGCCGTGCTCGCGACCAAAATTGACCAACCCGCGAGGAGGCGCATCGGTGCTTGGCGGGAGGACGGCGCGCTTTTCGGCGTTACCTCACACCGCGACCGACTTCAAGCACAGTTGGTTGGCCGTGCCACGTGGCACATGGTGGCACGAACAAACACACCTCTGGGAAATCCCTTAGCGCGACGCGCGGCATCTCTTCAACACTTCCTACACAATCTCAGCAGCAAAACGCAGTCTCAACCAGAATTGAAACTACGGGCCGCCGAAAGGAACGACGCTGATGCCGTCGGCAAGCGGAACCCAGCGTGTTTGGCCGCGGCCTTGCTTCCCGGGAAGCTTGCCGAGAGCGCCGACACGGCTGCCCACTGGCCCTGTGCGGCTGTCCACTTGTGGCGCGACGGCATTCGTCCCCTCGACGTTGGTCTGCTGAGGGTCGTGCCCGGCCGCAGCTGCAGAGCCTGTACCACGGCCTTTGCATGGGTGATCGACTCGTTGGTGGGTTGGTTGGAGTGGCGCACGCGCAGGGAATGCGCGTGCGCTGCGGCCGACACACAACGCGCGACCGTGCTGGCTTCTACTTGGCGTGTCGGCTCTTGCAATGATCTCGCGAGCCGAGGTGTGGCACCCGCGGCTCCCGCCCAGACGTCGTCGGCTGTGGACACAGCTGTGAACGCCCAGACGCCCTCGGCGCCCCTCACCTTCGCCGCCAGGGACGAGCCGGCCAGGCGTGCTGTGGACGCCTCGTGCAGGAGCGCGGCGCACGCTGCTGGCGAGCCGTTGACGAAGCGCAGGAGCGGGGTGGGCGAGCCGGTGACGAAGCGCAGCAGGTGGGTGGGTGAGATGACGCGCTCCACGGCAGCGGTGCTGCTCGGCATGCGCGGCGAAGGGGAGCGCAGGAGTCGTGGGGTTGGCGGCGGCTCCTGCTCGAGGTCGGTGGTGCTTGTCGTCTGATCCGTGCAGGCTTTCGCGGCCTTCTCTGCTGCAAGCATCTTCGCAGCCTTCTCCGCAGCAGCCTTCTCCACCTCAGCAGCCTTCTCCGCGGCGGCCTTCTCCGCGGCGGCCTTCTCTGCGACACCCTTCTCTTCGGCGGCCTTCTGTGCTGCAGCGCGAAACTCGAACTCTGCGGCCGCCGCCTTCTCTGCGGCGGCCGCTTTCTCCTCTGCGGTACGGACTCGTCCGACCCAACGCTCGCTGGCCGCCCCAATCTTGAGCGTCATCACGTTGATAGCGGGCGAGGTAGGATTGCGCGCCACCTGGGGAGTCGTCAATTGTTTCGTCAATGCCGGGATGTCGACAAGGCCGGACTGCTGCCACCTCCTGCCCCTATTGCGTGGTTGCAACAGGGCCTTTGCAGCGGCCTGGGCAGCCGCCTCGGCTGCCGCCGCCTGGGCAGCCTCAGCCTCGGCCAGTCTCAGCCTGAGCCCTTCGATGGTCGCCTCAGCCAGCTCCAGCTTGTTGGGCGGCCTACCTAACTTGGCCTCGAGCTCCTGCCTCAACCGGGCGGCTCTGGCACGGTCGGCGTTGCCGCGAGCGCGTGCTTGCAAAAGGGTCGCCGCGACCCCATGCTCATAGCTAAAGGTATGAAATGTATCGGGGTCGATTGGCGAGGCGTGAAAGGGCACCGAGGCGGGCTCCAGAGGCGTTGAGTCAGCTTCGGTCGCCTTGGCATCGCCCGGCCGCTGCTGACGGAGCTGATCCTCTGTGAATGTGAATTCAGTCTCCTCTGTGAATACCAGCACAGGCGCCTCCATATTGCTTTCGGCGCTCTGCTTGTGCCGCGCGTCGGTAGCAGCCTTTGCGGACTTCATCAAGTGAGCTGAGAAGGCACGCAGCTCATCGGCGATCGCGAGCCGCTCTTCGGTGTGCTCACGCATCTGCACGCGATTGGGGGAGGGCCATTAGCATGCACTCGGGGAGGGCGATAGCATGCACTCGGGGAGGGCCATCCCGACGCACCTTGAGCTTCCATGCGCGCTTCGCCATCTTAATTTCGACCCCCGCGTGCGCCAGAGACAGGCGAAGCTGCTCAGGGAGGTTCAGGTCGTCGCCCAGCTGCGCGAGGGTGCGCTCGCCGATGGCGGCATCCCATGCGGCGAAGACCTCGCACACCTGATGAGGGAGGCCATCAGCATGCACTCAGAGAGCGCAAGCGCAGCAGGCAATCAGAAGCCATGCAGACGCCATCAGACGCCAGCAGTCCCAATCATGCGCAATCAGACGCCAGCAGCGCACCTCCGAGACGACCTGATGAGGGAGGCCATCAGCATGCAATCAGACGCCAGCAGCGCACCTCCGAGACGACCTCTGCCGAGCCGAGCACCAGCCCGGTGCCGGATCTGCGCGGAAGCAGCACGGGGGCCGCCATTGTGCGAGCGTCCGCGATGCCCTTAGCCTCGAGCAGCGGACGCGTCGCCTCGAGCACCTTGTCCGCGATCTCGTCTGCGAGCGGCGTGCTCAGGTATCGCCTTGGCTGCACCTGGAGAGTCCTGGGGGACGAGTGCGCGAGCGCCGTGGGCGCCGTCTTGGGCGCGTGGGGCGCGTGGGGTTCGCTGCCTGGAGTGCCCATGACGGCGCCGCTCGGTGAACCGGCGACAGCGCCGTCATGGGCACTCGGGCTGAAGATCGACGCGACCTTGAGCGCCGGCACCAGCCGGTAGTCGCCCGTGCGCCTGGTCCCATCGGCGCTCACCACGGCGCTCGCCGGACTGTATTTGGCATCGAGCGCCGTGGTGAGCGCCGTGGTGGGCGCCGGCTCGTTGGGCGACTTGCGCTCGTGGTTATGTGGGGCTGTGAGACGCGCCCAGGTCGACTGCGGGTCTGCACCTGCGCAGCAAACAAAGGCGGAGAGGAGAGGGGGGGGGGAGAGTCAAGAGGTAAGACGCGCGTACGAGTGTACGAGTCGTGCGGCCGGGCGCGTGCGCAGCGGCTGCAGCAGCAGAGGAGCAGTGGGGAAGATGGCGGTGGTGACAGTGGTGGCGATGGCGGTGACAGTGGTGATGGTGGTGGCGATGGTGACGATGGTGTTGGTGGCGACAGTGGTGGTATGGCGGCGAGAGACGGCGATGGCTGCGACGGTGGCAGGAGTAAATCATCGGGACGCGGACGGAACGGACGAGAGAGCGCGCGGGGAGAGATGGCGCAGCGGTGCAAGAGGTTGGTGTGCACGCGTGATGTGCCGCACAAGCTAATCGTGGAGCGCGCGCGTGGCGCACCCGCGCTGCTCGGCCCGGGCGTGCCCTCAGGGACCTCCTCCTCATCCAGTCCGGACTGGTCGTTAAAGACGCTCATGGCAGGCAAAGCGAAGGGGCCGTGAACGTTCACAGGGATGGAAGCCCCAAAAAATGGACACACATGTTCGTTTTCACGGTACCAACCACGATCACCACTCCACGGTCTCGGAGTCCGGCACCGCTTCCACTCCGTAAATCGTGTCGTGACCTGATTCGCACGCTAACGCGGCGTCAGAATTTCGAGCGAGAACGAAGATGATGATGATGATGATGATGATGATGTGGGTGTCATCGGCGGCGCTCCGCTGGTCAGTGCGCTAATCGCGTCCGCCAGGCTCGACACAGCAGTTGGGAAGGCAGCCTCCACCAAGTGCGCCGCCTGCTCGAGCGCGTCGTGCAACCCGGCTGGCAACGCACCCTCCGTACGGCGCACCGCCCCGCTCGCGTCTGGCTCTGCACCCGGCGCGACGGCGCTGAAGAAGACGGCGAAGCAGGCGCCTTCGGGCAGGATGGGCGTGATGCGTACCGCCCGCATCACCACGTGTACGCACTCGCCGCCAGCGTCCCGTAGCTCTGGAAAGGCAAGCACGCCCAACCGCATGCGCGCCGTGTTGGGCGACGCACTCGGGCCCGCGCCGCCGCTGCCACTGCCTCCACCCCTCGCGCCGCTGCCGGGGCCGTGAGCTGCCTTGCTCGCCAGCCGCGTCAGGCTGAGTGCCTCCGTCATCACGCCATTCCACAGCAGCGGCACGTGCGCCCCGACGCTGCCCTCGAGCCCTCCAGATATGCACGCGCGCGGCGCCGTGGCGAGCAGCACGCCGTCCTCGGAGGTCGCGGGCGGCGACAAGGGCGGCCGCAGCAGCATCGCGCATATCGTGGCGCCCAGGTTCATCAACGGTTGTAACCACAAGACGTCGGCCGGCGGACGCAGAAGCAGCGGCAGGACGTACGAGCGCTCAAACTCGACGAACTCGGGCAGCGTCGTCGCGGAGCTGCCCTCGCCGGCTGCGATGCCACTACCGTCGGATGGATGGGAGCTCGTCGCGCTGTGGAACGTGTACGAAGTCACCGCGGCGTTGAGGGCCTGCTCGTGCTGTGTGTCGAGTGCACCCAGACGGTCGTGGTGCAGCTTGCCAAAGGTGTTGAGCACCTGCAGCCCGAGCAGCCGCGCCGCACCAAGGGCACTCCTGGACGCCGCACGCCCACACAGCACCGCCACAATCATCGAGTCGCCCTCGAGCAGCAACACGCTCATGCCGTGCAGCTCCACGTAGCCTGACTGCGGGTGACCCGCAACGCCTTGCATCGTCGAGAGCAGCTGGCAGAGTGGGAGCGGCTCGAACACCGGCCGCTGCGCGTACGCGCCGACAGCGCAGCTGACAAGCAGCTTGGACGACGGAGTGAAGATGAGCACCGCCGCTGGGGCCGCCTCCGCTGTTGAGCAATTCATGGCGCATTGCGCGGAATTACTCATCTGCCCCTCCTTTCTCATTGTGAATGGGGGCTCACACGCCGAGCGACTGCCGAGCGTGGGCCGACTCCCCTGTGGGGAGAACGGAGAGGAGTGAGTGCTATCACTGCCCACAATGGCCAAATTGTTTCCCTCAACTGTCTTTGGAAAATGGAAATTCCTACGCGCGCTGCGTTACGGGAGGACGTCGCACTCAGTCTCACGCTTGCTCGACAAGCGAGAATGTGTCCTTCAACTCCAAGCCGAGCTTGACCCACACGTGCCGCTTCATGAGGTCAATGCGGCGCGACGAGCGGTTGTACGACTCGCATCTCGATACGTGGCTTGGCACAACGCTCGACGCTACCCAGATAGGCCATGGCAGGCCCTTGGGCGTCGCGCGCGTCGCCTCGCCCGGCTCGGTGTACTGCATGTCCGCCCGGCCGCGGGCCCTGCTGCCGCAGCAGTGATGGCGCAGCACGCGCCACGAGAGGGTAGCGGAGCAGTGGTAGGCGCCGCCTCGCGCCGTCTTGAGCGCATGTAGTACGCGGATCCGGTTGACGAACTTGAGCCGGTTGTGCCAGACGATCGCCGCGCTGAGGCGCTGCGCGTCGAATCTCGACGAGTCATCAGAGTAGAACGGTGGGTGCATCTGGAGGAGGATACAGGACAAGGGGGGGAGCGACGGAGGCACGGTGGCATCACCACGAGCGTAACCAGGGGGGGAGTGGACGAGTGAGAGCGCAGTCAGAGGTGTGCCATCCGCTGAGCATCAAGACGCAGTCAGAGGTGCCATCCGAGGGCGCGGCTGAGGGCACGGCACCTGGAAGAGGTTGAGCGGGATCGCGCCTCCAACGAATCGCCACAGCGCCGCGCCGAGCCACACGTCATCGAGCACCTTGCCGTGCGTCGTCGGGAGAGCACGCAACGCGGCCAGGTCGCTGTCGAGCCGTCGTCGGTGCGTATGGTTGCGCACAAGTGCGAGCACCGCCGCTGTCCCGAGCGCATAGAAGGGGCCACACGCGAATGGCAGCGGGCCGGCGCACACACTCACGTTGCTCAGGCCAGCACAGAGCTCTGGAGGGTGCTTCCGGCGCGCCTGCATCGCTGTCTCGCTGAAATGGTGAAATGTGTAGGTTCGGTTGATATCACTCGTCGCTAGCTGTATGTACAGAATCCGGCCGACCCACGCGAACGGAGCGGCTGCCGCCGGGATCTCGAGCAAATGCTTCTCAAGGTCGGGAAGATGCAGGTACACGTCATCGTCCGCCTTGCACACGAAGCGCGGCTCATAGGTGAGTGCGTGCTCGAGCCACCAGACGAGGGCGAGCAGAGGCCCACGCAGTCGGCCGTTCTTCTCGGAGGCGACGGGTGCACATAGCGTGTCACCGCGATCGGCCGCCTGCAGCGAAGTCAATGCCATCGTGCCGCAGCGCAGCACAAATCGGACGATCATGGTCTTCGGCGTCGTCTGCAGCCACGCTGCGCGAAGCACTGTGCGTCGCCTGGAGAAGCGTTCCGAGGAGCCCGAGAGCACGCCGACCGCGACAGTGTTCGGCATCTTGGTCCCGAGCACATGCACACGTGGAGCGACCTCATTGCAGGGCCAAAGCTCGCGATCGTGCATGCAACTGGGCAACGAAACCGTGCGTGAGGGCCGCGCCCGCATCGACGCCCACTTTTATGTTCCAGTGAGGGCTGTTAGTGTGTTCACGCAAGGGGCTGGGACCCTTGGTTCACGGACTTCACGAGTCGTGGAAAAGCGCAATGCGGCACGAGTCGCCGCTTCCGCCGCCGCCGCCGCCGCCCGCCGCCACCGCCGCTGCCGCGCCTGGCAGTCACCTCACTGCCCTCACCTCGATGATGCGCGCGCTCTACCCACGAGCTGCGGCGCTGAGGGACGACGAGCCTACGGCCATCGCCCAGAAGCGTGATGCCCTGATTCAAACGGAGACACTCAGGGCTTCTGGCACAAATGTGAACTTTGATGCCGCTGAGCGAGTGCCGCGCGAGGATGACCTTGACAACCTCCTCAGGCTGTTGGCCATCAAGGACGCCGTGATACTAAAGCTGCGGTCACTTTTGCCGCTGCCGCCGTCGAAGCATGCGACCCACGGCTTACCAAAGCGCGCAGCATCCCTCATTGCAGACGCACGACGCCGAGAGGCAGTGCTGAGCCTACAGGTTCGCGAGTTGACGCTTCAGTTGGCGGCGTTTCGGGAACGCGAGGCGCGCGCCGTGCAGGTGAATGCAGATCTGCGCAGGCATCTTGCTGAAACCAACGCGCTCATCTTGAAGCACGAAGTGCACACGCTGCGAACCGACCTGCACGCATCGCTGGCACGCGAGGCGCAATTGCAGGATGAACTGCTCGTCGCCCACGAGCGCATTGGCCGTGCAGAGGGCCTGCTCGCACGCAATGCCGCCGTCGAGCGAGAGCTGCGCTACGACCTGCGGCAAGTAGCCGACGTGGCAATGCATGCTATGGCAGCCCGTTCGGCGATGGCGTTGGGCGACCCGGCGCTCACTACGTACGGCAGCCCGGACTTGGCGCTGAAGTCATCATAGGAATTAGTTGATTCACATTCACACTTGTTCCCTAAGCAGGGTGCTACAGGGCGCGAACGCCCTTCCGCGTTGCACGTGTCCCTCGCGCTCCTCCATGAGCAACCCCGAGCTCGAGCCACGCAGCTTTACGGTGGAGACTGCTCTGCCGTTAGAGACGGTCGGTGCGGTGGCCCGCTCGTTGCTTGCTGACGCTTCGTGGGATCAGCTTCGGCGCAAGCACCAGGATGACTCTGTGCCATTGCTCAAGCTCGTCGCCCAGCTCGACCTGGAGCTCGGCGCCGCGGCACATCGCAACCGGGCGCATCGCGTTTCGTTTCGGTGCACACCGTCCGGTACCGACCAGGTCGACGTGCTCACCATCGACTTCCCAGCGCGCCGAGCTGCAGCGGCTGCCCGCAACGAACAACCGTGCGTCAGTACACCATCAGAGCCCGCAGCAGCAGCTGCTGCTGGGTCAACTGCAACCTCGCCCGTCAGAGCGCACCGTGTGTCCGCGCCAAATGCAATGCTCGAGGAGGCTCTCTCGATGCTCGGGCTGCCGGCCACCGCTCCCAGTGCTCCGAGGAAAGCTCTCGACACGTCTGATCGCCGGTCGCCACGAGCATCATCATCATCATCATCATCATCAGCAGCAGCAGCGGCGCAGGTGGCGTGTCCACAGGCGAGCAAGCGGGCGCGTGCCACCACGACGGCGCATCCGCGCTCATCCCCCGAGGCGCGTGAACGTGCCACACTCGAGAGCAGCCCCATCTCCGCTCGCACACCCTGTGCCCCCACGTCGTCTCGCTGCGTACCCGGGCATGCAAGCTACAAGAGTCCGGTGACAGGCCGCGGGCTTGCCGGACGTGAGCATCCGCGAACTGGCGCTGCTGTGCTCACGTCTCCGACAGCACCAAGTACTCCGGCGCTGATGTCCACACGCTCGCGCAAGCGCAGCCTCACAGACGCGTGAAGGCGCACGCGAAGGCGCCAGTGGAGCCGCGGGCGTCGTCGGGGGTTGAGCTGACGTTCGGCTGTGAACGATCTCATCATCGACTGTGAACGAGCTCATCCTCGACTGTGAACGAGCTCATCCTCGACTGTGACACGAGCTCATCATCGACTGTGACACGAGCTCATCCTCGACTGTGAACGAGCTCATCATCGACTTTGAACGAGCTCATCCTCGACTGTGAACGAGCTCATCCTCGACTGTGACACGAGCTCATCCTCGACTGTGAACGAGCGGGCACCCGGGCTTGTGCTGCACGCGCCGCATGCCATGCGTGCACTCGAGTTCCAACGGCACGACACCGTGTGCTGCCACGCGGGATGTCTACCAGGAGCTCGGTCGCGCGATCTCTCTACGGACTACGCTCAGGCGCGCTGGCCGCCTGCCCCTCGCCTGGCGCGGAGCCTGTGCGGGCTGTGCAGGCGCCGCAGAGCGTGACTTTGCGGGGGAGACCGATGAACTCAGATCCATGTGTTGCTGTGTGAACGCTGTACTGATACACCCTCGATCCGTGTGCTCGTTATATTGCCATACACCTGAAACAGACCCACCGGAGAGATTTGGGGCTTGACATGGTCCCAAACGTTGTACACTGCCGGGAGAGATCTCAGTACATCTAGCGCTTTGAGCGGCTAGGCCCTCCCCCTCGCTCTTTGGCCTTCTCCTCCATGGCCGCCATGGTGTTGCTTAGATGCTCCTGCAGCGCACCAAAGGGGTCGGCAACAAAGGCTGGGTGCGCCAGCACGGCCTGCAAGTGTTTCGTTTCCTCGGCCACGATCTTCTGCCTCCGTTTGCTCGTCAGTGAACCTCCCAGTTCCACCTCTGCTCTCTGTCGATGCACCTGAGCGTTCGCGGCGAGAAGCTCGTCAAGCGAAGCCTTCAGGCCATCCACCGCGCCCAAGATGACCGCGTTGGACGCCTTGGCCTTGCGCGCCTTTGCCTTTGTGCTTAAGCCAGACTTACTGCTCGCCGCCTCAGCCTCCAGCCTCTGGACAAGAGCCCGCTTGCCTCCAGCGACCAATGAATGCTTCTTCTTCACGATGCCCTGCCCTTTGGCCGTATCTTTCGGTGATGCGGATTTCTTGATCGACCCCTCCTTCTTGAGCAGGGCCCCCTTCTTGGCCATGTCGTGCGACCGTCACCCTTGTCAACAAAGAACCGTTGCCACGTCGCTTCCGAATTCACACAAGTTGTCACGCTTGGTTAAATGCACAATGTAGGGCCTTCTCGGCCAGACAGTACTCGCTCGCTCGGCTCACTCAATCATGAGGGCCGTTGCCCACACATCTCTACCCCCTAACCCAGGTTTCACACACGGCGGGGGGCCTTCTACACATTATACTAAGGAGATTTACTATCCTCTATCGTCTCCCCAGAGCAAGTCCTAAGAGCTAAGTCCCCAGAGATTCCTGTGATCTACCCATGCGTCCCACGCGCCTCATACCCACGCGCTCTCTCCCAAAGACCTCGAGGAGCTCGGTGAGGGTGACGACGCGGACGAGCTAGAAGACGAGTGGATCAGGGCGGGTGGATCCAGGGCAACTTGCTGCAGAATATCCTCGCACACCTCGCAGGCGAGATCTCCGGCGAGATCTCGGGTGATCTCCCGCGAGCTCCCATCGAGGGCGACCATCACGATGCCCATCTCCGAGGATGACGAAGCGGACAAGCGAGACGAGCGAGACAAGCGAGATGACGATCGGATCAGGATGGCGGAGAGGGTTCTTCGACGCGGTGCCGAGGTTTCGTCAGGGTTCGTCGAAGAGTCTGCCCACGCCCCCCCCAAGAAGCCCCCCCCCCTCCCCCCCTCCCCACCGAGGCAATAAGGAGGTGGTGTAGTCTGAAACGGGTCCCACATGGGTTGCTTGCACAGCGGGCAGCCTAACGCTGCCCACCTGTGTGGCAACAGGGGCGCCAAGCGTGCCCACCCCTCGAGGCACTTTGTGTGGAAGTAGTGGCTACATCGCAGCCGCGTGACGATCTCGCTGCTGTCGAAGGTGCCGAGGCACACGGAGCATTCCTCCGTGACGTCATGCGGCGCGCCGCCGCAGCTGCAAATGCGCCCGTCGTAACGAAATCGAAAGTCGGGTGTCGGGCACTGCGTGGGGGGGGGGGTAGGGGTGTGCGTGCAACGTCGTCAGCGCGCGATATCACGCCACGGCAAAGATTGGGGCGCGCGATTGCACACGGCACAGAAGGCACATGCTTGCACTGCAAGGAGGGCTGTGACAGCCAGGGGAAGGAAGGGGCGCAAGGACGAGGGATGGTGGGGGGGAGGGGCATACCTCGCAGCGCTGGTACTTGCCTCTCGGCAACGCGTTGATGCTCGCCAACAGCCTTCGTCGCTGCTGCTCCGCGGCCTTGTCGCGCACTCTCCTCTCCCGACAGCGCGTCCATAATTTGTAGAACAGCATGATGATGATGACGACCAGCGCGGCCAATACGCCGATCAGGACGAGCAATAGGACCGACAGAGTCACCTGGGGCTGGTAGCTCGACTGGAGCTCGAGCGCGAGACGCAGCTGCGGCGGGGCCGGGTAATAGAGGACTGGATGGGGTGGGGGGGGATGCGGCGGGGTGGCCGGCCGTGGTGAGCGGTGGGGGGGACTTGATGGCGGGGAAGGCGGTGGAGGCGGTGGAGGCGGGGGAGGCGGTGGAGGCGGTGGAGGCGGTGGGT
>Ga0210247_101780_pt1 | contig 15571 bp, 8 predicted proteins | sample ChrtobMetP3_16mM_FD_155449 | JGI IMG/M metagenome (GOLD analysis project Ga0210247, IMG submission 155449) | Chrysochromulina tobin associated microbial communities from unialgal haptophyte culture, Seattle, Washington, United States - P3_16mM | ecosystem: Host-associated > Algae > Haptophytes >...
CGTGTCACCTCTAGATGGACCCCCTCCGTCATCTCCGCCTACTCCCGTCCTCCCCTGCTGGCTACCGGAGCACATTCGATAGGCTTCCGTATGGTTGTCTGTTGTTTATGTATAGACTTGACTTGACCACAAGTTCCTCGCCCGCCGCATCTCCACACGGGTTCGTCAAATCCTTGAAACGGCAGGATTCTTAGATTTGGAAAATACCGGAAGGCTTTCACCAACGTCGTTCATGCGAGAGACGACCGCGAGAGCGCAGAACGTTGAAAGTTAGAAAGACGCTACCCGGGTACTCCGCACCGACGGACAGAGCGATACTGAAACTGAACTGATACTCAATACTGAATACAACGCAACACGAAATCACGATCACGTCCTTTCACGTCCGGTCTACTTCCAAGGCGCGATCCAGACGCAATGGCACAGCGCTTCGGCGACCTTTCCCACGAGCGCTATGCTTGAGAACATGGCGGGCAGGAGCCAGCTCAGCACCAGCAGCGCTGCCATCAGCGCCGCAGCACGACCTGTGATTGCCAACACCATCATCACGATGTGAGAGTGGTGCGCGGCGTATCGTCCGTATGGGCTGCACAGCCACCATAGTGCAATACCCAAGGCGACGCCCACAACTGGAAGGGTGATCGCGAACTCTACCAAGTGCGGCGGCGGCCACTCGCCCAGGGAATCGCCGTTATAATGTGCGGTCCAGACCTCACACGGGAAGAATTGCAGCCATTCGCCCTTGATGCCAAGGTGGCTGACGCTCATGCGGGTGTGGTATGCCAAACTTGGCGTCGGGTGGACGACGATGCGGCCACTGGACCCAAGCTCGCGCAGCACGACCTGCTTCTCCCTTTCCCGAGAATGGTAACTATCCTGGGAGCTCCCTCTCTTATTCGCCCAGTTCATCCCAAGCACGTGAATTCGAGGGGCAGCGCGCTTGGCAGCCGCACGTCGGGTGGCATTATGATGAGAGTCCTCATGGCCCGATCGTGCCTCCAAGGTGCGATTGAGTAGATGAAACAGGGCTCTCGTTCCAGTCGTCCAACCGTGCTTGCTCCCCGGCGGCGGCGAGCGACACACGGCATCGCAGGGCATGTACGTTACGGGTATCCCGAGATGTTTCGCATACCAGTCCGCATCCTCGGCCCGGCCGTTGACGAGCGTGATGGACACCGCCTCGTTGGGAAGTCGATGGCAATGCGTGGAGAGCTGCCGGAGGATAGGCAGCTGTAGGGTGAACGTGTCCAGTCGCAACGGCGGCTCCAGGCCCCAAAAGTACCATGGCACGGCGTCGCGATCTTTACCCACTGCGCCAGCGGGGATGCCAAACGGGGCGCTGTCGGGATTGATCAGTCGCGCGAAAACGTGCCCGAGGGGCTCGCCCGGGTGCAGGTTGGACAGTCCGTTGAAGCGATACACCTGGCTGGGCGAAGCCGGCCGGATGAGCCTGTGGCGCTGCTGCGTGCTGAGCGGCCCGTTGCCAATGAGGACGATATCCTGCGGCCGTATCCGCATATGCGCCGCCAGCTTCGCCCCGCGCTCGAGGGTGGGGAGCTTGACGTCGTGTACTGCATGGTAGTCCCAAACAGAGCGATCGATAAGTTCCAGCGTAAGGAACACGGACATGAGCCCCATGCACACGGACGATGCAATGCGACGGCACACGCCGCGGCCGTGATGCTCCTGCAGACCATAGACGAGGAACATGCCATAGACGGCCAATGCGAAGGACTCGACTGACGCGAAGAAGAGTGCCGTGATCGACGTGGACACATAAGAGGTCCCGAAGGTGACGACCGCGATCATCCAGAGCAACCCCAAGAACTTGGTTTGCACGAGCCAGACCTGCGTGGCATCGGCCGGCTCCCAGGTCTGCATCCACGTCGCGAGCTCGCCCCAGCCTGGCTGCAGACGCGGATTCGGGGTCCTGACCGCAGCGCAGGTTGACCAGCAGCCACTGAGCGAGAGGATCCCCATTGAAGCCAATGTTGACTTTTCAAGATTCGACGCCTCAAAAACGCGGGCCGCTTCTTCAACCGTCTAAAATATTTTCCGCATCGCACATTCAGATTTCCTACTGGTAAAAACTAAAAAGACACCGGGGGGAGCCGGGACACACACTGGACACACGGGCGCACACGGGCACACGGATCACACAGACGAACCTCACAACCATCCCAACTTCCCGTGCGTGTCCCGTTCAAGTTCAAGTTCAAGTTACTTCATAAACAACAGACAACCTCTACGGAAGCCTATCGAATGTGCTCTCGGGGCTAGCAGTGGGGGTGAGAGTCGACGGAGATGGTGAGACACAACGGAAGGATCACGAACGGGAGGGAGACCAGGAGGAGACACGCCACAGGGTGCTAGCCTGCGTGCCCTCGAGTACGAGTAGAGATCGAAGAGAATAGATAGAGAGGGGGGATTGTGGAAGAGAAAGCGGGGGACATAGACGCCTGCTCGACCGAGGAACTCGAAGCCGATCGGCGCCGCGTCACGCTCGTCGAGAAGACCAGTGCGAGAGAGAGGCCCGTGCTGCAGCCAACTGAATGACGCGGCAAGGATACCCTTCTCTCGTGCTACTCAACTCAATTCCCGCTCGCTCCGTCCGCCGCCAGTCGTCGAACAGCCCTTGCCGCAGCCTGCCGCTGAGCACCGTTCTTCTGCTTGCCGCGCGTGCGCTTCCCCTTTTTGATGCCGCCAATCGAGCTGCTGCACCCCTCTGCGCGCTGCATCGACGCGTTCTCTTTGCCCGTCATAGCCTCGTCCTCGTCGCTGCCCTCTGCCTCGCGCGCAGCCATCGACGCCCCCACCTCGACGCCGTCGACGCCCTCGCAGCCCGTGACACCGCCGTCTTCGCCCTCGAGCCCTCGTCCGTCAGCGCTGCTGCCTCCGCCCGCGCCGTCGTCGTCCAGCCTGACGCACCCAACAGACACCCCCTCTCTCTGCTGCTCCCTCTCTGCATCCTGTGCCTGCACCTCCGCTACTACATCCATGCTACACATCAGCTCATCATGAGCGTCGTCAGGCGCCATCTCACTCATGCACTCAGCCTCCTCTCTCTCCGCGCTCGGCTCGCCCGTGAGCTCATCGTCCATCTCAAGCCCGCACGCCACCCATCTCGCAGCGAGGCCTCTCGGGCTCATTGCCATGTGCGCGTCGGGCCAACCGCGCAATCGCACCGCCTCATCGTCATCGCCCTCAGCATCATCGCCAGCCAGCGACCCGCCATATTGCTGAGTCGCCTGCCAGATGGGCGCGCGGCGCACCGCCTCGTCGATCTCAGGCTCCTCCTCGTAGTCCTCATTCGCCGCGCCATACAACTGCGTCGCCTGAGGCAGAGGCGCTGCCACGTCATGGACGATCATTTCGTCAGTATCGCAATCCATGTGAGCCGGCGCCGCGCCAGCGCTGCCCTCCTCTGCGCGCTCATCTGCGCCGCCAGTAGCCCGCGCTGCCCTCATCGCCTCGCCGCCATCCGGCATCAGCCACGCGCGCGCGCCCACCGCCGACGCTTCGCGCATGAGCCGCAGCGCCCTTTCTCGGCCACCGTCGGCGAGCAGCGCACTCTCCTCCTCGTCCGGCTCCGATAGACCCTCGAAGCCGCGCTCGATGCGCCTCTCGAGCAGCTCGCCCAACTCCCGCTCCTGCTCGAGCCGAGCGTACCTGAACCGGCCCTCCTCAGCTCTCAGCCGCTCTCGCTCTTTGCCCTCGTCCCTCTTCTTGCGGAGCTCCTCGCGCCGCGCGTCGGCCGTGCCGTGCGTACGCACGAGCGTCTCGCCGCCCACGACGCGCACAAAACGCCCCGGCTGCAGCTCCGCCGCGATGCCCTTCTCAAAGTCGGCCTCGCTCATCGGCACGCCCGCGCTGCCATTGGCCGGATAAAACGTGCCGAAAAGTTGCTCGTCGAGAACGCGCCCGTGCCCGCCGGTATAGTGCCTTTGGTAATCGCCGCCGTACGCTCCGCGCAGCCCCGCATGCCCTCGCCAACTTGAACTTGAACTTGAACTTGAACGTGTCCCGAACGAGGAACGTTTTACAACTTACATTCGAAATTCATATTTCATATCGTGACCATCGGATCGTGAGAACCGTGTATTCGTGACAATTCCGGATAAGTAGGTAACTTCTAACTGAAACAACTTACACATGTACGGCGGTGGTCGAAATTGAATTTCCGAAATTGCAAGAATAAACAATCAGGCATTCAATCACCGTGTCGAGCTTTTAAGGTCGAGCGTTCATATTGTATCGGAACGTTATCAGCTGCCTGAAGACGAAATTCAGTTTTTACTTACTTACTGACTTACCAATGCGCGGTTGCGCGCACGATGCCATTGGGCGGGTCGTCGTCTAAGTCGTAGACAACGTCGTCTCAGCCGAGTCTGTGGCGGCGTACGGGGCTGTCACGAGTAGAGACGCCCGCCTCTTTCAGTTTTCTGGTCGCCTCAAGGATCGTGTGCTTCGTAGCATCCGGCTCCCGCCGAGGAGGACTCCTAGGCCCGTGAGAGACGGGCAAGTGCCGTGGCTCCCTGGCACTGCTGGGACGTGCGTCGTACGAGCTGTCCACAGCAAAGGGTGGTGGTCGCCTTGCAGCAGAGGGTTTCGGCTGCGCAACGGCTAGCAAAGGTTGGTGGCCAATAGCGGCGCGCTTAGGGTGCGCACTGGCGGCAACAGGCGACGAAACGCGTGGCGGCGCGGCCAACGGCTCGGGGGATGGTGGCGACAATGGCTGCACGCGGTTGGCCTGTAGCTGCTCCTTGTAATCTTCGCCGTGGTCGAGCGCTTCGCCAACACGTGTCACCAGAGCGGAGCAATCGTGGCCAAAGGCACGTCGGCCGCCTGGCCTCGGGTGGATGGGCCGTGTGCCAGCCGGGGCCAGAGGCTGTGCAGGTGCTGCGCGCCGCCGCGGTTCCTCGTCATCGAAACCCCACGGAGTTTTCAAGCACTCAACGCCTGTGGAGAGCCCGGCTGCTGCTCGAAGTGCTAGCGACTGCGGCTCGTGCCGGTGCATTCGGCTCACGGGGCGGCGGCCTGTCTCGGGCATAGAAGCGACAGGGACGGCAGACGTTTGTGGCAACTTTTGTGGCCGACCGTTGGAAGGCGCCGTTACGAGCGGGAAAAATTATCTCCGTTTCGAGCCAAACCCTAGACAATCGAAATTTATCCTGTGTTTCCGGCTGTACACGTTGTAGCCGAACACGATTTCTAGGTCACGGAATGCCAGCGAAGAACCGGGGTTACCTAACGTGAGACGCGGGGATTCACTAACCGCCGCCACCTCCTCCCAGCTCGCCAGCCGCGCCGAGCGGCAAGTGCCCATCCGCCTCCGGCCTCCAGCCGGTCATGACCTCGTCGGACGAGGGTGCGCGGCGCCTCTGGAGCATGTGGTGTAGCTGCTTGACCCGCGACGAGGAGGCTTGGGAGCCGAGCACATAGTAGAGCGAGCCCATATCGGCCTTGCCCACACAGGCGAGGCCTTGCGCGGCGGCGAGCGCGGCTCCGATCTCCTTATCCGCCGCCGGCTTGTTGCCACGGCGCTCTCGCCGGCCGTTGGCGGCGCCACCACGGCGGCCATGCTGACCATGCGGAGGGCTTTGGTCTCTCGGGCTCGTCTCGCCGTACTCGAGGGGTGGCTCTGCCGATCGTGGCGGGCCGCCGCCACCAAAGCCGCCGCTGCCGGCACGAAGACCGCCGCCGCCGCCGCCGCCGCCGCCGCCGCCGCCACCGCCGCCGCCGCCGCCGCCGCCGCCGCCGCCGCCGCCGCCCCCGCCGCCACCGCCGCCGCCGCCGCCGCCGCCGCCGCCGCCGCCGCCGCCGCCGCCGCCACCATCACCGCCGCCACGGTACCACTTCGAGTTCGGATCGCATTCAGGGTCGTAGAAGCGCGAATTCTTGTCGGCGCGGGGGTCGTAATGGACGGAGGTCTTGTCGGCGAGCAGGTTGAACGCGGGCGCGCGCCGACCGCCGCTGCCGGAGCCGCGACCGAAAGTTGCTTCAGCGGGCAGCGGTGGTGGGTGGGGCGCACCGACCCCTCCGGGAGGCTGCCAGCCGGTGCGCACGGGCGGGGGCGCGCCCGCGTCGTTCCAGCTGTAGGCGAAAGGATGCTGTTGCGCCTTGGTTCTCTCGGAAGGCGGCGGCTCACGTGGGGACACCATGTTTAGGCGGCCATGGCCGGCGCCGTACACCGAGCCGACGGCCGCACGTGACGAGAAGCCTCCCCCTGCCGGTAAGCCTCCTGCGCCGCCGCCTCCCCCGCCGCCGCCCGCGCCGCGGAGCAGGGCCTCGATCTCACGCTCCTCCTGCCGAATGCGAGCGAGCTCCCTCTCTTGCAGCTGCAGCTCCGCCATCACTTCGCGCAGCATCGCGTCTTCCTCTGCACTCACGACACTCGGGCGCGCACTCGGTGCGGAATTCTGCTCGGCCGACTCTGAGTGGCGCTGGCGCGCCGTGCCACCGCCGCCGCCGCCGCCGCCGCCGCCGCCGCCGCCGCCACCGACGACGAAGCCCTGAGCGCGCGCCTCAGCCAGCAGCGTCTCGAGACGTCGACGCTCGCTGCGTTCGCGCTCGAGCTCGGTCATGACCTCCGAGAGCGCGGTGCGCAGTCGCGCCTCGTTCTCGCTCGCGACGGCGGCGCGTTCTCGCTCAATCTCGAGCGCGCGCTCGCCGGCGGCGCCCAAGCCGCCGCCGCGCTCGGGGGAGCTCAAAGTCGCCGCGTCGCTCACCATCGCTCGCAGCTGACGAGCGCGAGCCGATTCATCGCCGCGCCCTGCAAGGGCGCCTCGCCACCCCTCGCGCCCTTCGCGCCCTTCGCGCCAGTCGCGCTCACGCAGCTCCCTCTCATGCATGTCCTTCTCGTGCATCTCGCGATCACGGCGCGCGAGCATCTCCTTGAGCCCAAGAACCTGCTGCTGCAGCCGCTCGATGCGGCTCTCGAACCGGCGCCGCTGCTGCTGGAGAGTCTCGCCCAGGTCGGCGGGCGCGTTCGGCACGGCGCGCAGCATCACGTGCTTCGCGCGGTCGGCAAACCGGAGCGTCGAGATGGTCTCATCGGCGCACTTGTCAGAGGGCGCCACCGTCGCCAGCAGCAGCGTGCGCGAGTGTCCGCCGAGCGAGGCCTGCAGCAGCCGCGTGAGCACCGAATCTCGGTACGGCACGTGAGAGCGCTTCCCGCCTTGCGCGAGGGCGGAGATGCAGTTGGCGAGGGCGGAGAGGCTCTTGTTGATCGCGACCATCTCGCGCTTGTGCTGCTGCTCGCCCAGGGCCGCGTTGCCGCTCTCGGACGCCATCCGCTCGGAGCCGGCGAGGTCGACGAGGTTGAGCTTGGCACACACGGTGCGGTTGGCGCCGCGGCCGCCCGGGGAGGGTGAGCCCGCGAGGCTCGCCTGCTCGAGCGTGAGCTGGAGCACCGCGTGCGAGCGTGACGAGCGCTGATTCATGTCTGTCTGGCGCGACGCGCGCCCGCGCAGCGCTCGCCGCACAAGCGCGAGCGCCTGCGTCACGTGGTGCACCGGGACTTCGGTCAGCCCGATCACGCGCACGTCACCGTGGTCCTCGCGCAGCGTGAGTCCGCTGCCGCCGTCGGCGGTGCCGCCACCGCCGCCGCCGCCGCCCCACGCACCGCTCGTCCCCCACGCCGCCTTAGCGCCCGAGGGCAGCAGCAGGTCCGACACATGCTCGTTGTAAACTTCGAGGAACGAGCAGCTCAGCGCGAGGCGCGTGCCCTCGGCGGCGAGCGCGTCGGCACGATCAAAAATGTGGCGCAGCGCGCGCGCGGCCATGCCCTCCGACATCCCACCCGTGCTCGCGGCCCACTCCGATGAGCCCACGTCCGCGCGCGCCTGCGGGTCACCGGGCAGCAACCCGCCGAAGAGCGTGTAGGTCTTGCCCGAGCCCGTCTGGCCGTACGCGAAGACGGTGGCGTTGATGCCAGCCAGCGCGGCGTCGACGGCGGGTGCAACGTGCTGATACACAGAGCGCTGCGAAGATTCGAAGCCGAGCACGGCGTCGAACTGCGCCTCCACATCGCCCTGGTGACGGCCGCCTCGGTGGACGCAGATGGAGTTCGGCGGTTGGATCGAGAGCTGCGAGGCCGGGCCGGCGCGGTCATCGAGCGGTGGGCGCACGCGTACCACCACGCGGATCGGCTCCGCGCTCGCCTTCGAGGCAACGTCGTCCTCGTCGTCCGCCAACGGGTCGGATGCGTTGCCCTCCATTCTTCTGGGCTTCGTTTCTGTTCAGTTTCTTGAGTCTGCGGAATTTCGATTATGGCTGCTGTTGCTGTTTGGGGGCCCTTCCCTCACCTTTAATTTTCGAAATAAAGTTTTGGTAACGGTCTGGCTGTCTGGCACGCGGCGGCGCGCTCGGACCTTCCCCGTCCGCGCGGAGCAACATGGCGACAAAAGTTCGTACGCGACCCGAGGAGAGCGGGCCGGCCGACATTTTCTACAACGAAACGGAGGCGAACAAGTACCTGCACTCGAGCCGCATGATCGAGGTGCAGACCAGCATGGCCGAGCGCGCCGTCGAGATGCTCTGCCTGCCTGAGGACACGCCGTGCCTTCTGCTCGACGTCGGCTGCGGCACCGGGCTGAGCGGCGAAGTTCTTGAGGAGGAGGGCCACGCATGGATGGGCTGCGATATCAGCCGCGACATGCTCGGCGTCGCGCAGCAACGCGAGGTCGAGGGCGAGCTCATCCACTCGGACATGGGCACTGGGCTGCCCTTCCGGCAAGGCGCCTTCGATGGCGCCATCTCCATCTCGGCCATCCAGTGGTTGTGCTACTCGAACGACGAGGGCAATCCGCGACTGCGACTGCACCGCTTCTTCCAATCGCTGTACCGCGTGCTGCGCCGCGGCGCGCGCGCGGTGCTCCAGTTCTACCCGCAGAATGCCGAGCAGCTGCAACTCATCACCGCGAGCGCGATGCGTGCCGGCTTCGGCGGCGGGCTCGTGATCGACTTCCCACACTCGACGAAGGCGAAAAAGTACTTTCTGGTGCTGCTCGCGGGGCCGCCCGACGCGGGCTTCAGCATGCCCACCGCCCTAGGCGAGTCGGACGCGATGAGCGTGGGCGGTGCCTCGTCAGCGGCGAGCGGTCTCGGCGGCGGCGCGGCGGACGCGGGTGCGAGCAGCAGCGTGCGGAATGACGGGCGCAAGCGGCATGCGCGGCGTGCAATGGGCTCACGCGAGAAGTCGCGCCACGGCAAGATTGCCAAAAAGAGCCGCGAATGGATCGCTCTCAAAAAGGAAGCGGCAAGGAGGCACGGCAAGGAGGTGACACATGACTCTAAGTACTCCGGGCGAAAGCGCTCGAAGGTGAGCTTCTGATCGGACGAATCACGAGGCGGTTGGTGGCCGGAGCCCTCCCCAGACCGGGTCAGGGGGGTGCGTCTGCGACGCGACCGGAACGGAGTCGGGAGTGCACTCCCCCGCCCTTCGCCTTTCCGGCGTGTCTGAAACTCTGAATGCATGATTCTGAATTCTGTCTGTGTTAACTGTCTGTGTGTGAATCCGCGGGATTCGTTTCCCGGCGTGGTCGCAAGACACGCGCGTGTCACGTGTCTATCAGGCCCCCAGCCACGAGATCTGATGTGCGCAGCTTGGCGCCACCTATGCCGGGTTGGTAGCGGTATCGGCCGCGTACGATAATGTGCTATGTGGGCGTGTCGACCCCCGCGCGCGCGGCATGGGCCGGCATGCCCCGCCCGGGCGTCCGGCGCGCGGCGGGCCGGGTATTTGCGTGCGCGCGCCGCGAACGGCGCCGCGCGCGCGGGCCCGGGCCTTTCATGTTTCAAATTACAAATAATCTGCTCGCTCAAAAACTTGAGCTGAATCGCTCACATGCCACATCATAGAGGATCTTATTCGCAACCATCCGGCGCGCCGTCGCTCCCCACCGCCCGGGGCTGTACCCGCGCTGCGTACTCACGCAAACGCGGGGGCCCGAGAGCGCTCATACACGAGACGCACGTCACCATCATGCATGTTTGACACACGACTTGCGGCTCGCTCATCAAGAAGTTCCACATCTGCTGCGTGCTCATCACCGCGCATCCGCCATCCCCCCCAGAGCGCCTCCAAGAGGACCGGGGTGCCGCTCCCTCTACGGAGCGACCGTTGTCCGAGCGCTTGCCATGGGGGGCGGCCGTCTGACGACCAGCCCACATCGACCTCTAAGGCCGCCGCGGCTCAGCAGTGTGCGCGCTCTTGTGCTTGAGCAGCGCCTTCTTATACTCGGGCACGTTGTGCCAGATGGAGGCGGCGTGGCCGTTGAGCGGACTGTCCAGGTTGGGGTCGCCGAGCAGGCTCTGAATGGAGAGGAGGATGGTGCGCACGTTGTACACCGCGCTCCACTTCTCCTTCAGAATATCTGAGAGCGCGGCGAGGCACGATGCCGGCACACGCGTGAGCAGCAGGCTGCGGACAGGCTCTCTGGACCGCGCCGGGGGGATGGGGGGGGGGGAGAGCTTCGGATGGCTGCGCACCCAGGCAGATGTTGCCGTATTGATCGACGTTCGGGTGGAAGCACGGCGTGCTGAACGTCACCTGCGGCGCCTCGAACGGGTAGCTCGTTGGGAACTTCAGCAAGAGCTTGAAGGTCAAGCCCTCGTACACCTGCGAACGGATGGCAGGGAGGGACGCGAGGTCAGCACGCATCGTAGCCAGCAAGGCAGGAGGCGCCGCCGGCTGCGTCCGGCAGGTACACGGCACCAGCACGCACGGCGTGCGCATCGCAGCGGCGGCGGCCACTGTAGGCATGGTGAGCGGTTGATGTCCTCCCATCGTCGTCGCCGCCGTGTCGTACCCTGGTAGCAGCGGCGGCGGCGGTGGCGGCGGCGGCGGCAGCCAGCAGCGGCGGCAGCCAGCAGCGGCGGCAGCAGCAGCCAAAGAGGGAGAGGAGCCGGCATAGGCCGCGGCGGCGGCTCCGGTGCGCGCTGCGCCGAAGCAGCGTTCCGCGCAGCATACCGTGCCCGCGCCGCCCGTGATCGTCCCCGTCCACTGGAAGATGTTGTCACCTTCCGGGAAGGCTGACAGCGACGGATCGCCTGCCGTCATGAGCGTCATGAGCTCCGTTTGCAGCCTGGGGGTGGGAGCACAAGGGAGCCTCCGGGTGAGCGTGACCGATGTCTGAGCTCGGGTGGGGCAGGCCAAGCATCGCGCACGGCGCGCTCGGGTGCAGCAGGCAGGCGCTGCCGCCGAGCTGTCCGCAGATGCTCGGACGACAGGACCATCGGGTCGAGCTCAGGCGGGCGGGCGGGGCACGCACCGTTTGTTGACGGACTGCCCAGCTGCTGAGGAGGGTGCGGCGGCCGCCTTGCTGCCGCCTGTGGTCGGAGATCCAATCGCGGTCTGGCTCATCCTGAAGAGCAAAGGCTCAAAGCGGAGTGCTTGGACTGGTTTTGAGCAGTCAAGGCAAGGCAAGGCAAGTTTGTGCTCGCATCAGACAGAGGGCGGCGAGCACTTTTGCTTTGAATTGAAGACCTCTTGCGCTCACCAAAAAGTTCGCGTGGTTGCAACTGATGCGCGTGCACTTTGTGTGGGTACACGAATGGTGATGTCAGTCCAGTCCATGCAGCCTCCTGAGCCGCCTCCGTCGAAACGCACGCCGCGTTCCGCCAAGGCTACGGATGTGGGTAACCCGGCCTCGCCACATCCCCCCACATCGCCCTACAGCGCCTCCGTCGTGGCGTCACGCTGCGCAGCCGCGGCCGCGGCCTTCGCGACTGGTCGATTAGATGCTGAGATTGCCGCCAACCCTCGACTCCGCGAGACGCTCGCGGCAGCGGGCCTTGACCTCGACGACCCGCGGCTGCGGCAACGACCCGACTCGCGCTTCGACTCGTGCTCTGCCACGCCGAGCCATCGACAGACCGGCTCAGCCGCCGCCTCATCGCACCATTCGCCACGCAGCTCGCGTCGCGGCGCACCGCCCGCCTCGTCGCACCGCTCGGCGTCGGTACCGATGAAAGACATTGGCGGCTCGGAAACGGCGGCGCGCGCGCTTTGTCACCACGACTTTGAGGCCGTAGAAGACCCCGGCTGGATCGAGCCGCGCACGGCGCGCGAGCGCGAGCTGCAGTTCAAGCTGAGGGCCGCGCTGCAGGCGCTCCACCTGTGCCGCGACGAGCTCAAACGGCGCGCGGCGGTGGCACTGCCGAGCGACCTTGCAGCGATGCCGGCCGACGCGAGCGCCACAGGCGGCACGGGCGCTCCCATCAACGCCTACGCTGCTCGCCTCGGCGAAGCGAAGCCAGATTGGTCACTCGCACTGCGTTGGCGGCTTACGTCTGAGCTGCGGGGCGAGCTTGACGCGTGCGAGAGGGGCTGGCGAGCCGACCGGCAGCGCCACCTCGAGGAGGTGGCGCGGCTCGAGCGCGCACTCGCCAAGGAGCAGCAGGAGAAGGAGGCGGCCGTGACGAGGCTCACCAAGGACATCATCACGATGCAGCGTAATTACGCGTCCGAGTCCGTCCAAGGAAAGACCATCTGGGCGATTCTCAAGCCCGAGATCCGGCATGCGGAGCGCGCGCACGAGTGGCACGCGGATGTGCTGCAGCGTGAGATCGACCGACTGAACACAGAACGCTCGGAGGCCACAGGGACGCTGCAGATTGAGGTCGTGCACCTCAGGGACGCTCTCTGCCAAATGCAAGAGGATTTGGCAGACGAAAAGGCGCGAAAGCAGCTGATGCGCGATCAGCTGACGACCGAGGTCGAGAGGCTGCAAGTCGTGCTCAGTGAGACGCGGCGCGAGCTCGAGGACGCGACGGCCACGGCCAGCGCCTCTCGCGTCGAGCTGCGCCGGCAGCTACGCGAGGCAGCAGAGGAGGCCGATCGAACGCGCCTGCGCCTCGAGAAGGATGTTGAGGAGCAGTCGAGCCTCAAGGTGCACATCCAGACGACGCTCAGCGGCGAGGTCGAGCGGCTCCGGGTCGAGAAGGAGAAGCAGGCCAAAGCCGCCAAGATGGCCCTGATGCAGAGCGAGACGCGCCGAGTGGCCGAGACGGCGACCCTCCAGGCGCGCGTGACGCATCTGCGCGAGCTACAGCAGGAGGCGCTGCAATGGCTGCCCGCAAGCGAGGCACGCTCGAAACTCTACATGTCGTCGATGAAGGTGGACAAGCCCGACTCGCCCTACATTCGCGGGGACCCGCCCGATCGCGCGTCTAGCTCTGGCTCTGTCACGCCCACGCCCACCACGACGCCCAACAGCGTGCCGAAGAAGCAGCTGAAGTCGGCCTTTCAGAAGGCCAAGGCAGAAGCACTGGCTGCGGCTCCCATGTACACGCCAGCCGTCCCCAGGCCGGCGCCGGTGCTGAGCAGCAACGTGATTCGCGTGCCGTCCGTCGATTATTCTGGCCAACTGAGCAGCGGCGCACGCCCTGTTTCTGAGGTGTGAAAACGAGCCTGTTCGTCGCAACGAGTCGAACTCTGATAAGTTCAATTACGGCGGTTATTAGGGCATGTTGTAAAACTTGCTTACAGTCTATCGTATACAAAGATAATCGCGGAACGCGGCGCGCCGTGCCGAGGTCCCGTGCGGTGCCTCGGATATGCCTCGGATGGGCGTCGGGGAGACCTCGCGACGCCAAACCTCCCCAATCATTCGCATCTACAACTCGTGATACACAAACTCAACCTCGTCCTGCGTCAAGGCCAACTGAGAGCCATTCGAACCATTGTGCGTTACTGCAATTGAGTTGTTGCCATTCAGAGTGACGCGGAATGCCACGCGCGTGACAGCTCCGCAGACGCCGTCGATATTTGCTGCCGTAACTGGTGGGCTCTCGCAAAGGAGCTCTGAGGCCTCTTCGGTACCAGAGGACAAGCGCGCAGGTGTCAGCGGCGCAGCTCCGAACGCACAGCCCAGCCCGCGCCCGTGGTCCAAGTCTCGAAAGCCCACGCCAGTCACGGTAATCAGCGTGCCTCCTTCAGGTCTGCCACCCCGAGGATAAATGCGCGAGACGCGGACATCAACGCCTGAACGGAAGTAGGTGAAACTGACGCCTGCGCTGGTGCGCGCTTGAAGCTGTCCGTTGAGGCTCACCTCGAGAGAGCGAGGCTCGAACGCAGTGGTAGGTGAGGTGGGAGGCGACTGGCACATGAGAGCCTCGCCGTCCACCATCGTTGCATTTACTGCATGCTCGCCTTCAAATAGGCACAGTAGCCTACCAAAATTGACAAATCCCGACCCGCGCACTATAACGAGTGTGCCTCCAGCACTCGGACCACCATTCGGTGTGAGCTGTTGCACACTCAGTCCAGAGGCAGGCGCATTGACGTCGAAAAACGTAAAGATTCCATGATCACCAATCCTCAAGTAGTCCTGTCCATTGAGAGTGACTTCTACCTCCACCTCATGCGGGGCGTGGCTTTGCTGCCAGTGTGGAGGAGAGACGCAAGTGACCTGCCCCGTCTGGTCGACCGTTCCATCCGCCTCCTCGTTGAAAGCCCTTCCAAAGCGGCAGCGCACATCGCCAAGTGGCTGCAGCAGAGCACCACGCAGCTCCACCGACGTGTTGCCCGTCAGCGGCCCGCCACGAGGAGCGAGCGACAACACGCGCCACGCTGACGGGTCGTACTGTCGGAACGTCAGACCGCTGCTGCTGAAGTGCTGTCCGTTGATGCTCACCTCCACCCTTGTGTCCACGAATGTGTCGTCGACGACGCCGACATACCGCGGAGCGACGCACGTGAGCGAGCGATGCCCACCACCGCATGCACGCGAGCCGCCGCAGTCCGTCAAGTTGGCGCTTACGAGCGTCGTCCGCTCGCCGTGCGCAAAACGGCAGGTCGGGCCGTGGGCAGCACCGCCCAAGTCAACGTGGAGCCGATCATCTATAAGGTAGAGGTGAACTAAAGTTCCGCCATAGGTGGGACCCCCGAGCGGGTGGAGACGTACGATATGAAAGGATGAGCTATTGTAGAAGCGAAAGACGGCACCAGCTAAGGTTGAAGCGTGCCTTTGTCCGTTGAGTGTGACCTCAAGCGTGCGCAACTCTGAGGCGTCGCTTCGCAGCACGGAGATGGATGGAGTTTTGCACGTGATGAGGTTGGGCTGTGATGAGATAGTGGCAGTCACGACAGGTTCGCCTTCGAAGACGCAAAGCAGACCACCCAGATTGGCAAAACCCGAGCCGAGCACCGTCACGATCGTCCCACCATCGCTTGGTCCGCCATTCGGGGTCAGCTGCTGAACGCTCAAGCCAAACTCAGGCTCGTCGACGGCATAGAGAGTAAAAATGCCCAACGCACCCATCCTCATGTAGTCTTGCCCGTTGAGGGTAAGCTCTACCTCTACATGCTGCGTGCCCTGAGTCCGCCGCCAGTGCGGAGGCGAGACGCAAGTGACCTGCGAGCCCGTCTGGTCGACCGTCGCCTCCACGCTGGCGTCGGCGTCCATGCTCGCCACAAGCTCGTCCTGGGTCACGTTCCCGAAGCGGCAGCGCACATCGCCAAGTGGCTGCAGCAGAGCACCACGCAGCTCCACCGACGTGTTGCCCGTCAGCGGCCCGCCACGAGGAGCGAGCGACAACACGCGCCACGCTGACGGGTCGTACTGTC
>Ga0210247_101787_pt1 | contig 15499 bp, 15 predicted proteins | sample ChrtobMetP3_16mM_FD_155449 | JGI IMG/M metagenome (GOLD analysis project Ga0210247, IMG submission 155449) | Chrysochromulina tobin associated microbial communities from unialgal haptophyte culture, Seattle, Washington, United States - P3_16mM | ecosystem: Host-associated > Algae > Haptophytes >...
CTCCGCTTGCAGCCGTAGCACCCGAGCCAGCCAGCTGCAGGTGCATCTGCGGCTGGAACTGCTGCTGTTCTGGTTGCTGCTGATCTGGTTGCTGCACTTGATTCTGCATCAGCAGCCTAGCGTATGCTCCCTGTCTGTCCCTGGCAGGAGCTGCTCGACTACTGCGAGGCGGAGCCCCTCGGCGGCTTCTCGCTGCGGCGTCCCCTGACCCGTGCGTGGTGCGGAGGGGGCATAGCTCTTTCCCACCAGCGCGCGGGCAGCAGTACTGTATCCGCGGGAGGCACCGCCCACGCGCGAGGAGGGGACACACGGGACACGCGGACGCACAAAGGCACTCGGACCACACAGACGAACCTCACAACCATCCAAACCCACCAACAACACACACCCCGCACGTCAGCGCGACGACCGAAGCCGCGGCCGACTCAACAGCCGCAGGCCCAGAGCCGACCGCTCCCCGCGGCCGACTCAGAAGAGGCCACCCCCAGCAAACCCGACCCTGCCTCCACCCGCTCCCAGAGCGCCTCCCCGCGCCTGCTCGAAAGCGGTCGGCGAAATGAAGGCGCGTGCGGCAGACGCGTAGCAGCCGGCAGTGCGGCCGGAGCCCCCGATAAGCTCAAGACGCGAGAGGCGGAGGCGGGCATGCGCAACGGCCGCGGCGAAGCCGACCTGGGAGCGCAGGGTCGAGATCATGAAGGTGGATGTCACGCGGTCGCCTGGCTTGCTTAGCCACCCGGCCGAGACGGTGCCCGCGCAGCACCGGATGCAGCACGCCATCACGGCCCAGCGGGAGGCAGCAGCGGCTCGACGTCTCGATGTCCTCATGCTCGCTCTCCCCAGGACGGACCCGCGGAGGCACGCGTGGCTGGAGGCTGGGGATGCCGCCCAGGTCGCGGGCCGTTGGCTTGCTTCGCACCCTTCCGAGCGCCTCGGCTTGGTGTGTTCGTGCAGCGAGTTCAGCGAGATGCTCGTCTCCTACTTGGGCATGGATAGCCCAGCGGCTTCGTCTCCGGGCGTTTTGGGCGCCTCGTTCTCTAGTCTTCGACACCGGACCCTGCCGCCACGATCGAACGCGCGCGCGCTACGGAGGAGCTGCGCTCGGACTCCCAAGCTCGGGCCAGCTCGTGCCCGCAGCACGATGGCGCTGAGCGCGAGCGCGTGCTGTGCAGGTGCGGCGGCGAAAGCGCCGACGCAGCGCGCCGCGCGGCGCAACCGGCGCCGAATGTGGTGCCTCGGCCTGCGGCGTGACGCCCACAGAGGCGGCGGCGGCGGCGGCGATGGAAGCTACTTGTGCTCGACACCGTCGTAATGCGGCGGTGTCGAGTGCGTCTTTGCGTTCCCCACGGGGGCGCGCGCCATTGGGCGCGTTGGTGCACGCAGGTTTGACGCCGCCGGCCCGACGGGCACGGTAGCAAAAGGAAGCGTCAGCACATTGTGCAAGGCGATGTGGGACGGCGTCCGAGCAGAACCGGGGGAGTCGACGATGGCGCCATTGTCTCCACGCGCCGCGCCCCGCCATCTTGTCTCCACGCGCCGCGCCCCGCCATCGTCGCCTCCCCGCCTGGTGCGTGTGCGTAACCCACAGAGGCTGCTGCCTCGCACCGATGCCGGCGCGGCTGCGGCGTGTGCCGCAGGCCTGCGTCCGCCGCCGACCCGCCCGGCTGCGTGTGAGGCGTCCGTAGGTGGCGTCCGCGGTTTCCGCTGACCGGGTCCGGGGGCAAGTTTTTCGTTGAGTCGAAAAGAAAAACGGGTCCCCAGCCCTCGCCCCCTGTGGGCCCATATTTTTCATTTTCTTTCCATCAACCCATCTTCTATATTTTGTTTATACCCAGCCCATCTTCCGCGTCCCCCTGAGCTCCGAATAGAACGATGGATGAAATTTGGCCATAACTTGCCTGGAGATTATGATATGATGACCTTTTACCATCCTTGGAGCGATGCAGATCTAGGTACCAGGCCCCCAGAAATGGGCCGTCCTTTTACGACTCCATTCAATCGAGACCGTGCGGATCCCAGGGGTGTTTTAAAAGCGCCCAACACGGCGTGTCATCCGATATGAAAAGCGCCCAACACGGCGCGTCTCCACTCTCCAGTATGGGGTCGGGTCGGAGGGAGTCGGGTCGGGGGATAGGATATGAAAATTGGGCTCCGAGGTCGAGGTCGGGTCGGGTCGGGTCGGGTCTGGAGCGAGTCCAGGAAATCCAGTGTCGTTTCCGGGAAAACACCCCCCCTCCGACCCCGACCCCGACCTCCGAGGTCAACCCCTCCGCGGACCCTAGGCGACCGGACCCGACCCCCCGGGCCGAGGTTTGAGAGTCGAAGGGTCACACTGGAGTGTCAGACACTAAAAATGCGGGAAAGGGTTCGTCGAAGTTTCGTCACTGACCTCGCAGGGTTTCGTCATCTCTTTATTAGGCAACCAGAGGGTTTCGTCATTAGGGCTACCGGTCCGGATCTCGCCTAGGATATAGAAGATGGGGGTTGATGGAAAATCCATATGTATCGGACCCTTGGGGGCTGAAAACTTACGTAAGAATTAGGGGCCAAGGGCTGGGCTGGTGGTGTTCCGTATGTGGCGCTGTATCGGTTAGCAAGTTCAGCCGGGGGAATAGGATCACAAAGGACTATACCCCAACCCAATAAGTATTTGGGGAAGGTTCCACAACATGAGCCAATGCCTTCATCAGCCCGCCCAAAGCTGCTCGCTGCTCTTCAGTGCCATTCAATCAAAGCCGACTCGGTGCGGAAGGCTCGTTTCTTGAGCTTCGCAAGCAGCACGCGGAATCCGCGCACGCGCTCCACCGGTATGGAGATGCCCACATGCATGCACGAGGCGCCGTCGTGGGCGACGCGCACACCGCGCCGCCGCGCACGCTTGCCAGCGCTGCTCGCGCCGCCTCCCGTGCTGCTGCCCATGCTGCCGCCCATGCCACCAGCCCCGGTCGGCACGCGATCGCATGGCGGGCTCGAGAGCGCTTCCGCGGCCAACACGGAGAACGCGGAGGAGAGCGCGGAGGAGGACCTGGACGCGAACGCGGAGGTGGACGCGGAGGTGCTCGCGGCGGAGCTCGCATCACGCTCGAATGGGCGCGCGGGCGGCGGTGAGTCGAGCCGTCGGTAGCGCGCGTCGGCTAGTCCGAGGGCGAGAGCGTGCTGGATCGCAATCTCGACCTCAGATCGGTACTTTCCGAGCACCATCGTACTCGATGCGATTGCGGCCTGCGCCGCGGCTTCGAGCGTCGCGCTCGGATCGGACGCACTCGTGGCATGCGTGAAGGCAGAGGCGACGTGGGCGAAGCCGGCGGCGCACGTGGCGGCTGCGTCGGCGTCGGCAATCACCTGGCGCTTCACGCACGCCTTGGAGAAGCACACAGCACCGCGGCCCGTGCCCTCCCCCACCCCTCCGCCTCCGCCGCCTTCGCCGCCCATGCCGCCGCGGCCGCCGCGCCTCCGGGCAGCCCCTCGCGCGCTGCCGCCACCCTCCGCGCCGGCACCGGTGGCACCGCCATCGCTGCCAAGTCCGTCGTCCGCCGTGCCGTTGGGAGCGGGCGCGGCGTTGCAGCAGGTAAGGAACGCAACGCCAGGGAAGCGGCGCACCTGGACCGCAATCAGTGTCAGTCAGTGGCAATCGGTGTCACTCCTAGACACTCAGCAGCACTCAGCAGCACTCAGCAGCACTCAGCAGCACTCAGCAGCACTCCGCAGCACTCCGCAGCACTCAGCAGCACTCAGCAGCACTCAGACGGCGCACAGGGATTCCAAAAAAGTCGAGCACGTGCGCGACCAGGTTCTCGTCCTGCAGGCTCACACCATTGGTCACGGCCCCGCGCTGCAGCTGGTGGTCGATTCTCATGATGGAGCCGTCCATCAGGAAGTCCCAACGGCGCATGTACACCTCCGCCGCTGCGCGTGAGAGCACCGCGTGCCGATCGTTCAGGCCGCCGTAGTAGTCCTCACCGCTGGGGATCCAAACTGCCTGGGCGGGCTGTAGCAGGCTGAGGGGCGGATGCGGGCGCAACCACTCAAACTCGAGGCGCGTGTGAACGATCCGGTCGTACATGCGGCCAACCGACCGCTCGCGCGCCGCGGCCACGTTGAGGCACCGGTGGATGTCGTGCAGCTGGCGCAGCACATGCAGCTTAGGAGATCCGAGGACCGGAGCAAAGATCGTGTTGCCCAGGTAGATGCCCCGGCACCTGTACGTGCTAGGAGCTCGAGCGGCCGCGTCGGTGGTGCCGGCGGTGGCGCCAGAGAGCGTCCCGTTGTCAGGCTCCCGGCGGACGCAGTTGACGGGCGACTTGGGGTGAGAATAGGCGGAGAGGATGTTCGGCCAGTGTGGAAGGCCCTCGAGCGTCCTCGTGAGCACCTCGTGAGAGAGCATGGGCTGCATGTCGACCGCTGCAAAGGGGGCGAGGGCGGGCCAGCGCGCGGCGAGGGCGCAGCTGGCGACGCTCGTGCAGCCATCGTTGGCATTGTACGTGAGCGCAAGGAGGGTCTGTGCGCGTAGTGGCTCGATCAGGTTCGCTTTGAGCGAGGCGCCGCCACGTGCCACGCTCACGCCCATCCAGCCCGAGAAGCAGACCGCGCAATGCTCCGTTTGCTCCGAGATATGCTCCGAGATATGCTCCGAGAGATTCGCCTCGGCTGGCGAGGCCGCCGCTGCTGGCGCTGAGGGCGGTGGACCCGCCGACGACGACGACGCCGACGCCGCCGATCTCGCCGCCGACGCCGCTGCCGCCGCCAAGCCCGCTGCCGACGCCCTCGCGCCCATACCAATCGAAGGCGGAGGCGGATCTCTCGGAGCATCTATCGGAGCATATCTCGGAGCATATCTCGGAGCATATCTCGAAGGCGGAGGCGGATCGAGGCGGCACCGGCTGACGAGTGCAGACGTGATGAGGCTCGCAATCAGTGGAGCAGTGCCGCCGACGGCGCCACGCACTGAGAGGAAGGCGCGTGACGCGTCGAGGAGCATGGCCCCCCCAAGTCGCGCCGCCTGCCGGGACATTCGCGACCATCCACGCGGCACCCCCACCCTCACAGTCACCCCATCGATCGCGGACGGTGCATGACCGCCGCTGGCCGTAGCAGCATGGTCCGGAGACGTAACGAGCAGCAGCACGTGTGTACCCTGCAACAACTGCAGCAGCGAGCCGAGCTGTCGCGGCGCCTCGTCTGCCGCCGCCTGCTCGGCGGCAGCGACCGCAGAGTTGCTGTCGCGTCTCCTCTCGGCGCGCCGTGTCGAGCTCTCGGCGCTGCGCGTCGGGGTTTCTTCACGCGTCGTCCTGCTAGTCGTGATGACGCTTACCATCACCACGACTGCACGTGCGCCGGTTAGCTTCGCCGGCCACTTCGCCCGCGCACTCGACACGTCGGTCGCGGTATGCGACGTCACTCGCAACCCACTCTGGCGTGCCAGCTGCGTGCGGAGTAACTCGAGCTCCATATGGACCATAGGGCTGCCCTCGCGACCAATCGCCAGGAGCACGAGACCGCCTGTGGCTGGGCAGTGCGCCGGCTGCCCTGGTTTCTGACGCAGCCGACGCCTTGACCCCTCCGTGATGAGCAGGCCCGCCTTGGGAGCACTGCCCTTTGGAACGGACCAGAAGCCCTCGTAGGTCGTGTTGCCAACGACGTAGTCGACGTCGCGGCTGACGACGTCGGCCGAGCGGTCGGGGCGCACAAAGTGGCCGTGGACAGCGCGACCATGCGAGAGGACCAGCATCGTCAGGAGGGGGAGCAGCCTCAGACTCTTGCCGGCCATGGCAAACCCGATCGCGAACTCCGATCCCGCGAAGGTGTGAACATGATGCGCATGCAGCGTCGGGATGGGTGGATGGAGGGGGGGGGGGAAGATTGTGAAGGTGCTAAATGGAAAGCAGGGCTGTTGAGGAGCATGTTGACGCGATTCTGAAGCGCACGTTACATGTATTAGATAAACATTTTTCGACAGGTGCTCGGGCCGGTCCGCTCGCTCACGTCTACACGTCAGTCCTGCACATGCTGTCATCGACGATCGAGAGCAGCGTCTACATGTACTACGAGCGTGCGCCGATCAAAAAACACGTGTGTTGCGTGTGTACTGTACATACGACACGTCGCCGCCGCGGCCCGCGCGCGACTCCGCCGGCCCCGCGCTACACCGTAACATTTCGTGAACACGCATGCACGCATCGGTGCCCACTGACATGAGCCACCCCATCAACCACATGCACTCTTCCTGTGAGTCCGCCGCCTCCTCGGACCTCGCGGCTCGCTCGCCTGCTCACAAAACAGACGCCGAGCGGCCGCTGCGACCAAAGCCGCCCGCGGCCATCGAGCTGGGCAAGTCCAAGGGTGCGTCTGGCAGCATACCTGCCACGTGAGGCGAGACTCCCGCTAACCCACCTGCCAGGGGGCCGCCAGCCACGTGGCCGCCTCCCATGTACGGCGAAGCGGGCGTGGGCGAGTGACCGGCGCTCATGCCGGCGCTCATGCCGGTGCCCGTCTGGCGCACGAAGGGGCGCGGCGCGGACGCGGGCGAGGGCATCGCGGGCGACGTGGAGACGTTTCGGAGCGCTTCGAGCAGCGAGATGACCTGCGAGGACGAGGAGGCGACGTACTGCGCATGGCTCGTAGGACGTGAGGTGCCCCCGACCGTCACAGTGAATAGCTTGCCCTGCAGCCTCTCGCGCAGCCCGGGCGAGCATGCGCGCGCCGTGGTGGCAGAGAGCATGTACTCGTCGTCGTCATCGTCGCCAATACAAAGCAAAAAGTCGACCGGCGCCTGCCGATCCGCTGCCATCAGAAGAACATCGGCGGCGGCTCCCTTGTTCACGCCGCTCAGGCGCACCTCGACTAGTCCTTTGGCAGGGTGATGCGCGACACTCACCCCCGCGTCGGTGAGCCGTTGGCGCAGCTGTAGCGTGAGTGATCTCGCTTGGAGCTGGCCGAAATCGGGGTCTGCGTCGTGGTAGCACCATTGAACAGCTGAGAGCTGTGCACGCACGTACGAGCCGTTGGTGCGGGACGTGTACTCGCACATGAGCTGCTCAGCACGCTCGCGCCAGTCGGCGGCTGGCACGGGGAGAGAATGGAGCAGCGTCGTCCAGTCGGACGCTGCGTACCGACTTGGGCTCGGGTCGGAGCCCTCGAGCTCCGCGTCGACCGTTACGCCAGGGCCGTGGACGAGCGCAGCGATCGGCGCATAGTCGTCATGGGACGAGCGAGAGAGAGACGAAGCAGCCGAGCCTGTACGGGACGGGATCAGCCCAGAAAAGACGTTCTTGACGGAGGCGAGAGGCTCTTTGGAGACGAGCTGCACGTAGCCGAGTTCGGCCGCCAGCCCGAGCCGGGGCACCTGCCCGAGGATGGCCTGCATGTCGGCGGGCGTGCGGCCTGAGATCACGTACACGACGTTGGCCGGGTCGGCCGCTAGCTGCGCGAGGCATTGCAGCGCCGCCGCGGGCGGCTGTAGTGAATGGCCCTGGAAGTCGTGGAAGTTCTTGAGGTGCGTGATCACCTGCTCCTGCTGGATGAGTGTCCCGTCGAGGCCGAGGAAGATGACACGCCTCGTCGAGTTCCGGTACGCGCGCACCACGGCCGCATCCTGCAGCCGTGGTACCGGTGCACCCTTGCACGTGCCGCCCGGCCAACCCGCGATCGCCGTCGTCGGCGGGCTCGCGGGTGTGGAGGAGAGCATCGCCGAGCGGACGCGGCGCATGTCTTGGACCGCGAGCTTGAGCCAAGTCGACGTCGAATGCGAGCGCACGAAGTCGTAATCCTTAGCGAGGCGCGCGGTGCGCTCCTCGGGTGACATAGCTAGCGCCAGGTCGAGCTGCTCGACGATGTGCTCCAGATTGAACGGGTTGATGCGCATGGCGCCGTTGAGCACCTGCGCGCAGCCCACGAACTCAGAGAGGACAACGAGCCCTTCAGCCACCGGCTGCTGCGACGACTTGCACAGCACGTACTCAAACGGGAGCAGGTTGAGGCCATCACGCATCGCGCAATTGAGGTACACGTCGCACACGCGGAAGAGCGCGAGGCGGTCGTTGACGGTCCATGAGGTGATCTCTGCCCCGACCTCAAAGTAGTAGAGCGTGCCCTCGCCGAATCGCGTGCGGATGCGCGTAGCCGCCTCGCGCATGGAGGCGGAGTACTTCCGCGACTGGTCCGGTCGCGCGGCGTCGGCAAAGCAGACCTGGACTAAGCAGACGCGCTCGCGCCACATTGGGTAGTTGCTCAGCAGCGCCTCGTACGCGTCAAGTTTGAGCGCGGCGCCCTGCAGCGGGTTGAGCATCTCGACGCCGCCGATGACCTTGCGCCCGGCGATGTTGCACCTCTCGCGGAGCCTCGCGACCGCCCCTGCGAGCTCTGGCTGCTGCAGCCGGTGAAGCATCACATCCCGGTCGATGCCCACGTGCGAGACACTGAGGGTTACCAGCCCGCCGCCCTTTTTGATCGAGAGTACGCCGCCAGCGGGACTCACGCCCACATTCGCGCCGAGGCCGAGGAGCCTCCGGCATGACGTCATGAAATGGCGAGCGTACTCGAAGAGGTGGAAGCCCACCACGTTGGCCGCGAGCATGCCTGGGAGTGGAGGGGAGTGTGTTGGGGGGGGCACGAGGCGGGCGGGGGGTTGGAGGGTGGTGCTATGTGCGAGGCGTGGCTGTGGAACGAAGGGAAGCTGGAGACCTACGCGCTCTTGGCGCGGCGTTGTGGGCGCGGCGTTCTGGGCGCGGCGCGCTCTGGCTGCGTACCTTCGAGCAGGGCGATGCGGTAAGGGAGCACGCGCCAGATCTCTGGCGAGGGGAAGGGCGTGTGCAGGAAGAGCGAGATGATGCACGAGGGGGGCGGCTTAGGCGGCGGCGCGTCGGCCGAGCTCGGCTTGGGCACTTCCCGGAGCTTGCCCGGCAGCAGCAGCAGGTGATACGATTGGACCCAAACGAGGTCACCACATCGCCACGTGGCACGCACGGTGGCGGCGTACGCCTCATTCCCGTGCTCGTACGCCTTCCACATCGCCGGGACGACGCTGCCGTCGCCGCCGCGCCCGCCTGCGTGCCGATCGGGTAGCTGGTTGTGCAGGATCGGCCATAGCACGTTAGAGGCGAAGTCGGACAAGTCGACCCCGCGGAGCCAGACAGGCTTACAGTTGAACCGCTCCAAGAATGTCGCGAGCTCGGCCTCCTCCTCGCGTGACACGTCGCACCTGGGCACCCCGATCCAGATCGTCTCGAGATTAAGCCCACCAAGCAGGTGGCGTCCGCCCTGCACCGACGTCGTGAGCACTGAGGATTCGTCCCATTCCACCTGCCAGCCGCCGGTGACGCCTCGCGAAATCTTCAGCGGCAGGTGCTGCGTCACGACGAGGAGTCGCTCGTTCAGGCTCGGGTCGACCTCGCCCTCTGAGCCGCTCGACAACGGCATCGGCGTCGGCGCGGGCGGCCGCACGCCAGTCGGGCTAGCGAGTACGTCATGATGAGTTCCGCTGCTGCCGCGCGGCGTCGCACTGCTCGAGCCCATGCTGTTGCTGCTGCTGCTGGGCGGCGGGCCCATGGACCACGTGGTCGCGACACCCCAATCCGCCACCAGGTTCAGGCTATCCACGTCCGTTGGAAGGATTAGCCTCCGGTTGGCGCCCAGTGGCTCCCAAGCATGCGAGCCATCGCCACGCACGATGACGAACTTGTACTCAATCTCCTCGTCGGCGTTGACGGCGCGGAGCAGCGGCTCGCAGCGCCAGATGGGGAAACTGTGCTCGTCCGTTGTCAATCGCAGCCCACGCTCGGGCCGCCAGCTTCCAAATTGCTCTGTGCTGCCGGCGATGACAACTGTGTCGCCGAAGAGCGTGTTCTCGCACCGGACCTCGAAGCTGCACCTCACGAAGAGGCGGCCGGTATAGTCCTCACTGCGGGCGAGATGTGCGAGTTGGTCGCCTAATGACGAGCGGCCCATGCCCATGCGCGCCATGATGTTGGCGAGCAATGAGAGACGACGGGAGCCTGCTGCGCGACGAGGGAGGCGCGGGTCCCGCAGACTCTCGTGACCCTTTCGTCATCAATCGCCGGTCTCGTCAAACGGTGTTTACATTGACGATGTGCGCTGCCATGTAGGATCATTCATGTGGGGGAATTCTTCACGGATTCTGTGCTTCGCGCGGAATCGCGAAATGCTTCCGAAGCGAGCGGACGTACGAGCATATGGTGCCGATGAAGCCGGTCGGACAGCTGCCAATGCCTGCACCCACTGAGATCAGCCGCGTGACAGCAGCAGTTGTGGCGGATCTCATTGCCAGCCAAGACGTGCAGTTTTGCACGCTACGCAGTGCGCTTGCAGAGGTTGAGCAGGATGTGCAGCAAGCGGCAGCAATGGCATGGTCGCGTGGGGCGGCCTTTCGAGAGCGCTTTGCACACGACGATGACGTGGGCCTGGGTATGCGAGAGCCGACGCCAGCAGCATCCGCATTCCACACTTCCGTACTGCAGCTCGGCCGCCGGCTCTTGGCCGCAGAACGCCGTGCTGCCGCAGTGACCATGCAGCGTGATGCATTGAAACATCAGCTGCTGCTGGCGCAGCGGCAGTGCAGCGATCTGCTTGCCGAGAATGCGCAAGTTCACGGTGTCAACGCATCGCTCAACGGCATGCTGCGCGTGCTTGACCCGATGCTCTCGGCAGGCGTTGGGACAGTAGATCACGTGGATGCAGAAGCGGACGGGCCTGCAGCAGTTGCAGAGATGAACCTCGAGAGCATCATGGCCGACGTGTATGGGCCGCAGTATGCGCACCTGAGGAATCTCGAAGGTGTGGCTACACTTGCCGGCGTAGACATCGATGAAAAGATTGTAGAACTGTTGTAGACCTGTGTCCAATGCCTGTGTCTCGTCTCTCGAGGAATGTCCAGCGGGGGCCGGGCCGGCGATTTAAGCGCCCGGCCCACACAGTGGACTGTGTTGAAACACCATAGGGTAATTACCTGGTAGTGAAACTCTCCCCCAAGGTCAAAATCTTGCGCCCCACTGTGTTGAAACACCCATCGAGAGGGGTTCGACAAGGAAGTTACTACCTAGCAGTAGTGAAACCACCTCCCGCTCCCCCAAGGTCAAAATCCTGCGCCCGCGCGCCGCGGCCCAACGCACGGCATCCCCTTGACGGCATCGGGGCATGGCAGCGCATGGGAACAGCGCCGCGGGGTGAATTTGAAATAGCTTTTTTTGTTGGATGCCGAAGTTGTGCGCGTTGCATGGGGACGCATCATCATTCATCAAAACGCTCAGGGCACGCGCCCACAGCGCACAGGGGCGCACAGCGGCTATGCGGCTTACAGCGGCGGAGCAACATTTACCTCGGGCTTGAGCTCACCTTCAGGGATTGAATATTTGTGTCCCGTGTTTTTCCAGGCTCCACCAAGTGTCAAGTCTTGACTTGACTTGACTTGACTTGACTAGGAAAACTTGAAAACTTGGAACACGTGGCCGCGCAACGTTCTTGTGCTCGTTCTCGTCGGCCCGGCTCAGCACGTGCCATGAAGCTGCTGACGCACAACATGCTCATGTCGCCGGGCACCAAGAACGGGTACCCGCTTGCGATTGAGGTCGAGAAGATGGAGACCGTGGAGGCCGAGTTCAACGGAGAGTTCACCGCACGCATGGTGGAGAAGCTCGACTATGCGGCGCTACTTTCCACTCTAAGAAGCGTGAGCGACGCAGGGTTCTCCGCGCGCGAGCACGTGGCTGGTACTGCGGTTTGCTCATGCCTCTGACCCAACGGCTCGAATCTCGCCTCTACAGCTCTCTGTAGAGACTGGCTTGCCTGCTGCTGTGCCAGCAGAGTATGCTGGGGACGAGGTTTTTTTGAAAGCGCTACATCACGCGCTCATGGAGATTGAGATTCTCGAGGGATACCTCGTGTGCCCAGAGACGCAGAAAAAATTCCCCATTCGGGAAGGCATTCCATCCATGCTGTGAGCTGATGCTGAGACAGTCATGGCACGTGCACCGCATCCAACTGTACATTCTATGCAGACAACCACACCATACGGGTGAGTTGCCAGATTCCCTATAACATGAAACAAGTACACTGTAGTGCTCCTGGACCCAGGAAAGGGTCACCCCGCACCTTTCTACCGCGTATAACGTCGTGCCGGACTACCGAACACGGGTGGAGGTGTGGCAGCTACGAGCTGGCACACTCCTGGTGTCACTTGGGGATGGCGTCACCTCTGTGACCGCTACGAACCGTTCTGGGAAGAGAGTCTACCAGTCGGCCAAGGACGGAGGATGACGACGCATTGCCGCCGCTGCTGCGTCGCCCGCGCGCCGCTTTTCAGAAGCGTCCAGTTTCTGCAGGAGCACCGTCTCTATTGGCGTGTCGGGCACGCCAATTCTGAGCCTGGTGAGAGACTCGGCGGCGCGTCCCTTGCTGGGCTGGTGCCACAACGCACTCACGTCGCAGACGGCGGCTCGAGCGTCGTCTCGCCCTCGGCTGAGCAAGCCTGATATGTCGCGACGCTTACTCTTCAGCACGTCGAGAAAGTCGCGCTGCTCCGGCGCGAGCCAGACCTGCGGTATGGTCGCACGTGTGCGGGAGGCCTCGACCGACGGCGCGGGCAGTTGCTGAAGCCGTCGCGCGGCCTGATAACCTCGCGAAGCTGCTGATGGCATCTGCCCACGCGCAGACGCAGGCAATGACGCTGGCGTGTCGCTGAGAGCTGCTGCGGCGCCCACGACGTGCTGGTGCGGCAGATTGAGCCGCCTCGCCGTGCTCAAGGCACGGCTGCTCGCGCCGTCAAAGTCGGGCGCTGGCATCGCCGTCTTCAGCGGCATGCGGCGCATCAGCCGTGGAATGTTGCCATTCCAGACCATCTCGAACCCGGCATCGACCGGAGCAGGCGCCCGCGATCCCGAAGACTGCAGGGGCGGCACTGCTGGGGCTGACGAGGCTGCTCCTTGTGACATGTGCAGTTTTTTTGTCCCGTCACCGCAGGGGTCGAGCTAGTAGTCCAACAACCAAACAGCCGAGCCGCGAGGGGCCCCGACAACCAAGTTTTGAGAAGGGCTGTTAACAAGTCTTCGGACGCAACTTAGTTTGTTCAAGTTCAAGTTCAAGTTCAACTATGTTCCATGTTCCCTCTGTTCTATGTTCCCTCTTTCTCTCCCCAATCCCCCTCTCTCTATCTATTCTCTTCGTTCTCTATCTGTACTCTGAGGGCACGCAGGCTAGCACCCTGTGGCGTGTCTCCTCCTGGTCTCCTTCCCGTTCGTGTTCCTTCCGTTGCGTCTCACCATCTCCGTCGACTCTCACCCCCACTGCTAGCTTAGAGAGCACATTCGATGGGCTTCCGTTAGGTTGTCTGTTGTTTACGAAGTAACTTGAACTTGAACGCAACTTAATCTATGGCAGAGCACTCTGGAACCTGGACGAAAGGTGCTTATTCACAACGCGGCTCGACCCCTGGGGGCACCGACGATGGTGACTGGCTGGGGCGAAGACCAGCAGGAAAAGAAACCTCCCTCGGTCCTCGCGGGCGGCTCCTTGGGTGCGCTGATCCTCGGGTCGGAGATGAGCAGCACGCGCAGGTCGTTGGGCAGGTCCACGATGCGGTAGGAGCGATCGTCCGCGTCGGGGCGGTGAAGACTTTCCGCACTTTCCGCCCATGCTCGGAGGCGGCTCCACCGCTCGATGAGTTGTCAGTTTGGGGCCTGATGCGTGCCACCTTGAGACGACTGTGACCCATCAGCCGATCTTGAGGCCTTACCGCCATCGTTCGGCTGCTGCCGTCCAGTGACTGCCTCCATCGCGGCGGCGAACCGTTTCGCCTCCGCAGGGGCCGTCCCGGGAACTAGACGCCGAAAGACGCCCTCGCGCGTTTGGAAGCCACCGAAGCCGTCCGCGTGTTTGGCGCATCCAAGTAGCAGGCTGTGCTTGCGCGCTTCGTCGCCACTCAGCAGCGTGGCCGCCCATGCATCCGCGAAGCTGGGCCTACGGTCCAACGGGACCACCATGGAAGAAGGCACCGAACGTTCGTCTCCCGACGGGAGCGCTCGCAATGTCAGCACCCGACTCGCCCGCTGATCACCCTGGCGAGTTTCCCAGTCCTCGTCAGTCACCTCGTGCACGTGAGCCGTTGTGCCGGTCGCGTGGACTTCCACGTAGTGCGCCATGATGAAGACCAATCGACCGGGCGCGGTCATCCTCATTTGGGCCGTGGCAAGGCGGGACTTGAGCTTCTTGCTCACACCGTTTTGGCCTTTCTGAGTCGACACCGAGCTCGACCCGCCTCGCGTGGAGCTCTCGTCAATTTCTCCGTCCTCGAGACGGTGGCGCTTAGAGTGGGACGGCCGGTGCCTGCCTTCGTGCACCATTGCTGTCAGTGTTCGTGTCGCCGAGACTGAGTCCAGGTCGCGTGGCACGAAGGGTTGCAGCAGCATTAGTGGCACGCGAGTCCCTTTGGTGAACGGGTCGCGACATGTCTCAATGGTGCAGCAGGCGAGTTCGGGCGAGAATGCGGAGAGCTGGTTCATCCCGTGCCACATATGCCGATTCGAGTGCGCTCCCAGCAGCGAAGCATCCCATGGTGGGTCGCTTCCATCCACGGGCGTGATGAGTGCCTCGAAGGCGTGCGTATGGAGGATGGCCTGTCCGTAGATGAGCTGCAGCACATGACCGCACGCATCGCCGAGTGTGGGGTACTTGGCTGGCTGACGTAAGCCTAGGCGAAGTTTCTCGACGGCTTCGAAGCCGCGGGCTCTGGCTAGAGCGCCATGCGGATCAATATCGACGACGTGCGTGACGCCCAAGTGGAAGAAGCTGAACTCCTTGACCTCGAGCACGACTAATGCCCGCACGGGGCCCTCACAGACCTCGGTGCGCGCCCACGCTGGGTTCTCATTTGGTGGGCCGCCTTCGGTACGTGGCCACTGCGTGGGCTCTGGCAGATAGACGTAAAGCGACGAGGCGACCCGCAAACATTGAGATTTTGGAATGAAAACGTTTCGGCAAGAAGTTCATGTTAAGGTAGTCCGCTCGCACTCATTAGGGTAATTTTGGAAATCAGCCCTACATAAATCAATGAGTCCCAAGGCCCCCGGGGCGGGGGAGGGTGGGGACCCGGGGGCGGGTGGGGAAAGAATGGACAACGGTGAAGCCAAACAGTGAAAATAAGCTGGTTCGAGTCTCAGGGGGCACTTCCCGCGCTTGCTTTTTTAGGCGAAATTAGGGTTTTGGGCTGGTTTGTGAACTAGAGTATGGGAATTCCACGTTCGATTCTGAAAGTTTTGAGCTAGAACTCAATGGGAGTGCGTGGGACACCTCTGGCTTGAGTTTCGTTCAAATCCCTTCAGTACTTTTGGAGATCAGTTTTTGCCCCATGTACACCATGAGCGGACTACCTTAAGGTAGTCCGCTCGCACTCATTAGGGTAATTTTGGAAATCAGCCCTACATAAATCAATGAGTCCCAAGGCCCCCGGGGCGGGGGAGGGTGGGGAAAGAATGGACAACGGTGAAGCCAAACAGTG
>Ga0210247_101797_pt1 | contig 15418 bp, 8 predicted proteins | sample ChrtobMetP3_16mM_FD_155449 | JGI IMG/M metagenome (GOLD analysis project Ga0210247, IMG submission 155449) | Chrysochromulina tobin associated microbial communities from unialgal haptophyte culture, Seattle, Washington, United States - P3_16mM | ecosystem: Host-associated > Algae > Haptophytes >...
GGCGCGGGGGCCGCAGCGGTTCGCTCACCCCTAAGGCGTTGCGGGCTGCCTACCCCCCTTCTGGGCTCGGAGATATCTGGGGCGCCGTGGCAGACACCAAGGCACTGGCGAAGCCATTGTACAGGAGCCTCCCACTGGGCGCCCGGTTTCGTCTGAGCCTCTTGAGCGGTAGGGTGGGTCGACCGCTAAGAGTAGGGCAATATTAAAAGCATGGGCATGGAAGACAGACACGTTCTCGAAGGTCAGCGCGAGATAAGCCCTGGTCGATGCTTGCGCAGCAAGCGTGTGGCGCCGTAGAGATCCGTAGAGATGTGCTCCCCCTTCGGTGCCTTTTGGGTGGGAGGGCGGGTAATCACAGGGCTGAGTGACCAGCATGGCGCTCACTAGCCGTGGGCGGCCATCTGTATGTCTCAGTGCGAGGGCCAGCGCGGCGCCCACTAGCCGTGGGTGGCCGCCTGTGTCTCGGGGAGGGGCTGAGTGACCAGCATGGCGCTCACTAGCCGTGGGCGACCACCTGTGTGTCTCAGTACGAGGGTCCGCGCGGCAGCTACTAGCCGTGGATGACGCGCGCGCCCTCGGGGAGGAGCGAGTGACCAGCGTGCTGCTCACTAGCCGTGGCAGGCACCTGTGTGCCTCGCGCGAGTGACCAGCGCGGTCGCGCACTAGCCGTGGGCAGCCGCCTGTGTGTCTCGCGAGTGACCAGCGCAGCAGCCACTAGCCGTGGGCGCCGCCTGTGTGCCTCGGGGGGGAAATCAGTCGTCGTCAGCATCGTCCTCGGGCGCGAGCTCTGCGTCGAAGTCTGCGTCTGCGAGCACGCGGGCGGCACCGGTAGCCGCGAAGACATCGTGCCTGCATATGAAGGGGACGGCGTCGGCGAGCGTCGCTGCACGAGCTGCGTCAATGCGGGCTCCGAAGGCTCCGGCGAGTAGGCGCGAGTACTGCTCCGCGCCGAGACAGGCGTAGATGTTTAGGCTCTCGTCCGTCTGCCACCGGCAGAGCGCCTGTATTTGCGCGCGCGAAGCCCCCGAGGCGAGCAGCGCGGTTGCCAGCCAGATGCGGCAGGAGTGCCATGAGTAATTCTTGGCGACGGATTCCGGGAAGTGGCGGAGCAAGAGCCCATGGAGGAGACGGTCGAGAAAATGGCCGGTGAGCGGGGCGCCATGATCGTCAGTGAACATGGCTGTGCGCTCCGGAGCGCCGATGATGGGGTCGTTGAGCTCTATGTCTGCCAAAGAGGTGAAGGCGGACAGAGGGTCGCTGCAGAACGGGAGGAAGATGGGCTTGGACCCCCACACCATGTCGAATGGGTCGGACTTGCTCGGGGGAGGTTGGAGCACGGCGAAGTCGCCGGGCTGAGGAGACGAGAGAAGGTCGGCGGGCGCCGAGCCGGAGGCATATACCTTGCCGCGGAGCAGCCAAGAGAGCCCGGCGCGCGTGAGGCAGTCGCTCAGGGACTGGTCGACCTTGTCGACCGAAACCTCGGCCTTTCGGAAACCGGTGGACGCCAGCGTCTTGGTGAGCGCGCGGAGGGACCGGCCGCTGCGCGAGGCCCAGGCGATCGTGAACCGCCCGACTGCCGTGCCCTCAGGGGCGCCCAAGATCGTGTCCAACAGGATTTCGCGCGTGAAGGGTTCCTTCCTTTTCGGTATTAGGTCCCCGACCCCGTGCCGAGCCTTGTGGTCCATGTAGAGCTTTCGGATCTCGTTCTGAACAAGGCGAGAAGCCACCATGGGGAAGTCGCGATCTTTGTGCATCTTGCGGATGTGACACAGCGTTTTGGCGGCGCTGCTCGGGAGGGCCGCCCTACGACCGCTCCTTGGGTGTGCGGACTGCCTGAGATGCACAAAATGGATGAAGCCCGCCTGAAGGACCCGCTCGACGATGAGGCCCTCGCATGCGGCGGCCTCACCCCGCCGCCCAGCGACTATTGGGGGAGCTCACCTAGGTCGTACGCCGACAGCCGCGAGCAGTGGGAGTCTGACCGAGAGTGGGAGCGCTCGCCCCGGTCTCCCCCTGGGTCTCCCCCTGACGCCTTGGGCGACCTCGAGGATCACGTCACGTCGACGACGCCAGGGACGCATAACCTCTCGATGGACGGGCGCCCGGTCGCCCACCCGTCACTGTTCTTCCCCCCAGGCTACGAGGCGATCGCCGAGGCGCCTCAGTCCCCGCCCGCCGCGCGGGCGCTGTCGACGGCGGTCAGCTTCTCGCTCCCCGTGTTCAGCATCTCCCCGTCGGAGCGTCCTACGCCCTCGCGCAAGCGTGTGGAAGGCTGCGTGCTCTCGTTCCCAGAGGGCTACGGCTTCGAGGCGCCGGCCAAGCGGAGTTGCTCCTTCGTGTGCGACCCTTCGCCCCACGCATCTCACGGCCTCGCGAGCCGCATCTCTCGCATGCTGGAGGAGGACACGTCGCGCCTGGCCCTGCGCCCGACCTCCTTCACCCTCCAGTCCATGTGCGAGCATCTGTATGACCCGCGCGGATGCACAGCGGTGCGAACTTCCAAGGGACAAAGTCGGCGTGGGTTCATTGGGCGGCATGGTGCCGCGTTCACAATACGGACCCATGGCGGCTCGAGCGCTTCTCAACGGAGACGGATCACCATCGAGAGGCCCAGGAGGTAGTCCTCGTAAAGGCGCCACAGCTGATCGCCACACGGCTGCGTGACCGCGGAGGGCGCGTAGTGGGCAAACGGAGACGGGGCCATGTTGGGGTTGCTGACCCCGGGGGCGGTGGAGGCGCGGTGGCGCCGGATGAGGCTGCCCATGAGGCGGCAGACGCCCGGGGGACTGAGCCGCAGCTCGAAGGCCATGCCCATCTGGCGGCAAATCTCCTGCGCCGTCCCCATCTCGCCGCGGGAGAAGGCATCCGCTAAGATGTTCGCATCGCCGGCGCAGTGGGCGACTATCGTCCGATCTCGAATGCGGACGAACTGGGGCAGCTGCTGGAGGGCGAGAAAGACGGTCTGCATGAGGTCGGACTGGGCGGCGTCCTCGGTCAGGCTCTGAGCGGTGGCCAGCGCATCTACCTCGGCCATCACGAGCGCTTCTTCAGGGACCTCGTCTCCGAAGGCCTCGACCTGGCCGTAGAAAGCGACGAACTCGGTGACCGCGATCGGGAGCTCCAGCTCGGCTGCGGACAAGGGCGCGGCGTCCGGGTATCGCCAGCCTTTTCCGCCGAGGCAGCCCCCAAGCCCGGGCATGCGCGCGCCGTCTTTGCTAGCATCGCTGCGGAAGACAAAGACTAGGCGGGCCTCGCGGGGAAGCTGGGCAGGGCCTTCGTCAGAGAAGCGCTCTACGCCAGCCTCGAAGGACGCGCCGGCGCACTCCGCCAGCCGCGCGCGCCACGCAGACAAGCGCTCGCAGATAGTGGGGGAGGGCGAGAGAAGGTGCTCGGGGTGGAGGTCCGCCGCCCCCGCCAGAGGCTCCCAGAGGCCGAAGGTGGCTGAGCGGCGAAGGCCCACCACGAAGATGAGCGACTGGAGGAGACCGAGAAGGGAGTGGTAATCTCGGAGGGAGAGGGTGCCCGCCGAGGCCTCGGAGATGCTAGCAAACGTTCGCCGGAGCTTGTCGTGAGGGACGTAGACAATCCCCAAGCCGGAGTGGAAGCGCAGCCCCTGGTTCGTGACGAACTGGCCGATCATCTGCTTCTGAACGATGGCCATCGTCAGGTTGAGGGAGGATGTGACCTTGAGCCAGCTGCGCAGGCCGAGAACCGCCAGCTCTACCGAGAGGATCTTCTTGTGCGCGTCGTCGGTGTACATGCTCATAGCGAAGAGCTGCGCCTGGCCGAAGCGCACCCTCGCCGTAGGGTCCAGGGGGTCGTCGGGAGGCTCGAGGAGCGTGCGTCTCTTCTCCATCCAATCTATCAGAACTGGGTGTCGCTCGCAGAGGGCGTCGACGACGGGCCCGCAGACCTTGAGCATCTCGACTAGCCAAAGAAAGGTCAGAAGGTACGCGTGCCTCTGCCCGATCTGGGAGGCGAAGAAGAGGCCGTAGCCCAGCACGTACTCGGCGACATTGCAGAAACTGGGCTCGTGCCGGTGCAAGTTGCCGACGGCCCCGAGCAGGAGGTCCAGGTCAAGGGTGACAAGCCCGACGCGAGGCACCTCGCTAGGGTGGAGGCGATGCTGGTTAAAGAAGTCGGACACATCCGTCGCAATCTGGATCACCGGGAGACCGGTGAGGTGGGAGACGTGCATAAGGATCGCCAGATCGCTCATCGCCTCGGGGACGGTGATCTTTAGCTCTCTGGCGAACGGCGGGTCTCCGGACGCGTCCAGGAGGAGGGACGCGAGCTCGACGAGGGACTGGCCGTGGCAGGCCTTGCCGAAGCACCTCGCGCCGCACACGAAGTGGAAGCGACAGGTGCGGCCGTGCAGCTCGAAAAGACTCCCGAGCTCGCGCTCAACCCTCTCGCCGGTGAGGTCCTCGAGGAGCTTGCAGATGGGCAGCCGAGTGGGGAACTTTCCGGCCGGGATCGTCCTCGCCGAGAGCCACGCGCGGTACGTCGCCGTTGCGAGCTCCCTCAAGCGCCCATCGACTCCGGAGCTCCCCATCTTGAACGGATTGGCGAAGTGAGGGGTGGGGCCGCCACGCGTGATGTCGACGTCGACGAGCGTGCCGAGGCGGAGCGCCGGGGCGGCGGGGCGAGAGCTGAGCGTAAGCTGGCCGCGGGTCGGCCCGCTGGGCGCCGAAGGCCCGGCGCGGTCCGCGCCGGGGGCCGCAGCCGCAGGGCCGCCTACTGCCACGTCGACCGCGCGGCAGACGCGCTCGATCATGGCCTGCGGGTACGATGCAGCGAGCCGCGTCCGGGAGTGACCATCTGGCGCTTGCCCGTGCAGCCGCGTCTCGTGCCGGCCGTGGGCGCACACCAGGCCCCGGAAGGCGAGGATGATCGGGCCGGAGCTGGAGCGCAGGGTGGTGACCTTCTGGTAGGCGGCCCCAAGCGCGCAATACGGGAAGGTAACATCCTGGAAGTCGACGGAAGCGAGGCGGCTGTCGGCGTTCAGCGCGTGCCAAAGGGTACCGTAATCGGCATACTCCTCCCAGTAGCCGAGGATGCCCGGTAGGTCGCGCCGAGGAGGATTCTCGACGACCCAAGGGATACGCCGAGTATGGCAAGCGAGGATGATGCGTGCCACGAAACGCCCGATCGCCACCGCGCGCCGGACGTACGCTGTCCAGCGGGGGTCACCTCCGGTGTGGGTCTCCCCTTGAGCCCACCACTTGGACTCCACCGAGAAGAGCTGTGGGCGGTCGACCGCGGCAACCGAGTAAGGGCTGCAAGGGGGGGCTAGCCAGACGAAGTGCGCCTGCTCCGCTGCCTTGGCTATCGTGGCGGCCGGCCCGTCACGCAGGACGTCGTGCTCCGGGCCCCCCACGAGAAGGTCAAAGTCCATGACCGTCCAGCCGAGGCTCCTGAGGAGCTTCGAGAGGCTGACCGGCTGGTCCGGCGCTCCCGAGAAAATGATCACCGCCCTGCGAGCGCTCGGATCCTCATCGTCTCTCTCGATCGGGGACGGGGGGCGAGAGTGAGGGGGGGTGAAGAGTCCCTGGCCTTGGAAGGAAATGAGAGGGTGAAACGGGGGAGGCGAGCCGGCCGTGTCGCGCAAGCGGTCGCTCCACCCGCGGTAGAACACTTCGAGGGTGCCCCGCTGCAAGTCATCCTCGGGCCAGCGGGTAGAGTTGATGGGGATGACGCGCCTGCCGTCTGTGTCCACCTTCCATCGCGAGCCTCCGGGGCGGCGGTAGTAGCCGAAGGGGCTGGGGGCGCGCGACGGCCTGTCTCCGCGCCTGGGGCTGCCGCCGTCGGTGGTGCGCCGGGGGCGGTCGGGTTCCAGCTTTCTGCACACTACCCCATTTGACAGTGTTTGCCAGGGGGCAAACGGTGGATGGTCGAAACATGCGAAGAAGCCCTTGTCACGAAGGCGGCGGAGCTCCTTGTGCACATTCTCGTATCCGAGGGGAAGAGAGGCGAGGTGGGGTTGGAGTATCATCTGGTACTCAGGCTGCGACTTGAAGCGCACGCCGAAGAGCAGGTGGTCGAAGATCTCCTGGTCGGGGTAGGTCGGGTGCGCCCGCAGGGAATCGCGCACGAAATCAAGATTGAAGTGCGTGGAAATAGGCGCCGAGTAGTCGACTGGCCGCGGAGGGGAGCAGCGTAGGTCCCAGACGATGCCTTGGGCACGCGAGTCGAAGCAAGATTTGCCAAGGGCGAGAGGCTCTGGGCGCGCTTGAAGGATGGTTTGCTGGATTTCGTCGTCTGAAGGGCCATTGTAGTTTCGGATGTTGAAGAGCTGCTCCCACGAGCCAACGCTGAGCTCCGGCCACCAGGCGGGCGTGTCGAGCATGTCCGCGACGGCGAGCGGGCGGACTGCAGATTTTGTCCGGGCGGCACTGATGATGAACGCGCGCACGTCGGGCGTGAAGGGGGAGATGCCGCGATCCGGAATGTCGCCGACGATGATGGCGATCATCTCGTCAGCGGCTGTTTCGTCGCCCGCCGCCGCACGGTCGAGGATGGCCGATCGCCGTTTCCGGCTGAGGCTGACGAAGGGCGCCAAGTCGTCAATGAGGAGCAGGTAGTCATACATCTGTTCGTACCATTGGCTTAAGAGCTTGGTCCCCTCCGGCGTCAGCAGGTCTTGTAGGCATTGGGGCTTGAAGTCCGGAGGGGGCGGCGGCTGTGGCGGGACCGGCTGCAGCGGGATTGTCCGCGGGGGTTGAACACGCACCGAGAATGGCATAGAGAAGAGCTCCGGGTTGTCGAAGGTGGGGAGGCCGCCGTCGAGCATGAACGCCGGGGGAATCTCGGAAATGTCCGCCGGCTGGACGCGGTCGGCGAACGCGCGCATAGCTTCCGCAAAGGGGTCGGAGTCGGGGACGGCGAGGAGGGTCCTGCGCAGGTGTTCATCGACCGCCAGAGATTTGGTGATGGCATCCGAGAAGGACGCGGGCATCTGTCCGGGCCTCGATGCCGCGTGTCGCAGGGCGGCGTCGGTCGCGGGTCGCTTGGAGGCAGGGCCGACGGGAGGCGAGAGGGCGCGTTTCGAGCCGAGATCGGGCGACGGAGCGCGCTTGACGGCTCTGGCGGGAGATCCTAGTCGCCTGAGCTCGATCGCCCCCGAGCGAAAGCGGGTGGAGGCGGACATGAGAGCGTCTAGGACAGGGCGCGGTATGGTCGGCCTGTAGGTACGGACGCGGTTGATGGCATGCGCGACGATGGCGTAGATGAGGGGCGAGGCGGCGGCCAGGGTGAGCCACTGGAGCCACCCGCCGTGCGCGTCTGCGAAGGGCGGCGGGGCTTCCGCGAAGAACGGGACGGCGACGATGCGGTCGACCGTCTGGAAGGGGTCGCCCGAGGCCGGCGTGCGCTCGAAGGCGGGGATGAGCAAAGGCGAGGCTTGGAGCGCCGGGACGGGGAGGAGGGAGAGGACGACCCGCGCGGCAGCGAGAGCGGCTTGACGCGCCGCGGGCTCGCTCGACACGTGCCCGAGGAGGCAGTCGGGCTCGAGTGGCGCGAGGAAACGAGCTGGGCCTCCCGCGGAGATGACCGTCACGACGACGAGGGTGCGTATGAGGGCAGCCGACGGCGCGGCCGCGAGGTGAACGACCGGGCGGGTCTGCGCTGCGGCGGCGTGGAGCATCGCCGAAGCCGATCGTACCACCGCGGCGGCGGCCGCCCAGGCGCGGCGGAAAGGTGCTGCTGCCGAGAAGGCGATGCCAGCGCCCAGAACCTTCTTGACGGCGGCGGCTCCGCCGCTTCTTCGAACGGCTGGCCTGATAGGCAGCGCGTCCGGCGGAGGCGGATCGCGGAGGCGCGGCGGGCTGGGTTCGCCGCGGGCCGATGTTGGAGAGTAGCTCCGGGGCGGCGCGGGCGATTTGCCACGGGTCGACTTTTCTGCGAGGCGCTTCTCTGCGAGGCGCGCGCCGCTGGACGGGGAACGCGATGCCCTGTCGCGAGAAGGGGAGCGCGAGCCTCGCTCGCGCTTCGCGGAGGGGGAGGGCGAGCGGGAGCCCTGCTCGCGCTTCACGGGCGGGAATTCGCCGACGTCGATGCCCCTGGCGACGCCGGCCGCCCAAAATGCGAGCGCACCTTTTCGACAAAATCAGCGAAGGGAGCCACGTGGGCCGAGGATGTCGCGTGCTCGTGGCCGGGCTGTCCCTCGAAGTTGCAGAGAGTGGCGCGGGCCTGCGCCGTGTGCTTGTTCGAGAGGATGACCGGGAAATCGAGCTCCTGGTGAGACTTGCCCGATATCCTTTCGAGATCCGCGAAGGCGTACACGGGGGAAGCCTTGTGGTTCGACAGCGGGTCTTGGTACCAGAAACCGGTGCCGTCTGCGGAGTAATGGACGCTGCTTTTGCGAGAGCCGATCGGGCCAGGCGAGCCGGAGCGGTCCACCGGTGAGCGGGAACGCTCGCTGCCGCGGTCTCGCGAGGGGGACTTGTCGCCGCGGGGGTCATCCTTCACGCGGTCCTTGCCTCCCTTGGCCGGCTTCTTCGGGTGGTCAGAGTCCGAACGGCTGGGGGAGGGCGAAGGCGCGCGCCGACTGCCGCTGAGCTGCCGCACGAAAGCCTCGAGGGAGCCGTACCTGGCCACGTCGGCCGCGATCGTGTAGAACGCCTTCTGCTCGACTGCCATTGTCTCCTGCGAGGCCATGGACTTTTGCAGAGTGTTGAGGGTAGCCAGCGCGGCCGAAGGGTTTTCAAACAGCGATCCGGGAAGAGGGCCGGCCGGGTCAGCGAACGAGTAGTATGAGTGAAAGCTGCGAGCGGCCTCGGGGAAGACTTCGCTGGCGAATTTGCCGAGGCTGAGAAGATTCTCGGGCGAAAACGCATTGGGCACGCCTACGATCTCGGCGTGCTGGCGAGAAATCGTCGTCGCAATGATGCTCAAGGTGCCGAAATTGGGCGGAGTAGGCACCGGGATGGTGCCGGGTAGGAACAGGGACGGCAGGCCGAGCAGAGCGGACATCCTCTCGAGGTGGGGGGTGACGAGGGAGACGAAGTGCTGATCGTACCAGGCCTCTGAGTAGGACGCGATGACCTGGTTCGGCTTCTGGACCGCGAGCAGGAGCCGAAGGAAGGCCACCCAGTCAATCTCGTCGAACGCACCTCTGAGAATCTTTGCGGAAAGCTCCTTCGGCATTTTCGTGTGGAAGCCGATCTCCTGGTCGGTCCTGGGCATGAGCGTCGGTGGGGCGCCGGACCGGGACACGCGGTCAGCTACGAAGGCGTCGGCCACGAGCTTATGCCTTGCGGAGCCGTTGTCGAGGATGTCGATCGCCCGCTTTAGCGGTTTTGACGCCTGTAAGAGTATGCGGGCGCCGGGTTGAGAGCCGCGCCCCGTCCTCTTCCTCTGCCGGCTGCTGCGGGTGGCACCGCAGGTGCGGGAACGGCAACTGCGGGCGGCACCGCCGCAGGCCGGGTGGACCGCGGTGGGGCCCGAGCCAGTCCGGCGTTCTCACAGAATCCGTGAAGATCCGCCAGAAAGCGCCGTGTCGGAGTGTCTGGCGCATCGCGGGACGCCACCAGGCAGCGCCCGTACATTGCGAAGGCGAGGGTGCCGTAGTACACGAGGAAATGCCCGTCGCCCTCCAAGTGGATGAAGCACAGGCCGTTGGGTGGCCGGCTGAGGGCGAGCAGCTCCGCTGGCGTCGCGAGCGCCATTGGCTCGTGGTCGTACAAGTCCGCTGGCGTAAGAATGTACGCCGGGTGGAGAGGAAAACCGTCGCGCACTCGCTGCGCGACGCGCGCCACCGCCGCCAGGACGGCGGAGGCAGCGTGCGACAGGCCCTCGTACACCGCCGCCGGGTCGAGGCCGACACCGGCAGGCTCGGCCTCCAATTGAGCGATCGCTGCGTCGAGCTTCTCCGGGAAGACACCGCGAGCGAGGAAGTTGACTTGCTGCATGGCCCGGTCCCCGTTGGTGTTCAACGCCGTGCCCATGATGGACTCGATGATAGAGAGAGGGCAGAGGGAGCCGAATGGGATGAGCGCTCCAGGAGCGATAGAAAGCGGTAAACCCTGGATGCGGCGGCAAAAGTGAGCCGGCGCAGCGGGCACCTCGACGGACGGATCAGCGCCTCGAGCGGCAACAGCCGCGGGTGCGCCAGGCGCCGCGCCCGCCGGAGGTGCGGTATGGAAGTGCAACATCGCCGAGCGAAGGTTGCTTGAAGCGATGAGGTGGAGGCGCAGCTACGAGGCCTCGAAGGCGCGTAGCGCGAAGACTGTATGCCCCCTGCGACGAAAAAGGCCTGGGCAGGCAATGGCCTCGTGAGCGAGGATCACGCGGCCGGTCAGGCAGCTCGCGCGGGCAGAGCTGCGGCGCTGGCGCTGATACCTGGGCAGGCAATGGCCTCGTGAGCGAGGATCACGCGGCACCGCGTAAAACTTTACGCGGTATCGTAATGAAACCAATTCTGGTTAACGCACGCGGCGCGGGGGCCGCAGCGGTTCGCTCACCCCTAAGGCGTTGCGGGCTGCCTACCCCCCTTCTGGGCTCGGAGATATCTGGGGCGCCGTGGCAGACACCAAGGCACTGGCGAAGCCATTGTACAGGAGGACAGGAACTTCTGCAGAAAAGCGGCACCGGGTTATAAACATTGGCTGTGAAACCACCGTGGCGTGCCGCGGGGCGGAGGCGAAGTCAAGTCAAGGCAAGTCAATGATTCAAGTGACTAAGTCAAGCCAAGTGAGTGTCAGTACAGAGGAGTATGATCAGTAGAAGTAGCAAGTACGTGCTCGATTTTGCACACTCAGGGTCCGAGGACCCATTTAAGGCGACCCACTAACCACTTCGACGCACGACGGCGGTAACAATCTGAATAGTCAATAGAATAGTGTAGCAACGGTGTAGCGGGCCGAATTGGCGCGGGGCCGTTAAAGCTTACGTCACGGTGACCGTAGGAGCATACGAGTCGCAGCGCACGAGCCTGTCCCTGTGTCAACCCACATGCCACGAGCGGCCTTAAAGTTGGCAGTGTGGCACTCCTGCGCTTGCTGAACGTACACGAAGCAGTGACACGCAGATCATCTTTGAACTACGACCACTGTCTCTCTCCACAGGGCGGGGCAAAGGCCACGGAGCCACGGAGACGGAAATCCGCGCGGCGGACACCATTGGCACATCGCTCCATAGCTCAATACTCAAACAAGGGGAGCCGCTCGCCGGCAGCCTTGGCGAGCATCTTGCGTAGGTTCTCGACGGACGCCTCGGAGCCCTCGAGCTTGTCAAACTGCTCGACATACGTCGAGCGCAGCGACTCCTTGAAAGCTTGCGAGATGGCGGGAAGCCCAGCCTCCTTGACCCCTGCACCGCGCCCGTTGGGCTCGTAGTACCCAATGTCGACCTGTGGAATGAGCTTGCGCCGCTCGAGCGAGCGCTCAGGCCGACGAATCCCGTCGGGATCCACCCAGCCGCGGATGCCCGCAGGGTTGCACTTGAGCGGATCCGTCGCGAGCGCCGACGGCTGGTACTCTTTATTCCAGTAGCTGTCCTCGCGCGAGGTTGTAGAGGCGGCAGCGGTACGCAGGTCACGCGCCGTCTTGGCACGGCGCGGCTTGCCTCGCCGCTTCGGCGACGGCTGTGGGGCCGCTGACGACGTCTGTGGCGGCGGCATCACTGGAGCAGACGACGACGTTCCCAACGGTGGCTGCGGCGTCTGCGGCTGCTGCTGCTGATGCTGCTGCTGCTGCTGCTGCTGCTGATGCTGCTGATGCTGCTGCCACTGACCATGTCGCTTCGCTTGCTCCTGCCACTCACGCTGCTGCTTCTGCCAGGCGAGCCACTCGGGAGACGGCGCCGGCCGCTCCCACACCGTCTGCTTCGTAACCGCGTGGAAGAAGTAGGCCTTGCCCTCGGCCGACTTCGCCTCAAACCATCCCGTGGGCAGCGGAGGCGTAGGCTCGTCCACAGAGCTAACAAGGGCGCTCACGTCCACGGTTGAGGCACCTTCCGCGGGCTTGAAGCACGCCGCGGAGGACGAGTCGGTGGCTGACGCGTTGCTCGCTGCGGCCTGGACGTCAACCGCCTCCTTCGCACTCGCTGCTGCTTCCTTGGCCTTCCCCTTCTCTTTCCCCTTCTCCTTACCCGACTCGGCCCGGGCCGTCTTTGCCTTCGCTTTGCCATTGTCCTTCGCCTCGGCCTTCGCAGCTACCTTCGCAGCCGCCTTCGCGTCCGTCTTTGCCGCCGCTTTCGCGTCCGCTTTTAATGCCGCCTTCGCCTCCGCTTTGGCCTTCGCATTCGCGTCCGCCTTGGCCGCCGCCACGGCCTCCTTGGCCGCCGCCTTAGTCACCGGTTTGCCCTTGGCGAACGACTTGATCGGCGCCTGCAGCGCGGTTCGCATCTCCTGGTAGTCAAGCGTCCCACGCCCGTCGTCGTCGAGGTAATCGAAGAGCTTATGGATCGTAGACTTTGGAAACTCAAACCCAAGATCTTTGATCGCCTTGGCGAACTCCTTGCGATCGACACATTTGTCCCCATTAGTATCCCACGCCTGGAACAAGTTGAGCACGCGCTGCATATTGCTTGCGATCACCTCCTTCAGCTTCACCAGCGCAACGTGCGCCTCTTCCTCTTCCTCTGTCATCTCGGGCTCCGGCTCCGGCTCCGGCTCCGGCGGCGGGGGCGGCGGCGGCGGCGGCTCGGGCGGTGCGGCTGCCGCGGCAGCCGCGGCAGCCGCGGCAGCAGCTGCCCTGGACGCGGCCGCCGCCGCCTTGGCGGCCGCCGCAACCTCTTCCTTGCTCGGGCCTCGAGATTTGGGAGATTTGCTGCCGTACAGGCGCCCGACCTCCGGCCGCTGGTCGCGCTGCCAGAGACGGTTTTGGATCTCCTTACGCTCGTGTGCAGCCAGCGGCCGCACGGGCATTCGCGCACGCCAATGCATAATCTTGGCACGCGCAACGGCGGCGGCGAGTGTCGCCTTGGCCTCGTCCACCCGCTGCCGGCCCTCTTCATGGTAAAGCCGGGGGTCATTAAGTTCCTGAGGATCGTCCGACTCAATCACCGCCTCGATCAAAGCGGCCGCCTCGTATATCGGAGGCGGCTCTTCAATGAGCGGCTCTTCAATGAGCGGGTCCGCCATCGGGCTCTGTGTGTGTGCATCGGGCTCCGTGGGATGCTCACCACTGCTAGTTGAGCCCGGCGGCGCAGAGTGCCCATCTGGCAACGGTGACCCTAGCGTTTGCGTGAGCAAGGAAGCAAGGCCAAAGAAGCTCGTGGCCATGCTAGCATTAAGGCCTTAACGCGGTTATAAAGTGGGAAGGTGGAAGGCGAGCCCGAAGGCGAGAGGCGCTAACATTGGAACTCGGGGGGCCAAACTCCCCTCGGATGGAGGCTTCGAAAAGTGACGAAACCCCATGGTGGTCATTCCACACGCAAGTCAAAAGACGGTGTCAGGTAGAGGAGAGCAAGCCTGTGCTCTCGAAGTTAGCGGAGGAGCATACATGGTTATGGTCTCAATAGGCTACAAGCTTTTGCGTTGGGTAGCCGGGACACACACAGGACACACACGGGACACACGGAGACACGGATCACATAAACGAACCTCACATCAGCCATCCAGACCCACCAACGCACGACCCCCGGGTGACGACCCCAGAGCCGGTATGGAGTCCTGGCTCCCCCCGGATTTGATAGTGCTGGTCGCCAACGGCCCAAAGCAACCGCTCGAGCGCTCTACCCGCCACACAGCCACCGATTCATGTTTGAACGCACCGCACCAGGCAGGCACCTATGGTACTCTCAAAGGAGCGCTTCTTGACTGCGTACAGACCAATCAAAAAGAAAAGCCTCGATGCTGACATCTTGCCAGAAGCGGAATTGTGCATCTGCATCGAGTCTGCCAGGCCGTGGTTCCAGCGAATCTGCCAAACAGACACGCTCGGCCGCCATTTGCGCACCAAGAATAGCCTGAGCCCACATCGACTGCAGCTCCGCTCGAACAAGAATCTGGAGTCCTTCGCCAAAAGCACGCGCATGCGCATGCGCCGCTTCTTGCACCGCCTTTATCTCAGACGCCTCGGCAATCGCCAATGCGATGTAATGCGAAGCCACACGCGCATCGTACCGCGTTCGGACGAGCACCGTCAACGCTGCCTTCGCCGCGCGCTTGGACCGAACGTAGCTGGCACGCGCGCGGTTGACCCAACGCTGCTGCTTCAACCCCCAGCGCGCAGCCTGCTTGGCATTCTTCTTGTAGTTGGCGTTCGCTTCATAGAATCCAGCCGCGTCGGCGCGGTGCCACCGGTGCCGCGCGGAGCGCGCGTCGTCAGCGTCGGCAAGGTCAGGCGGGTTCGCATGGCGCGCATAGTACTCGAGCCTCTCGCGTTCGGCTTGTGCTAGCCAGCCCGGCAACGGAACGAAGTCCTCCATGATGTCGTCACGCGACGAAGAGTGAAACCGGACACAGTGAAGACCAGATTTTGTTAAAGCACAGTGATCCAGGCGCGTGCATCCAACCCAGGTGACGGAAAGGAGGCATACGAAAACCGATTCCTAAAATGGATTGCCACAAGCGAAGAGCCAGCGAGGGAATCTAGAAACTCGACCGCATGGCCACAGCCTCTTCATCTTGGGCCGAACGCGACGACGAGGAAAAGGAGGAGCTCGCACTAGGCGCGACGATCGGCATGATTCGAATGCATTCGAGACAATACGGAGATGCAACGGAAGTAACAGTCCGGCGCAAACGCGGCGGGAAGCACGCAGTGAAACGAATGCATCGGGTGATCGTGCTCAACCTGCACTCGGAGGCAGGCACATCAAGAGGAACGATATCCATACCTGGGTAAGACGCACACACACGCACACGCACACATACGCATGCACACACGCACACACACGCACAGGAAACCTCGCATGGCAAAACTGCCGGCGAGCAGGCGGCTAGGCGTGCCTCCGTCGTTCCCACACGCACTGGAATCCTCGACATCTGCTCACCTCGCTCGCAGCGCGACAGGGAGAGCGGAATCAGCATCGGCAGCGGCAGCAAGAGCATCTGCTCGCATGGCAAAACTGCCGGCAAGCGGGTGGTTATAGGCGCGCCTCCGTCGTCCCCCCCGCGCATAGGAACCCTCGACGTCTGCTCGCATGGCAAAACTGCCGGCGAGCGGGCGGCTTGGCGCGCCTCCGTCCTCGACGTCTGCTCACTTCGCTCGCAGCGCGACAGGGAGATCGGAATCAGCATCAGCAGCGGCAGCAAGAGCATCTGCTCGCATGGCAAAACTGCCGGCGAGCGGGCGGCTTGGCGCGCCTCCGTCGCCCCCCCCGCGCATAGGAACCCTCGACGATTGCTCGCATGGCAAAACTGCCGGCGAGCGGGCGGCTTGGCGCGCCTCCGTCCTCGACGTCTGCTCACTTCGCTCGCAGCGCGACAGGGAGATCGGAATCAGCATCAGCAGCGGCAGCAAGAGCATCT
>Ga0210247_101809_pt1 | contig 15360 bp, 10 predicted proteins | sample ChrtobMetP3_16mM_FD_155449 | JGI IMG/M metagenome (GOLD analysis project Ga0210247, IMG submission 155449) | Chrysochromulina tobin associated microbial communities from unialgal haptophyte culture, Seattle, Washington, United States - P3_16mM | ecosystem: Host-associated > Algae > Haptophytes >...
AGGAGAGGGGAGGGGGGGAGGAGGGGGAGGAGGAGGAGGAGGAGGAGGAGGAGGAGGAGGGCGAGGATGAGGATGAGGATGAGGAAGGCGAGTAGGAGGAGCAGGGAGGAGGAGGCGAAAGTAGGTAACCGGAACAGCTTGGGGGGGGCTGACCCCTGACGTAACTTGGCCGATGTCGATGCGGGGAAATGTATAATGTTCCGTCACTTTGTCGCTTTCCCAGCCTACCTTCTTCTTTTTTCATCCTCGATCTTGTGATGATGTACCAAAATCGCTTCGTACCGGACTAATCGGGACACTGGGTCAAAGATCAAAGACGACCCAGCGCGACACCGCCGCGACACCGCCGCCATCGCGTCCTCGAGCGAACAGATAACAGTCTCCCGCCGCTCCCCCGGCGCGCGGCTGTGGGGCTGCTCCTCACGCGTTGGTGACCTTGAATGAGCCGCCGCCCTTGCGGAACTCGTCCTGGATCGTGTGGAACTGGCGCGAGAACGGGTTGGGAGACAGGTCAGGGTAGTTGCTGGGCACCTCGACGAGCTGCACGTCGCCGTCCTTGGCGCGCCCCTCGCAAAAGGGTGGCGGCTTGTCCGCGGACGAGTGGAATGGCGGCGGGCCGATGAGGAACTTGCACGGGAAGGAGCGGCCGGGCGTGCCGTGGCAGCACGGCGAGTAGAACGGGATGCAGCCAGCACGCGGGCCGACGCAGGCGCCGTCCTCGTAGCAAAAGTGTCGCGAGTAGGGCACGAGAGCCGGCGCGAGACCGGCCCAGAGGGCTGCCTCCTGCCTCTCCTCAAAGCCACAGAAGCGGTCCTTGGCCACGGCGAGCTCGAGGACGCGCGTGCGTTCATAGGGCTTGAGTGCGGCGCGCGCCTCGTTGGCACTCATGGGGCCGGTCTTGAGCCGGACCCAGGAAGACTTGAGGGCGGGTGAGAGGCGCGGGTCCGAAAGGAAGCCAGACTCGCGGAAGGCGATGGGCAGCTCGGACTGGAACCAGCGTGGCAGGTTGAGGATGTGGTCTGCTGGGCAGTCGAAGGGAAGGGTCATGCCAAACGCACCGCCCACGCGGCAGTGCTTCATCTCCTTCCAGATGTTGTCGCAGTAGCAGAGCATCCGAGGAAGCACCAGAGTGCGGTTGAGCGCGATCGCGAGCGCGAGAGCGTCGCGCAGCACCGTGCGCAGCTGCGTCTCCTCGCGATTAAAGCGGTCGGCCGCCTGGGCGGTCGTCACGTTGCCCGGCAGGTAGTCGATCGGGAGGGTCGCAGCCTCGGGCGCGACCGCGAGGTAGTAGCCGTCGTTGAAGTACGAGGGAGGGTCCACCTGCCACACGCGCCCCTCGCGCATCCGCTGCCGCTTGCCGTACGGGAACGCGGAGTCGTCGCCATACTGATAAGTCATGTGCACCACAAAGGGGGGCGGATGATCTTTCTTTTGATAGAGGCGCTGCACGAAGAAGGTGTGACCGTTGGCAAAGTAGCGAAGCGGCAGGCGCGCGATCTTGATCTTGTCATTCCACGCGAGGAAGATGGGGCGGACCGCCGAACGGCCCTTCGGGTCGGGTGGCGGGTCCCAGGTCTTCGAGTGGAAGTTCTCGCGCATGAGCAGGTTGAGAGCCGCCTGGTCTCGCACCATAATGTCGCGCGTGCTCTCGATCTTCGCCTTCCACGCTCCGAGAAAGTCAAGCACTGCTTGGCGTGAACGCATGTACACGAGCCCTGTGTTGTGGTCCACGTGCCAGCAGCCGTTGTGCTGGTCGCCCTCGATGTCGATGCAGTCCGTGGTGGTGAAGATGTCGACGTGCTGCATCGGGAACTCGTTGACGAAGACGGCCGGGTTCCCCATCCACCCCGTATCGGCGTCGCAGGCCCACACGTTGAACCCCATCCGCAGGACGCGGGTGTAGAAGGTCACCTTGAGGGCGGCCATGCGTTTGTATGCGCCGTAGTCGAAGCGCAGGTTGGCCGCATTCCTGTTCGCGATCGAGGTGCCCTCGATAGGCAGATGGTCGACGCCCGAAGCCTCGCAGATCTCGGCCATCCTGGCATCGAGCGTGCCCACCACGGTCGTCGTCAAGCCCGCGCGACGCAGGTTGGCCACCCAGTTGAGCGCAAACGGCGCCATCGACGAGGACGCGAAGCTCACGTACAGGTCGGTGCCCTTGCGCATGGCCGCGAGCCTGGGCGGTAGGGTTTCGCCCGGAGGCACGACCACGCGCTCCGCGAGCGGCACCTCCTCCGCCTCGACGGAAGGCGGTGGCGGAGGCATGTGCACCGCGATGAGCTCCGAGGCGTTGGACGCCGCCAATTGCGGCGGCACGTGCTGCTGCTGCGGCGCCTGCGACTGCTGCTGCTGCCGCGGCAGGCCAGCCGACTGCTGCTGTGTCTGTGGCACGCGGCCGGCCGATGATGCCCTGAGCATCGCCTCACGACTGGCGGCCGACGCGGCGGTGCCGCCCGAGACCTGAGCGCTCGAGGTGTAGGCGGCCGGTCGCGAGAAGTACATGTTGGCCAGGAGCAGTAGCGCGGCCGCGCCGACGAGCAGCCGGGCGCAGCGACCACCGCTCATTGCACCGAGTGTGAAGAGAGAAGTTAAAAAGTTGTGAACACTGTCACCTTGTGATTCACGAAGCCAATCGTGCATGCACACGAAAACAGTCCACCTTTCAGAATTTGTCTCGGGTTCCCTGGGTCCGCGGCACGTGAGTGGTTATGAGAGTGCCACAATTCGTGAGTGGTTATGTGCTGCTGCGGAGCAGGCTGTGCACGAGCCAGTCTTTACTGCCCTCGATCCACTGCGGAAAACCCTGCTTGACTGGCCGGACATGCGGCAGCCTGCCCTACATCATAGCAGGATTCACCTGTGAGGACTTTGCTCAAATCGGCTGCAATTGCCAGGGCTGCTGCACGAATCCATCGCCGCCGCCGCCGTTACCCCCGTCGCCGCTGCCTCCACCTCCGAGGCCTCCGCCTCCGAGTCTGCCACCGCCAAGCCCACCTCCGCCGTCGGCTCCTCGGCCATCTCTGCCACCACCACCGCCTTCCCCAAGCCCACCTCCACCCTCGGCTCCTCCGCCCATGCCGCCGCCGCCGTCACTACCACTACTGCCTCCCCCATCACGACCCCCACCATCGCCTCCGCCACCGTCACCGACGCGATCACCGTCGCCATCGCCAGCGCCTGTGCCGCCGCAGCCGCTGGCGACTGCTGTGGAGATGACGGCCTGGTGGTTCTCGGCGGGCATCATCTGCGGCGGCGCCACACTCCTTTTCGCACGCCATCGGTCAGCCCGTAACGACAAGAATATTCACCAATATTCGCGCGCGCACACTCAAGACGTTACTCAAGACGTTACTCAAGACGACACGGCGAATGCATGCAGGGCGACACGTTACACCGTCCGATTTGGGTCGAGGCGTTACATGTACCCGGGGCGTTACACTCGGAGGGCCGATTCGGACGTTGACTACAACGATGGTGCCACGGTCGTAGGCTACAATGACGGTGCCACGGTCATAGGCTGCAACGACGGTGCCACGGTCATAGGCTGCAACGACGGTGCCACGGTCATAGGCTGCAACGACGGTGCCACGAGCGTTGGCGCCAACGACGGCGCCACAAATTACAACGACGGTGCCACGGTTTTGGATTATGCCTGACGGTCCCACACGAGTCGCGGGGGGGGGGTCGTTCGGATAAAACTTGAGAAAGGGTCAGTTGAAACGACACACAAGGTACCGACCAGCCACTACATGTACTACTGTCCACGAAACACAGACTGGCGCTGCGGTCGCGTCGCTCGGTGGACTAACACACCGGCGAGGATTTTCAAGGATCCGGACCCACCCACCGCCCCAGCCACGCTACATCTATCGGCCCACTTGCGAGCCATTTTTGGATCTATTGTTCACGTGAATGCCCCGCGAGATGGTCCCTCGACTGCGACCTTGGCGATCCCTTTCGGCAGCCGAATTTTCTCCTTCCTCAGTCGTCAGACGGAAGGAACTTCTTCCACCCATTTCTTGGCGCCACGACCTCTTTAATCTTTGCTTCGGTGTGCGCGTCCGCCCTCGCCATGCCTTCATCCAAGGTGCGCGTCGTGCAATGGAACGTGCTCGAAGACGGGCTGAGTGACACGCCTCATGCGATCTCATTCCCGCCCGCCTTCGTCACGGCCTTTGGCGCGCTGGCAAGCGAGCTGAGCATGGACGCAGACGGGAGGCCATTCTTCGGCTTCTCCACTTCGCGCGACTTTACGGCATTGCCGGAGGTGGTGCCCATCGACTCGCTGCACGCGCTTATGGGCTTCGTGGACGTGTTGTACAATGCGTGCTACCACGCCACGGGCGGCGAGGCGCAGCTGGACGGCGTGACGCTGGGCAACACGTTGCGTACGCTCTTCCTGACGAGCGCACTCACGGACGCGACGGCGGCGCCAAGCATGGCGAATGCATGGGCGTGCTCCGCCTTCGAGTCCGAGCTGCACAAGGCAACCGCTGGCCTCGGGGATGTCGAGGTGGCACGCGCCAGGCTGTGGGAAGTCCGAGGGCAGATCTTCGAGCCTCGGCACGGGACGCTGCGCTGGCCAGGCGCACTGGCCGCGCGGATCGCCAAGCGCGGCTCGCCCCTGTATCGCACGTGGATGGGCCTCGATAGGAGTCATCAGCCCATCGTTCGTGGCCTACGTCTCTTCTATGCGCCGACCGAGACGGCGCTCGACGACGAGCGTACGGCAAGCGCGCTGCGCCGCTTCTGCCGTGTCGTGCGGGCGGGCGCACCCGCGACGACGCCCTCGACGGACCTCGAGGCGAGCTTGGAGGGCGGCGAGGGCGGCGGCGAGGGCGAGGGCGGCGGCGAGGGCGACGGCGCGAGGGCGCTGATCGAGATGGTGCTCGCGCCTGATGACACTCTCCTCTCGCTGCGCACGCCGACTCTCGCGGCCGCGCTGCACTGGCTCGTGCAGCGGATGTGTGAGCATGCAGGCAACAACCCGAGGGCAGCAGCGGCGGTGGCTGCCTTTTGCGCGACGTGCCCGGTGGGCGAGGGCTCGGCGGCGGCCTCGGTGGTCAGTACGGCGGTGGCCAATACGATCGCCGATGACGCTGGCGCTCCATACGACGATGCGAGCACCGCCGCCACTCTGGACGCAGGCTCGAGCCCGAGCGCTTGGGCGACGGCCATCTACGCGCGTCTAGCAGCGCCTCTGGCGGCATGGCAGCGGAGTTCGGGGCTTGGCGAGCGGCACGCGCGGGTGAGTGCCACGCTGTCGCGCGTCAGCCCTGACCTGCTCTGTGCCGTCGAGGCGGACGCTTCCTGGCGCGCGCTGCCGCTGCCAGCGGGGCGGCGGTACGTGGCAGCTGAAGGTAAGGGAACTGCTCGGATTGTGTACGATGCGGACCTCTTCGAAGAGGCCACCGTCGCGACGTGCGGCGTGGAGGTGCCGAAGGCCATCCGCAGCCTTCGGGAGCGCGGCGCAGCCGAAAGTGCGGTGGCGCCCAAATCGTCGCGAGTGCTGCTGCTGCGCCGTAAGGCGGACGGTCGGCTGCTGCTGCTGCTCGCCGCCCACTTGGAGAGTGGCAAGCCAAGCGATAGCGTCAAGGTGGCCCTCCGCGCGGCACAACTCAAGGCGCTCCTGGGCGAGCTCGAGGAGGCCGCTTCGGCCCTACGCCAGGCCGGACGACAGGCGGTGCTCATCGTAGCTGGGGATCTCAATGCGGTGCGCGAGGAGTTTCTGTACGGCAACAGCGACGCCTTCTTTGAGGCCCCTGGCGTTCAAGCGATCGTGCCCCCGCTCCGCCGCCCCTCTCACGGCGCGGCGCGGATCGAACCGCCGGAGCCCCCGCTGGCAAAGCTCGGAGAGTCTGGCGAACTCTGCCTGGCATGCGCATCCGCTGACGGCGGCTGGCTGCGGGAGGTGTCGGCGGCGCCCGCGTGCGTGGCGGCCCAAGGCCATCCGGTGTGCACACGTGCCGGCTCCAACATGGCCATCGATTTCGTTCTGCTCGGCAGCCTCGGCGGCGGAGGCGGCGACGGCTCGGGCGGCAGTGGCTCGGACGGCGACGGCTGCTCGGGTGCACCGTATGCGCTCGTGCCGCCAGAGGACGTCGCTGCGTGTGCTGACCCCGTCGACGGCACGCGCGTGGCCATAGGGCAGTGGGGAAGCGACCACCTCCCCGTCGGGGCGGATCTCGAGATCGAGCTGCACCATCAGAGATGCGAGAGGGAAGGCTCACAAGAGAACAACGAGTGAGTGTACCCGGGCTATGCCTCGCCTATGGGTTGTATTTCATAACGTCGATATCGATTCGATTACGAATAACTATCGGTCCGATGTTGATGTTGCATGTTCATCTGAGTACAGAGAGGCCACATCGCATGGTAATCGCAAATCGGTCTCGGCGCCTCCCAGGGTCCCAGCCTCTCCAGCATCTGCTCTTATGTGTACTGTATGCTCTCCTCGCGTCAACCGTCATGCCCTCGCGTGCACCGCCAAAGTGGGCTTACCGCCAAGCGCTTCGCCTCCAACCTTTCTGCCGCAGCTCTGACGCTCCAGCCCCTCCAAAGCTCCTCCTCCAATGCCTCTGACGCCGCCTTCTCGGCCTCCACCGCGGCCTCCTCAGCCTCCACCGCGGCTTCCTCGGCCTCCACCGCGGCTTCCTCGGCCTCCACCTCGGCCGCGGCCGCGGCCCTCTCAGCCACAGCGACATCGACCGCCGCGGCCGCCGCGGCCTCTGCGGCCTCTGCGGCCTCCGCAGCCGCCTCAGCAGCGACCCTCTCGGCTGCTGCTGCCTCAGCAACAGCCTCAGCTGCCTCGACCGCCTCGGCTGCCTCGGCCACTGCGGCCGCCGCGGCCGCCGCAACCGCCGCAACCGCCTCGGCAGCGACCTTTTCGGCGGCCGCTGCCTCAGCAACAGCCTCAGCCGCCGTGGCAGCCTCCGCTGCTGCTGCTGCCTCTCTCGCCGCTTGCTCGCCCTCCACTTGTTTGGCCACCAGTCTCTCCACCTCGGCCGTCGATGCCGCCTCAGCAGCCGCCGCTGCCTCGGCCGCTGCGACCGCCCAAGTAGCCACCGCCGCCTCGGCTGACGTCGTGGCCGTCGCCTCTGCCACCTCTGCCGCCTCTGCTGCGGCTTCGACCGCCGCCTCTGTCGCCGCCTCCAGCGCGACGCGTGCATCAGAGAGCTCTCCTCGCTCGACACGGCGCTCCTTGTCGAAGGCCGTAGGCTGCGGTGTGAACAAAACGGCCGCCGCCGGTGCCTCGGCTTGCCCCTGATTGCCTCCATCTGATTGCCTCTGATTGCCTCTGATTGTCTCTGACGTGGTGGAGGCCGCCGCCGGTGCCTCGGCTACCTCTGCCTCCGCCACGTCGGCCGTCTGGTTGCCTCTGATTGCCTCCGCCACGTCGGCGACCGCCTTTGCAGCAGCCTCGGCCGCCGCAGCCTCGGCCGCCGCAGCCTCGGCCGCCGCAGCCTCGGCCGTTGCTATGGCTATCACCGCCCCCTCCGCAAACTCTCTCTCGAAAGAAGCCGACTTGTCTTCGGTCTGCGCCTGCACGAACGTCTCCTCGGTCGCGTTGCCCCGAGCAATCAACGCCGCTACGACCGCCAACCCGCCACCTCGCGCGAGCAGCGCCACCTCTTCCTCTCTGTTGGCCCTGGCAGCCGCCGCCTCCGCAACCGCCTTGGCCGCTGCTTCCTTCGCGGCGGCTTTGGCCTTTGCATCTGCGGCTGCCGCCTGGGCCGCTGCCCGAACCTCCGCTTCGCGCCGGCGCCGTGGCGCCGCCCTTTTCCCTCCGATCGTGACCGCATTCTCCGCACCAGCGCTCGACGCATCGCTTGACGACCGGACCAGTGCCGGAATCCCTACGAGCGCGCCTGTCGCGCTCAGTCCCACGATCCCAAAGGCCAACGCGCGCCGGTCCGGCGACGCGATATTGTCAGCGTTTGACGACGCAACCTTCGAGTTCGCATCGGATGCTGGCCCACCAAAAAGTGCCTGGAGGGAGAAGGATGGCGGTGGCGGTGGCGGCGGCGGCAGCTTGGGCGGCGGCAGTGCAAACAGAGACATGAGGTCTAAAGGCTTGGGTGCGGGCGGTGGCGGCGGCGGCAGCTTGGGCGGCGGCAGTGCAAACAGAGACATGAGGTCAAACTGTTTGGGTGCGGGCGGGGGCGGCGGTGGCTTGGTCCGACCAGAGAAGAAGGATGAGAGGTCGAATGCGAGCCCATCGGAGACGCCTTCATCACTCTCTCCGAGCCCATCGGAGACGTCTTCATCACTCTCTCCAGCGACTACTGCTCGTTTGAGATGTTCTTTACTGTCTCCAGCAGCGAGAGCCTCGTACTCCGTCATGCAAGGGTTGGAACGCGCACCTAAGCGGATAACTTTATGAGACACGAGTAGCAGGCTACTGTGGGCCAGAGTCAACAAGAACGCGACCATTGTTTGGGATCGAGATTATTGACGAATTTGGAAAGATAATTGACTCATCAAGTCGTGCTAATACCAAATTCGGTCAGCAGTAGACCGAGTCGCGGCGGGTAAGTGAGTCACACGGAAATCACCCGCGAAGCGCACTGCGGCCGTGTGTCACACCTTCCAAGCCGAGAAATGAGTGGCCGCTCACTGTGTCGCCATTCGCTTTACGCTTATACAAAGTCCAAGCCCATTCAGTACGCCCCCTCGACCCGCGCCATCTTTCAGCCTGCCGCCCTCAGCGCTTGACCTTACCCTCATTTTGACCCTTGTTATGCTTGGCTCGGCTTGGCTCGTGTCGGTTTGGCTCTAACCTTCGGCGAGGCTTTTGTCGAGCCACTTTGGTGCGGCGCCTCTGTCTTTTTCACTTTGGCGCGGCGGAGGCTCTCGTTGAGCTCGGTGTAATCAATCTGGCCCGAGCCTCCCTGGTCGAGGTCACCAAAGATCTTGTCGAGATCGCCCTTGCCGCATGGGAACCCCATCCCCTTGAGCGCCGCCCCAAACTCCTTCTTGTCCACGGTGCCGGAGCCGTCCGTATCCCACTCGCGGAACAAGTCGAGCACTCGCCCACGCGACGCATCGAGCGCCTCCCGGAGTGCCCACTGGATGTACTCGGACAGGTCCACCGAGCCACTGTGGTCCTGGTCGAGCTGGTTGAAGATAGCCAGCACCTCCGTCTCGGAGGGCGTGGGCGCGCCCTCGCGAGCGCACTTGGACGCCCACATCCGACTAAACTCTTCGAAGCCGAGGTCGTTGGTGCCGTCCGCGTCCTGCGCGGCAAAATCGTCGTAGCTGGCCCGCATCTTCGACGTGAGGTCGTCCTTGGATGTAGCTTCCTTGGATGGGGCCTTCTCGAGCGGAGCCTCGTTGGGTGGAGCCTTCTGCTTGGGTGGGGGCAAGGCGCTCGCCTGCGCCTGCGCGAGCGCCAACTGGAGCTCGTGCAGCTGCTTCTCGAGATCGCCTCGCATGGCGATCGCCTCGCGCAGCAGTTGGCTGCGCTGCTCGGCAAGCAGCCGACCCAGCCGCGCCTCGGTCGCCTCGTGCTCGGTCTTCTGCTGCGCCTCGAGCAGCCGCCGCGCCTCGCGCCCGATTCGATCTTCGTCGGTCATCTCGGCCCACTTCGCCTGCAAGAGCTCAAACTTGTCGGCCCACTCGGCGCCATCTCGCGTGGCGAGCTTGAGCTGTCGAAGGTATTCGAGCGCCGCCTCTCGCGCCTCGCCCACCGTCACGCCAAGCTCACGCATCTTGACGCCATACTCCGAGTGTAGCTCCGTGATCGCCGCCTCCGCGTCCGCCCGCCGCTTGCGCTCGGTGCCGAGCTGCTCACGTATCGTCAGCTTGGACTCCTCCAGGAGCGCAAGCCGCCAACTCTCGCGCCAGCGCACGTAGCTCCATACAAACTTGGGCCGTTGGAGGCGCATAGCCGCCTGTCGGAGCACAGTCCTCTGATGAGCCTTCTCATAGTACAGCTCCGACCACGCTTGCCAGCCCATTGCGAGCTCCTTTCTGCCCATTCGGCGCGCGGCGAGGGCCGACAGATGCTCGACGCGCCTCTCTCGCGTGCGCGCTTCACGCTCCTCTTGCCGACGCTCGCGTTCGGCCTCATACCCCTCGCCGCGAAGCATCGCCTCACGCGCCGCCGCAAGCTCCGCCCGCAGCCTCTCGCATTCCGCCGCGAGAGTGCCGTGACTCGTGCCGAGCTCGACCGCACGCAGCTCCGCGGCGAGGGCGCCACGCCGCAGGCTGGCCGCCTCAATCTCCTCCCACGAGCGCCGCCAGTGATGGTAGCATGCGCTCATTTGGGGCTTCGTCAGGCGCGCGCCCGCCTTCTTGAGCAGGTTGCGCTGATGGACCTGCGCCTCGTACATTGCAAACCAACCGCTCCAGCCCCGCGCCAACTCCTTGAGCACCATCCGCCGGATGGCGACTGCCTTGAGGCCCTCGACTCGCCTCTCGCGCTCTGCCTCGAGCTGCTTCGTCAACGCCGCCTCGCGCGCCGCCGAGCCGCCATCGAGAGCACTCAGGCGCATCGCGAGCGTCTCAGCCTCGGTGCGCGTGCGGGCGAGCTCCGCGCGCGTCTCGGCGAGCATCGCACTCTCATGCTGCAGACGTCCCTTGAAGGAGAGCCGAGCGAGCATCGCATTCTCACCCGTCCAATCGCGCCGCCAGTGGCCGTAGCACGCGACCAGCTTGGGCCGCGTGAGCTTGGCACCCGCGAGCCGCAGCACCCGATTGCGCCGCGAGCGCTCGAAGTAAGCAGAGGCCCAGCTCTCAAAGCCCATCGCGAGCTCCCTCTTGCCCATCCGGCGTGCGGCCAGCTGGGTCAGGTGCTCGACACGGCGCTCCTTGTCGAGGGCCTGCTGGGCGGCCACTTGCTCGCGAAACGCGACAGAGCTCCCCTCGCCTGACGCGATCGCCTCGCGCAGCGCGTGCAGCTCCTCCCGCAGTGACCGCGCCGTCGCCTCCGCCTGCTCGCGCTCACGCGCTAGCAAGCCACCCGTGCTGAGCGCCACGCGTTCCGAGGCACACCGCGCCGCCTCGAGCACCTCAAAGTCGCGCCGCCATTGGGTGTACGCGTGGACGAGCTTTGGGCGCGTGAGTCGGCCCGCCGCCGCACGCAGCCGGCGGCGCTGCTCGCGTCCCTCGCGATACGCGTTGAGCCAGGCGCTCATGCCGCGACTCAAGTCAAGTGAGCGCAGCCGTCGAATGGCCGCTTGCTGCACCTGCGCCACGCGCCTCTCCTTTTGAAGCTCGAGCTCGCGCAGGAGATCGAGCTCACGAGCTGCCGCGCCACCGTCGAGCGCCGTCAGCTTTGCGAGCAGCTCGTCGCGCTCACGCGTCAAGGCCGCAGCGACGCGCTCGCCTTCGGTGCGCAGACGCGCCGCCTCCGCCTCCGCGGCTTCTCGACGCGACAGGGCTCCGTGATATTGCATGGAGCGCGCCCTCGCCTCGGCCGCCGCCTGCTCGGCTTCCCAGTCGGCACGCCATCGACGATAGCTGGCCACGAGGGAAGGCCGTGCAAGGCGAGATCCCGCGTGGGCGAGCAGCCGACGGCGGCGCCCCTGTTCCACAGACCATTCGGCCCATGCCTGCCAGCCAGCGCTCAGCTCCCTCTTGCCCAGCCGGCGCGCGGCCATCTTCGCGAGGTGCTCCACCCGCACCTCCTTCTCCGCTGCCATCTGCTCCTCCATCTGACGGCGCAGCTCCACTTGATCCCCCGACTCGGCGAGAGCTTTCCTCGCCCGCCCAAGCTCCGCTTGCACCTCCGCCATGCGCCAACGCGGCCTCGGCCTGCGCCGCGCGCAATGTCTCGGCGGCAAGACGTTGCGATTGGGTGGCCGCCGCGAGCGCCGCCGCATGTGCGGCTGCCCCGTCGCGCCAGTCGGCATGCCACTGCGCGTAAGCGATGATGAGCTTCGGCTTCGTCAGGCGCGCGCCCGCCTTCTTGAGCAGGTTGCGCTGATGCACCTTCTCATGGTACAGCTCCGACCACGCTTGCCAGCCCGACGCGAGCTCCTTTTTGCCCATCCGGCGCGCGGCCATGCCGGTGAGGTGCTCGACGCGCCTCTCCTTGTCCTGTGCCGCCTTCACCTCCGCCAGCCGCCGCAACTCCTCTTGACGCCCTAAGCCCGCGAGCGCCGCCGCACGCGCACTATCAATCTCCGCCCGAAGCGATTCCACCTCTGCGCGTGCGGCCTCCATGTCACGTGCGTACCGCTCGGCGACGCTCATCGAGACCTCGCGAGACTGGTGAAGCTGCCATGCGATGCGCCAGTGGCTGTAGCCAGCCGCGAGCTTGGGGCGAGCGAGGCGAGCTCCCGCCTGCGCAAGCATCCGATGCCGACGCTTCCCGCCGTGATACCTGTCCGACCACGCCTGCCAGCCCAGGGCGAGCTCCTTTTTGCCCATCCGGCGCGCGGCCATGCCGATGAGGTGCTCGACGCGCTTCTCCTTGTCCTGTGCCGCCTTCACCTCCGCCAGCCGCCGCTGCTCGACCTCGAATGCGACGCCCGATGCGGCCGCTTCGCGGGCGCTCTGGAGCTCCGCACGCCAGCGCAACGCCGCCGCCTCCGCCTCCGCCAGCCGCGCCGTTTGCAACTTGAGTCGCTCCCGCAGACTCATCGTGGCCTCCTGCGCCGAGTCCACAAACCAATCGCGCCGCCAGTGGCCGTAGCACGCGACCAGCTTGGGCCGCGTGAGCTTGGCACCCGCGAGCCGCAGCACCCGATTGCGCCGCGAGCGCTCGATGTAAGCAGAGGCCCAGCTCTCAAAGCCCATCGCGAGCTCCCTCTTGCCCATCCGGCGTGCGGCCAGCTGGGTCAGGTGCTCGACACGGCGCTCCTTGAGGCGCGCCGCCTCCTCGTGTGCGCGCTTCGAGATCTCAACCTCGTGTGCGATCCCGTCGGCAGCTGCCTGGCGCGTGAGGGAGAGCTCAGCCCGTGTCCGCCGCAGCTCCGTCTCAGCCGCCGACAGCCGCACCGCAAGCTCGTGCACATGCTCGACCATGCTCATCCTCGCGAGCACGGCTGCACGCTCGGCCTCGGCAGCCCTCCAGCCCTCGCGCCACTCGGTGTAGGCGGCGACAACCTTGGGACGGGTGAGTCGCGCGCCTGCCTGGCGAAGCAACCGGCGACGGCGCACTCCCTCCTTGTGCGCCCCGGACCACGCGCCGAAGCCACGTGCCATGCCCAGCTTTCCGAGCCGGCGCGCCGCCACCTTCGTCAGGTGCGTGACGCGCTCCTCCTTCTCCTTAGCTGCCCTCAAGACCGCTTCCTTGGCCATATCGGCCTGTGCCGCTGCCACACGCGCCGAGCCCTCGCGCTGACCCTCGGCCACCACCGCCGCCACGCGCCTCGCCTCCTCCGCCTTCCACCATTGCGCCTTCCAGTCGCCATATCCGTGCAGGAGCTTTGGTCGGAGCAGCCGGCTCGCCGCACCTGATGAGAGAGGCAATCGAGAGGTCATCAGAGGCAATCAAGAGGTCATCAGAGAGCCCGCTGGAGCAGCCGGCTCGCCGCACCGCGGAGTACACGCTCACGACTGCGCGACTCGAAGAAGCGGTCCATCCACGCGCGCCATCCACGCCCGAGCTGCTGCCTGCCCATCCGTCGCGCCGCCATCTGCGTCAGGTGCTCGATCTGTTTCTCGCGCTGCCGGCGAGCGTACTCGGACGCGCCTCCTTGCCCTATCAACTCGGCGCGCTGCTTCTCGAGGGCCCGCAGAAACTCCTCGGCGGCCGCGCGCAGACGCGCCTCGTACTTCTCACGTTCGTGCTCGTGCCGCGCATCGAGCTGCGCGAGCTTCAAGCGATGCGCCTCCTCGCGCGACGACCCCTCCTCGCGCCACTGCGAGAGCTCCGCACCCATCCGTTTCACGGCCATCTCGAGCGACCGGTTGCGCTTCATGAGCAGCGAGTGGTGCTCTAGGTACGGCATCCCCGGCCCTCCAAACCCGTGGACCGGCCCAATCGCATCGATCGCACCACTCGCCACTGCACGCACCACCCGCGGGCCCACGGCGGTCGACGGCGGCAAGATCGGCATCAGCACATTTCTTGCCAGGCTGCCGTCCTCGTGGCGGCGCAGGCCGTCGGGGCTCGTAGGCAGCCGGCCGACGGAGTCGGGATGCCCTCCGAAGCCGACGAAGCCGCCCTTCGGCGCGCCTGCCGGGAAGAAGTCGAAGGGCGCCACCGGGGATAGTGGACCGAGCCTTGCCGGCAGCGGCATTCTCAGGCCGCCGTTGCCGCCGCTGATGTCGGTGATAACAAGAGAAGGGCTCACAGCCTTCGTCGCCGCCGACTGTGGCAGCGCCGCCAGCGAGGCGCTCCGTGGCATGCGCGAGGGCTGTGATGTTGAAGGAAGCGCGGAGAGATGCGACGTCGGCACGAGCAAGTCTTGAGCAAGTTGAAGCATCTGGTCGTGCCCAGTCGGCGTGGGCTGGGGAGTGGCACGGCGTACGCGGCCGTCTCTTCCTGGCTACACAAGGAAACAGTCTCCACGTTCGAAACGCTCGAAAGTGTTGAATGCATGCGGACTCTCGCCTCATTCTCGATGGGGTGACATCGAACCGATTCGAGTAATGATCAGAATTCCATAAAGAATCGAGGTGCACAATCTGTTTTTGGTCGCGCGAAACTCTGCCGTCGGCATATTAGTCAAGGATGCAATTTTGACATGCCATCGCCGCTCATGAGCTTCCGTCGACTCGACGGAATGAGTCGGAGCTGGCACGACGGCCTCTCCGCCGCAAAGGATGATGAGGTGAAGTGGCTCAGAGAACAGCTGCAGGAGTCCTCGGGCCAGCTCGGGCGGGTACGGCTCGAGCTCGGGCGGGTAGAGCTCGAGCTCGCGACGCTAAAGCGCAGCGTGATCACTACGGTCGGAGCGGCGACCACCCACCGCGACGACGCCAAGACACCTTTTCACCTACCAAGCGCCGCCGCCGACCCCGCCGCCGTCGATCCGCTCGCGCGCCCAGACAAGGCGACGAAGAAGCGCATCATCGCGACGATCTCGCGCTGTGCGCCCTTTGAGGGGAGCGACGAGGCCACCCTCGGGCGCGTGGCCGACTCGATGGTCCCCGCGAGCTTCGGAGCCTCGACGGACGTGCTGTGCGAGGGCGACGACGGCGACCTCGCGTACTGGGTTTCGTCAGGGTCGCTCGAAGTGCTCGTCGGTGGCAAGGTGAGAGCGACGCGTGCGACGCGAGCGGGCGAGCGCAGCCGGCCCTCCTCCCCCCTCGTCCCCCCCTCTCGCATCTTCTCGCACTGCACCACTGCATCCGCCGCACCTCGTCCCACTGCGCCGCACCCATCCCGCCTCCCCCCCCCCCCCCCCCCCCCCCCCCCCCCCCCCCCCCCCCCCCCCCCCCCCCCCCCCCCCCCCCCCCCCCCCC
>Ga0210247_101814_pt1 | contig 15287 bp, 12 predicted proteins | sample ChrtobMetP3_16mM_FD_155449 | JGI IMG/M metagenome (GOLD analysis project Ga0210247, IMG submission 155449) | Chrysochromulina tobin associated microbial communities from unialgal haptophyte culture, Seattle, Washington, United States - P3_16mM | ecosystem: Host-associated > Algae > Haptophytes >...
CCCTAGCCGAACTGGGACAACCCAACCAAGTGGGACAACCCAGCCGAACTGGGACAGCCCAGCCAAGTGGGACAGCCCAGGCCGAGCTGGGACAACCCAGCCGGCTGGGCCGTCCCAGTCCGAACTGGGACATTCGAAATTTCGGTTGTCCCAGTCCGGACCGGGACGGCCCAGCCCGCTGGGACGTCCCACGCAAACCTGGTCCGGCCCAATTTTTTCCCCGTTGCTAAGAAATTCATCAAGGAAAAGACTTCGCGAAGTTTTTGTCGATTCACGAAGACGTCGTCGGCTCGAGAACAGGCCACCTGGGCTGAGCTCGGGCGTGCGCTGGTTGAGGCTGCTGAGGTGACAAGTGGAGTGGCGAGTGTCATAGGGAATCTGCTGGCTTTCGGGCAGACGCTTCGCGCATAGTCAGCGATTGTTAGTGGCAAGTCAAGGTGGCCGTGCAGGGCTCCGGATTCGTTTGTTGTTCGTGATTTGTCGTGCGCGCGTAGCGTGGGGAAGCCTCCACATGCTGCGTCTTCAAGAGGGTGCTCGAGAGAATCTTTGAAGGAGATGCTCGTCTGTCTGGTCATTCGTGATGGTGACCGCCATTCTGCGAGAGTCGGGTTGTAGAAGGGGTGAACTCGCGGCGATCTGAGAAAGGTCTCTAGGACCATAAAAAACCCAAAAAGGGTTCTGCTTGACACAAATTTACCTGTGTGAGGACTCAACCAAAAAGATGAGGTCTCGCCGTATCAACTAAAGGCACTAGACTATTCACTATATACGTTCGGACTATATACACTCAACGGTAACTCGACAGTATACGATAGTCAGCTCAATCATCGAACGGAATCGGACGGGCTCCTGGGCTCCGCACGTGTCAATTGCCATGCTTGTCATGTGTACATGTGAATTGCCACATGCTTCCATTCTCATGCAACCATCTCCATCACCAGACGGCGAGCAACAATAACTACCCTCTTTCCGGTTGCTCGTGGTGCCCCGCGGGAGGACGGCACAGAGCGCCTCGAGGCGCGGCACGATCTCGCGGAACTCGGGCCGCTGCTGCGCGTCGAGTCTCCAGCAGTCGGAGATCAAGGACCTCAGCTCATCCGGCCATTCGGGCGGGAGAGGCAGCACGTGACCAGAGCCGATGGCTTTCTTGAAGACCTCGGGCTCAAGGCCAGTGAACGGCTTCTTGCAGGAGGCGATCTCGTACGTGACCGTGGCGAACGAGTAGACCTCGGCCTTCGGGCAGTACGGTCTCGAGTTGGCCACCTCGGGCGCCATGTACCGGAGCGAGCCCGTCTCGCCCGTCAGGTTGCGCGCGAGGGTGTCGGTCGGATCGCCCTTCTTTTCCCACAAGGAGGCGAGCCCAAAGTCGAAGAGGACGAGATGGTCGTGATCCGCAGGGTCGTGGACGAAGCCGATGTTGTTGGGCTTCACGTCGCGGTGCAGGATGCGGTGGCCCGGGAACGCGTCGTCGTGGACGTATTTGAGAGCGCGCGCGAGCTGCACCGCGCAGTGCAGGCTGCGCGAGAGCGGCCAGCGCTTGACTTCGCGCCAACGCACCCAAAAGGGGACCGCATCCGGGTCGCGCGGCAACTCTGAGGTGAGCGTGCGGCTGAGCAGCTCGAGGATCATGAGCGGCTGACCCTCGTGTTGGCCTAGTGCGTACGCTTTCAGTACGTTCGGGTGGTCCATCAGCGTCATCACCATGATCTCACGCTTGAGCCCTTGCACGGCTGGCAGGCTCTGCCCCTTTTCCTTCTTGAGCATCTTGATCGCCACGTTGCGCCCGTCGAGCGTCGTCAGATGCGCTGTGGCAAACTCGCCCTGGCCTAAAAACTTGGAGATCGTGAGCTCCGACCAGTCGACTATGCGCGTGCCTGGTCGGGTGTCAGTAGTGATGCCGAACCAGGCCTCGGTCTCGGCCTCGCACCAGGCCGAGCCGTTGTGGCCGGACACCCCCGCCGTCGGCGCCTCGCGTCCATCTTTCGAGCTGTCGAAGGTGTTGATCGAGAAGCGGTTGTCGCCGTCCTCCAACGATCGTTCACTCCCCTTGCGACGGCCAAGTGGGCTTTTCTGCCCTCCGGCCCACGGAGACGAGGGAGACGACAATGGACGACGCCGGACCCCCCGAGCCCTGGAGTACGTGGAGTCGAAGAGATTCGAGAGGGAGAACCTCTCGTTGTTGGGAGCGCGGCGAGGTCTGGCTTCCGCGAGGACGGGCGACGTGTTATGGTTGGCAGTCGTATCAGGCGCCTTGGGCTCATTCTGGCTGTCGAACTTTACGCTGGAGAACATGGGATTGAGCGTGAACGTAGCAAGTGGATCGCTGGCAGCTGCCCTCTCAAATACAGTCGATTCGTCCTCGTGCTCAAGGATCGTCTTCTTGTTCTCGACGCGCTTCAGGAACGATTCGTTGCTGCGCCTGTGATTCGACAAGCCCATGTCGTCATCGCTGTCGTCGATGGGCGCGGGACCGAAGAGCATCACCACGGCGGTCGTGTCGTCGATCGCACCGCGTGGTCGCGTGGCCCTGCGCACGACCAGGCGCGCCGCACTGCCGGCCGAGTCGAACTCGCCGGCAATCAGGACAGTCGCCGCTTCGCTCGCGGTCATGAGGTCCCACACGCCGTCAGTGCAAGCGAGCAGCGCGCCACCCTGGGGGGGGACTGGGCACGTGGACCACGCAGGATCGGGGATGACGAACCTAGGGCAGTCGGCGTCGCCGACGGTGCGGGTGACGGCAAGGCCGCCGGGCCAAGCTCGCAGCGGTCCGCCCTCTTCGCCCCCTTCTGTCGTTGCGCGGGCGAGCTTGGCGCCGAGCGCTTGCACCCGCGTCTGCTCCTCTGGATTGGACTCCAGCCGATGGCTCACGCCGAGGGGCGCGTGGCTGGTGGCGTCGACGAGCACCGCAAGTGAGTCGCCGACGTTCCACACGTGAAGCTCGTGCTTCGACGCATTGATACAGCACACAGTGAGCGTTGAGCCCGAGGTCGTGCCAGACGCGAAGATCTCCTCGTGCAGCGCTCGGAAGCTTTGCACAGATGCCCTGTTCAGCTCGACTGAGCTGCCGTCAGCTGCCGCCTCGGCGATGAGCGGCAGAATCCGCTTCGCGGCGTGTATTACCGCGTCTTGGCCGCCATGACCATCCGCCACCACCGCGAAGTAGCAGTGGTCGCCCGCGATGATTGCATCGTGAATCGTGAAACGATCCTCGCCTTTGACGTCCTTTTGGAAGCCGCCGCACATCACCTCGAGCTCGTGTGCCGATTGCTCGGCTCCAAGACGAGGAGTCGAGTGCATCGCGCGATCGGCTTGTGTCTATAGAGAAATCCAGCGGAAGTCCCCCACCAAATTTGGCATGTTTGTCGAAATCTCAGTCAAGTTCAAGTTCACGAGTTCAAGTTCAACTTGAACTTGAACTAGAGTGAGGTGTGGAAGGCCCCTTTTTTTATGTTCGGCCATTCGTCCGAAGTTGCCTAACTTCATGTGTTAAATGTGTGCGCATGTGTGTGCGCAATCATCGAACATCGATGCATGGCGCATGGCATTATGGCCGTGGGCGGCCTGCCTGCATCCACCGGCCCCGCCACCGGCATCATGACCAGCAGATCTACAGATCGTGGACGGACGGATGCCGTTGTTTCGTACACAATACATCCCAACGCCGATCCCGTGAGCTGAGCACCTCCCTGTGCATGTTTCTGCTTCCCGGTATTTGGCATATCTATCTGTGAATCTGTCCGACAGACTCAGTCTCCCCCAAACTGAAGAAACTGTGTCCTGCGGGCACCCCTCTCAGAGTGAACCCCGGTCTCGATCGTCCTTGGAACCTCCCTCAGCTCCCTCCCTCGGTTATTCCGTGACGGTGTGGACGAAATGCAAGCGTAAAGTGTGGATTCACACGAGCCTTTTCTGAACGATGATCCTGCGCATCGCGAGAGCCGCGGTCGGGCGCCGCGCGTTCGCATCGGCCACGGGCGCTCGGCCATTCCGCGTGCTGGGTCTGCAGCAGGTTGCCATTGGTGGCCTCGACAAAGGCCCGCTCTCCGCGCTGTGGGAAGATTTGCTGGGCGTCAAGCGCATTTCCACGTACATTTCCGAGAAAGAGAACGTCGACGAGGACATTCTGCGGCTCGGCGCTGGACCGCTCGCCGTCGAGCTCGACCTCATGCAGCCGCTCGACGCGAACAAGACACCAAAGGTGCACGTACCGCCGCTCAACCACATTGGCATCTGGGTTGACAAGCTCCATGCGGCGGTAGCATACCTCGAGGTGCAAGGCGTGCGCTTCGCACCGGGCGGCATACGTAAGGGTGCATCAGGCCACCATGTAGCCTTCATCCACCCTCGTGCTTCAGACGATAAGCCGCTCTGCGGCCAGGGCGTGCTGCTCGAGCTCGTGCAGGCACCGCCCGAGGTCGTGGAGGCATATGACAAGGCTGCGATGTCAGACGAGTTGAAGAAGTGATGATGTGCTATAGAGCTAGTCCTAGGGTCGGTAAAAAGTCGATTCGAGCGATTCCGCGGATTCAGAAATAAACTATGATCAAGTGTTAAACGATCCTGATTAGTTTACAGATACCCCAGGACCTTCCCCAGGACCGCCTACGCGGGGGGGCGCACGGGAGATGAGAGGGCGCGAGACGTCCCTGACGGTGCTCCACGTCTCGCGGCTGAGTCCCATGTCCCTGAGAGAGGGCACTGACAAGAACGTGGACTGCCGTGCCTCAATCACGTGCAGGAAAGCGCAAACACCGCAGTGAGTGCTGCTGGCCATCTCATAGCAGCTGCTTGATCAGCAGCCCGCCAATGAGCAACCACAGAATCAGGTTGCTGCACACATACCCTTTGAACACCATGGCCCAAACCGCCGTTTTCTTGTGCACATATGCCAGCTTTGTGGCCGGCCACGCGTAAATCACCGACAGCACAAAGAGGTAGGACGACCAAACCATGATGGATCCGAGGATTGCTAGATTGATCTGGTTCAATCCTATGGCTGCGACGACGATGCCGTAGGTGAACATGCCGCGCTCGAGCTTGTTCCCTGTTACAAAGTTTCTGACCGCCCACACGGCGTGAAGCGCCGCGAGGATACACAAGCGCTGGCGCAACATATCGAAGTTGTCATGGTACAAAAAGAGCATGTGGAAGCTCGCGACCTGTGATGCAATCATGAGCAACATGAAGAAATTCTCTGTCGTCGTGAGCGTTGTACGCAACTCCTTTTTTCGATCTGGCCCATCCTTTGAGGAAGGTCCTTTCTCTTTGACGGCCATGTCGTCTCGAACGGGTTTTTCCGCATCCTCTCCCGCCATGTTATGCCGTGAGCAAACACGAGCTTCTCCGAAGTCCAGCTTCGCGTGTCTTCGAGCGTGTGAACGTTAACACGACAGACGCGACAGCCGGTGCTAGTGTCTATAGCACTCTGCATGGGGTTCGTCACTTTTTCCCCAACCATCCGGGATCAGGTCACTTTTTTCCCAACCATCCAGGGATCAGGTCGTTCGAAAACTTCTGAGCCACGAAGAACGCCACAAGATCCCCCTATCCAAGACCTCAGGACTGCTCTCGCTTCCGTCCCCTCGTGCCGCCATTGTTTTTCTTAGTTGCAGTCCCACGAGCGGGAGCGGCTTTCTCACTCTTCTTTGTGACCGCACGACGGGGGTGGCCAAGGCCAGTGTGCCCGCCACCCGCGGCCGGCATCTGGCCATCAGCATCGTCGGCCGCCGTGGTAGCGCTCGCGCCCAGAGCGAATGATTTCCAGAGGTTGCGCGTGCGTATGCCCTGCCCTACTGGCACCGCTCCAGCAGTTGCGACGGCTCCGGTTGAGCCGCCACGGGACCTGCCTGCCCTCTCGCCGGCGTCGCCGTCATCAGCTTTAGCACCAGCGCCGGTGCCGCCGGTGCCGCCGCCGCCGCCATGCCGGTGCTGCTCGGTGCTGTCGTGGCGATCCTTATCATGCGCCATCCACGAGGATACAAAGTGATGGTAGCAGTGCGAGTTGGCAATAGCAGCCGCGGCGCTCGCCGAGGGATCGCGGCCGCGCTTCTGCTCGGGCATGACCGGATGCCATACGGAGGCATCGAGCAGTTCGATACCGAGATCGTGAAGCTCGCGCCGCGATTGAAGCATCATGATCGCCTCGCGCAGCAGGCCCGGCCCCGTCGAAAAGATCACGTCCACGTGCGTCGAGGCGGCGGCGCCGAGGGCCGACCGGTTACTCAGCAGCGCAAACACATGTTCCCAAAGCGGGTGGTGACGCTCCGTTGCGAAGAGCGCGTTGACGAGGCCGCGGCTCAAGTTGCGCCCCTGCTTGTATGAGAAGACGGCGCGGTGCGCGCCGAGCACGGGTGCGAACGGCTTGGAGCACTCGATGTCTAGGTCAGCGTACACGCCGCCGTGATGGTACACGATGAAATAGCGCGAGGCATCACACCGCTGGATGTATGATGGGTACGCATCGTACGTGGGCAGAAACCAAGAGTAATGCTCGGCGATGAGCGCGCGAGACGTCTCGTCGGTCCACTTCATGAGCCGCCACTCCGGATTCAGGTCGAGCAACCCCTGCTGCCATCGCCAATTGAACAGCGTCTTCGGAAAGCCGCCATCCCGCCAGCTCTGATGGAGTAGCTTCGGAATGCGCGGATGGTGCGGTTCGGTGATGCCAGCCACTTCGCTTGCGCTTGGCTCTGGTGGCGGCGAGGGTGGTGGTAGTGCTACGGCGGACGGTGAGCTCTCCATGCCTGCTTGCCGGCGAATGCAGTAGTACGCCAGTGCTTGGCACCAGGCGGCAAAGCAACTCAAGCACACGCACGCCTGCGTTCGTGCGGCGTGACGCCGAGGCTCCCGGCGCGAATGTGATGCGGGCATTTACGTCGAGAGCTGAAGGAGCGAGCGAGCGTGGGCGGCAAGGTGGGTTCTAGCGCCGCTAGATTAGTTGTCTTCCTGGGGCGAAGCAAGCACAACGCAATAACTTTGGCGGGCCGCGGCGGGCGGGTCGTAAACGCATGCATGCAGGATGATCACAGGATACATAAAGTCCACAGATCGAACAGTTACTGTGGAAAGCGAAAGAGGGCGCGGCGCCTGTCTTGTCGCGCTAGTGTCACGCGCCTGTGTGAGGTCGCCGCGCAAGGCGGCTCTCTCACCGCTTGTTTGTCGTGGCCCCCACCCTCCCGGACCCGTACTGTCTAGAATAGGGGACTCAGAGCAGGCCCTCGGCCTGCTCTCGGGGCTGTTTATTCATATCCATCCCAGCTCGGCCTGCTCTCGCGGCTGTTTATTTCATAACCATCCCAGCTCGCGCCTGGACAAGCGTGAAGCGACCTGTGGTGCGCTCTCGGCTGTCGCGTATTCATAACCAACCCTCGTAAGTGTGATGCACAGAGAAGACGGCGACAAGGACGGCGACCGAAGCCTTCATTTCCCTTGGTGTGAACAGGATGGGCCCTTTTATCAAAATGAAATATAGTAGGAGGGTAGACCATTCCCCTTTCCCCTTTGGGTCAAGCCGCGGTGCGCACCAGGCGGGGCATGCTGTTACAGAGGCGCCCTCTCCGTCTCTCTACAATCACAGGTATTCTACTCGTATCCGCCATCCCCGAGGAATTGGAGGACGACCGGCCGCACCTGTTGGAAGAGCGGTGTATTTATGAAGATCTCGATGGCCACGAGCACGAAGATGCCACCCCACGTGATCTTCGTGACCCACTTTTCGACGAAGGGCTTCTCCGCCTTCTCGGCGGCATCGAACAGGGGCTTTCCAGGGTTGATTGGCGTGAGCTTGCTGCGAAACGAGCCGTCGTCGGCAGGCAGCGGCTTCGTCGGACCGCGCTTGTAGTCGTCAAAGGACGGCAACGAGAGCGCTGGCCGACCATCGCCAAATGGGAGCAGCCCGCCGTCGAAGCGCGGCAGCTCCTCCTCGTCCTCCTGAGCAGCTGCGAGAACGGTAGTAGGAGCCCTCGCGCTCGCGCTCAAAGCAGCAGCGCTTGGGAACGGCGGTGCAGGGACCGGCCGCTCCCACTGTGATGCGCCAGTCGCGGCGTTGTAGAAGAAGATGTCACCGTCGTCGCTAAGCACTTCTTGCCAGCCTGATAGGAGCCCTGCAGCCCCGAACACAGGCGGAGGCGATAGCTCGACGTACGATGGTCCCGAGGTGGCTGTGTCGTCGGGGACCATGAGCGGCAGCGGGATGTCAGGAACACTGTTGGCAGCAGCGCATGGCTCCTTTTTCTGACTGCCCGCTTTCTTCTTCTTCGCGAGAAGCAGCGGTGCAGGCATACGTCGGACGCAGGGTGCCTCCGCAGTCGAAGGTCTCAGGAGCTGCTGCCGCTTCGGAAATTCGCCACTGCAGAAACTGTTAGCATGAGACAGCAGCGACAGCAGTGGTAGCGCACGGAGATAATAGTACATGCCGCAAAGTCTGCCTTCAGCAGAGAAGATGTGCGTTCTCAAGTTCAAGTTCAAGTTCAAGTTCAAGTTCAAGCCATGGCGTCCGCCTTCTCTCCTCTGTCGCCCACCAGCGCGGCGGCTCGGAACTGCGCGCGGTCTGCGGCCTGTGGACAGCAGCATTGTGCACGAGGGCGTTACTGAGTGCGCGCCACACCCTGCCCACGAACCATTTATCTCACGCACGCGCGCGCGCGCGCGCGATACAGGTGCGACGATGCGGCTGGTTTGACGCGTGGCTGGCAGAGAGCCCAAAGGGCCTCGCCGCGAGATGGGCGGCGTGCGGTCTTGAGATGGATGATGAGCTCACGGGCGAGCTGAGCGCGGCGAGAGAGGTTGCCGAGTGCATGAGTGAGATGGCGTCTGACGACGTTCATGATGAGCTGATGTGTAGCATGGATGTAGTAGCGGAGGTGCATGCACAGGATGCAGAGAGGGAGCAGCAGAGCGAGGGGGTGTCTGTAGGGTGCGTCCGGCATGACGGCGACGGCGTGAGCGGCGGCAACAGCGCTGATGGACGAGGGCTCGAGGGTGAAGACGGCGGCGACATGGGCTGCGAGAGTGCCGACGGCGTCGAGCAGGGGGCGTCGATGGCGGCGTGCGAGGCGGAGGACAGCGACGAGGACGAGGCTATGGTGGGCAAAGAGAACGCGTCGATGCAGCGCGCAGAGTACGGCGGCGGCGCGGCTGGGGACATCAAGAAGAGGAAGCACAAGCGGTGCATGAGGAAGGGCAAGGGTCATCGGAAACGGTTGGCAATGGCGAGGGCTAATGATCTACGACTGGCGGCGGACGAGGCGAGCGTGAGCTGAGCCGAACGGTGCGAGGGCGAGGGTTCCGAGTCTGTGTTGCTCACGCGACTGCGGGACGGGCCCTCTCCCTTGTGCTGGTAATCTCGGTGAGCGTGACGCGGCGCCGACCGGCCTCGAGCTCCTCGGTCGAGCAGGCGCTTATGTCCCTCCCTCTTTCTCTCCCCAATCCCTTCTCTCTATCTATTCTCTTCGATCTCTACCTGTACTCGAGGGCACGCAGGCTAGCACCCTGTGGCGTGTCTCCTCTTGGTCTCCTTCCCGTTCGTGCTCCTTCCGTTGTGTCTCACCATCTCCGACGACTCTCACCCCCACTGCTAGCTTAGAGAGCACATTCGATAGGCTTCCGTTAGGTTGTCTGTTGTTTATGAAGTAACTTGAACTGCGTTCTCACAGAAATTCACAAGTCATTAAGCATGATGTTCGTTTTTGAAGACCGTTAAAGCATACATGACATGTACCGGTACTGTTAATGCTTGCTTTTTGTTTCGGCTTGCACAAATCGGCATGAAGGCGTCGCGTGCGCTAGGCGTCCTCGGGAGATCCTTCCTACTCGACCCGGCGCGTGCGCATTCGTCGGGTCCGCGGCGCATTCACCTGGTGTGCCCTCTCAACGGAGCATGCACGGCCCTCGCTCTCCTGCTCTGCGAGGTTCTCGACGCAGGGTGTATCTCCGACTTCTCATGTCTGGTGGGGAGAAACAGGTCAGGAGACGATGAAAGGCTCGTTAAGAACCTGGACATGAAGGCGGACTCAGCGTCGGCTGCGCGTGACAGATGGATCCGGATTCGTGCAAATCTCGTCGTGAAGAACACCATCTCTACCGAAACTGCTGCGCTCCTCACTTCGAACACTCGATGGGCAATCGGAGGCGACAGTAGATCCGGTTTGTTCACACATCGCATCCTGGTCCTGCGCGACCCGGTGCAGCAGTACCTGAGCGTGCGAACGAAGCCGTGGTGCAATAATTGCGGAGGTTTCCAGAAGAAGCTCTCTGCGCAGGACGAACTCGTGCGGAGGTGTATCGCCGCGCGCCTCGACCACAGCAAGACTTGCCCGTTCGACGCTGTTGTGTTCGACTTCGACTTGCTCGCCGATGGCGGCAAGGCTTTGCCCAATATGCTCAACTGGCTCGGGCTCCACATATCGAAGCCGTCCGACCTACCCTTGGCCTCGAACGATCCAATGGTCAAGGCCGTGCATTTTCACCTAAGCAAGTTCCGTGCACGTAACGTGGCGCTCTCGATCCGTCCGGGGCTTGTGATGATGGGCAACATGCGCGGCAAGACTCTGCGCCCGCACATGGCATCCGCGCGCAGGAAGACGTACAGTTGCAACGTGGCGACGCGCGTCAGGTCTCTGATGCCGACCCTATACGATATTTACCACCCGGCCCACTGCGCGGAGCCGGAGGTAGCCAACGAGACCGCGTTTGTCACTGACTGGATTGGCGCCGATGGTAAGCGGCACTCGCGCGAGCTGGTACGAGGGAAGAAGCAGTCCTTGGGGGGGACTCGCGACAGTCGCAACATCTCGCTCGTGTGTGACGCCTTTACTGATCGCGACGACACTGACTGCGCGCATTTGCCGCTGAAGTATCAAGGCACGTGCGCTTCGAAAGCGCTCCGCTGAACACATATTCGGATCTCTCGTCTCTCTCTCTCTCTCTCTCTCTCTCTCTCTCTTCTTTCAGTTTTGGTGGCAGCCCTCAGGGCGGAGTTTCTCAGTTTGTGATGTAGAGTGAGCTGAACTTGGACTTAGGTGATGGCCGAAGCATGCTGTTTCCCAAACATGAATCTTTCGCGAAACAACATTTTCGAGACGATTTTCTGCACTCTCGAGTCTACAAGCTGATTCTGCGGCAGCCGCGACCAACTCCGTGACCCCCATGGACGACACACTCCACCAGGCTCGGCAGAGGCTCGCGGGAATGACGGCCGCTGCCGGCGCGATGTCGCGTTGCCGACGCGATGCATCAAACCAGGTGAGCTTCGATTTCGGCAGGAACATCGCGGCGCTCAAAAGACAGGCTGACGATCTCCTTTTGTTGCAAGCTGTGACCGAGCTCACGTCGATGGAGCGCGAGAGTATGGCACTGGAGAGCTGCCGACTGTCACTTGCGGCGGCTGCACCAGAGATCGCCATGCCATGCAGTGCTGCCAAAGCTGATCAACTGGCTCCACCGGATCAGACTATCGTCGCCACAACACTAAGGGCTGCCATACAGGGCAACTCGCATACGCACCTCTCTTATGGCTTCGATCAGTGGATCGCAGCTGTTAAGACTCGCGATGACCCGATGTCGAAGGCGATGCTGTACTTGGCTAACCGAGAGATCGCACGGGGCTGGTCAATAGTAGAGGAATTGACTTCGTCAGGAGCAAAGCGCAAGTCGATGCACACGAGGGTGGGGCACATGCTGCATCGGGATCTGTCGAGCGCCTTCAACACATGGTCCATGATGGCGATCGAGCGCAACACGTTTCTAGAGACGCTGATCAAGGTCCTAAACAAGATGACCAACTGCAAGCTCATTTTTGGGTTCGATGGATGGCGCGCAGCTTTCCCTCCCCTCAACGGCCCGGCGCGCCGAGCGATCAAGAGCATGTCGCTTCAGAGCTTGCGAGCGGCGATGAACTCGTGGGCTGCGATGTCGGAGGCTCGCCAGCGGAGCCAGCAGGCGCTGCTCTCAGCTGTGTCGGCGTTCCGCGGCGACGGTATGCGCAAGGCGTGGAACGGCTGGCTGGGCTTGCTGCACGATCGGCAGGTGATGGCGTCGGCCGTCTACTGTATGTCGCTCCGTCTTCAGCGTACCGGCTTTGCGTCGTGGCTGGCCGCAACGGAGGTCTCTCAGCAATTGCGCTCAACTCTAAGCTCGCTGTCTCCTGCAAAGCGCAGCATGCGCAAGGCGATCAACAGCTGGAGCGAGTATGGCAACGCGCTGCAGTCTGTGCGCCGCGCTACAGCTGCTCTGCGCATGCGCGAGGAGCGTGTCGCGTTCAGCACGTGGCACGAGCATGTGTGCAGCAACTGCGAGCGCGACGCTGCCATGCGGTGCGCGGTGTCGTCGATGCTCCAGTCGAGCATGCGTGCGAGCCTGAACACGTGGATGTTGTATTCTGAGGAGCACGCCGAGGCGTCGCGCGCGCTGGCTGGCGCTCTGAGCTCGCTGCAGCCTGAGGGCCGCGCGATGCGCAGCGCCCTGAATACCTGGGTGGGCGTGATGATGCAGCGACGATCGATGGTCGTCGCCGCTGCATCGCTGATCCGCGGCGAGCAGCTGTGGGGTCTGCGTACGTGGAGCGCTCACGCGCCGCTTGTGCGGAAGCAGCGGGAGCGCGTCGAGGAGACGGCGCGCCGAGCGATCAAGAGCATGTCGCTTCAGAGCTTGCGAGCGGCGATGAACTCGTGGGCTGCGATGTCGGAGGCTCGCCAGCGGAGCCAGCAGGCGCTGCTCTCAGCTGTGTCGGCGTTCCGCGGCGACGGTATGCGCAAGGCGTGGAACGGCTGGCTGGGCTTGCTGCACGAGGAGACGATGTCGAAGAAGGCGCTGCTGTACGTTGCGAACCGTGAGATGGCGCGTGGCTGGGTGAGCTGGCACATGCGATTGGCTGAGCGAGCGTCGATGCGCAAGAGCTTGGTCTACCTGCTCAACCGTGAGCTCTCTCAAGCGTTGGGCGCGTGGGCAGAGATGGCCGTAGAGCGCGCCGAGCTGATGCGCAAGTTTTGCAAGGGTGCGGCCTTCATCATCAATCGGGAGCTCTCTCGAAGCTGGTTGACGTGGTATCTGACGTCGGTGGAGCTCGCGCGCAAGGAGGCGGTGCTACGGCGTGGTCTGAGATACCTGCTCAGCTGTGGTCTGACCCGCGGCTTAAGCGCATGGTCCGAGATGGCGGCTGAGCGCTCTTCAATCCTCCAGACGCTGCGCAAGGTTGTGAACAGGCTCGCCAACAATAAGCTGGAGCTCTGCTTTGTTCGCTGGCTCACCAGGCTAACGGTGCAGACGCTCGCGACGATGCTCATGAGTTTGGGGCACATGCTCAACCGCGACGTATCGCGCGCCTTTAGCGCGTGGTCCGAGATGGCGATGGTGGCTCGTGACGAACAAGTGACGCTCGGTACGTCCAGTACCCCCGTTCAACGCAAGAAGCTCGATGCGTCGCAATCCAAGGGCGTCTCTCGCCTCTCTCGGTCAAGGTCGTACGTCAAGCGCAAGTACAAAGTTATTGGCCAAGTACTCTCGTTCTCGAAGTTCAACCTTGCCAGGGCATTGGGGTCTGCGCTCGAGGTCGTCGACGATGAGGTGCTCGACAGTGGCGCCAAAGCCACAAAGTCTCCGAAAGGCACGCGTGTGTTGACGTCCTTTGCGTTGCGCATCAAGGTCCCCATCACCGTCGAGCTGGAGCGCTTCTCGCTCACCGACGTGCAGCTTCTCGGAGGGCTGAGACACCACCAAACAGAAGCGGGGACGCCCAAGCCAATCGCACGCAGAACGTCGAGCGACACCAGCCCCTTGAGCGACACGTCCCCCGCGTCCCCCACACAATCACTGCCCGTCATCCACGTGGCCGCGCGGTACGAGGCTGTGTACGAAAGCACCGACTGCGGAAACAAGGTCTTCGTCGCCTCCATCGCTCTCAAGCCGCCACTCTATCCTGGCGCCGAGCTCACGGCGCTTGTGCCACCCACTGGGCGACGCATTGCCTTCATCGTGCCTGCCAGCGTGCCGGCGGTGGCTGCTGCGCCGGCGGCGGGTGCACGCGCTCCGCCGGCGGCGGAGCCGAAGCATGCGGATAGCGTCGGGGAAGCAAGGGGATATGTTGGTGAGGACTCAAGACGGTGTTCTGTCAGAGTGGAGATGCGCGCTGAAGAAGCGAAGCCGAAGGGCGTCTCCAACAGCAACGAGCCAGCAGCGGTCCAATATCTGCGGTCCAATATCAGCGAGCTGAGCGGCTTCTTGCATCAGGAGGGCGGCGCGGGCGGCAACGTGCACGATGAGAGGAGTTTCGCGGCGACGGCGGTTTCGGCGGCGGCGGTGGTTGCAGTGGCACCGGCAGCGCTTCAGTCGGCTGCATGGAGTGCGCCGCCTGCTGCCTTGGGTGGCGTGACGGTGGCAGCGAGGGCGTTCTCGAGGGCGACGGCGGCGGCGGCGAGGGTGGAGGCGGCGAGGGCGGAGGTGGCGAAGGCGGAGGCGGCGAAGGCGGAGGCGGCGATGGCGGAGGTGGCGAGGGTGGACGCGATGGGGGTGGCGGCGATTGCGGTGGTGGCGAAGGTGGCGGCGAGTGTGGTGTCGAGGGCGGAGGTGGCGAGGGCGGCGGTGGCACCTGCGCAACTTGACGCAGCGGTAGCGAGCGCGGCTGCTACCACACCAACCATAGCAGCGCCAGCTTGCGCCGCTATTCGACGTGCGCGTATGCATCGCGACAACAGCCCCACTGCCATGGGACGCTGCAGCTCAGCATCTCCGACCCCACGAGCAGTAGCCATGGACTACATCACCAAATTAGAGCAGGAGTGCAGCGGCGAGGATCAAGCAGACAACCTTTGGATTTGAAAAAGATCCGGAGGTGAATTGCTCGCGCTGATCGGCATGACCGAAATCAGTGTGGGTCTCCGATTTTGCAGGCCGAGAGTCCTTGACCTGGTTGTCGTGCCAGGTATTTAGCGTTATGGCCGGTTGACCGTCATGACTCTTGAGACGCTGTGCGCCTGCCGCGCATTCCGAGGACACCAGCCAATACTTCATCAAGCTAGACCGTGACTCCCAGTTCGAGGTGAAAATGACGTAACGGGAAAAGCTGCTAATTATAGATACATGCACAGAAAAACAACGGATGCTCAAACGCTGGACGGGCACTCTGCATGATAATGCAAATCTTTCTGCCCTGTGCATTGCTCCTCAGTTCCTTACAGCTTGTCGCGCCGAATACGCCCGTAACGCCTCCGCCGCCCGTCCCACCCCCGCCCTCGCCGCCGCCTCCGGTGCCTTCGCCGCCATCGCCGCCGCCGCCAGAGCCCCCACCACCGTCG
>Ga0210247_101819_pt1 | contig 15276 bp, 20 predicted proteins | sample ChrtobMetP3_16mM_FD_155449 | JGI IMG/M metagenome (GOLD analysis project Ga0210247, IMG submission 155449) | Chrysochromulina tobin associated microbial communities from unialgal haptophyte culture, Seattle, Washington, United States - P3_16mM | ecosystem: Host-associated > Algae > Haptophytes >...
GCAGGGGCAGGGGCGGCGGCGGCGGCGGCGGCAGTGGTGGCGGCGGAGGCGGAGGAGGGCGCGACAGCAGCAGGGTAGGTGGGGACAGAGGTAGGGCAGAGGCGGAGGAGGTGCCACCGTTGCTTGCATCATTACTTGCCTGCACAGAAGAGCACACGGTTGATCATTAGTGAAAACGGTTGCTGTGGCGGAGGCGGCTGCAACAGAGGCGGCCGAGGCAGCAGCGGCGGCCGAAGCGGTCACTGCCGCGGCCGCCGGGCCGAGGCGGCTCCATCCGCGGTTCTCCTCCGCCGAGCGGCCCGACATGTTTAGTCAGGTGTCCGATGGTAACCCAAACAAGGAGAGTGATCGCGGCTGAGGTGGCCAAGGCTGAGGCGGCCGCGGCTGAGAAGGCTGCAAGGCAGCGGCGGCGGCGAGGCGGCGGCGGCGGCGAGGCGGCGGCGGTGGCGAGGCGGCGGCGGTGGCGAGGCGGCGGCGGCGGCGAGGTGGCGGCGGCCGAGGCAGCCACGGCTGCGCGCCACGGCTGCGCAGGCCACGGCTCAGGCGGCAGCGGCCGTGCCCGAGGCGATGGCAGTCGAAGTGATGGCGGCTGATGTGTACCGAGGCGATGGCCGCCGAGGCAGTGGTAAAGGCAGTGGCGGCTGATGTGTGCGCGCGCGTCGCGTTCGATCATTGCAGTCGTAACCTTAGCTTCGTATTGATGCACTCGCCAAGCTTTGCCCAGCTTCGCCATGACGCTCGTGCGCACATTCCTCTCCACAATGCCCGGTTCGAGCGTGCGGTTCATGCACAAGAAGTGGTGGGTGCGGTGAGAATTGCCTCGGCATGCCTCGCAAGATGCGGGCGGACGCAAGCCTTCCAGAGGATTCTGCCCGTCACGCAGTCGCTTGCACGCGATGCCAATCACCTTGAACGCGTGCTCTTTACGATCGGCATCCATAGCCGATTTTGCGACCTCGTCGGAGAGCTGCTTGTAGAGGTCGTCTTTGCTGGCCGCAGCGCTCGCAGCGGCCTCGGCCACAACGGCCTGTTTCCGCTTGTCATCCTTGTAGATCTCGTTCACCTTCCACTTGTCGAAGGCATGCCCTTTCGTCGGCATTTGCGCCCGTCGTGACAGGCAGCTCGACGAGCGACGCAACACGACCGATGTCGCTCGTTGATCGTCTCGACTATGAAGCCGGAGCAGTGCTCGAAGGCAAGACGAGCCGCGCAGCGAGGAGCAACGGGCGGCCATTCGCGCCGGTCTTCTGGAATACTCCGCCTTTACTCCCTCGGTAATTCCTTCCCCTCCCTTGTGGAGGTTAAGACGGCGCCTTGTTCCGACTGTTACCGGGACCCGTGTACCGACTCGCGATGTGAACATTTCAATGAAATGAATTGCGGATTCGTGTCGCCTTTCCTGCAGGGAATTGGGGGGCTGGGTTTCGGCACACATCCACGAACTCGTCCCTCCTTCCCTCTCCGTCCCTCGATTTTTCGGCGGCAATCCTCGGACCCTGTGACCATCGCACTCTTGGCGCAGCATGGCAGCATGGTACGTGTGCTCTGGCGACATGACAAAACGCTACAACGTACGCAACGGCGAGCAGCAGGTCTTGGGTCGCTCGGATTTGCCGATGAGAATGCCAAAGACCGTCTCGAATGAGCAGTGCACCATCACAGTCGGAAACGACGGCTTCGGCACTGTCACCTCGATGGGCAGGCGTCCAACGGGAGTACGTGAGAACTACGCGACTCCTTGGACGTGGCTGCTCAAGGATCAGCACAAAGTGATCGCGGACGGCACCATGATCAGCTTGGACGTCAATAATCCTGAGGGGCACGTCTTCACGTTTTTTGTTTTGGACGATGACGAGCGTCCCATCCGCAAGCGCCAACGTGGTGATGAAAAAGGTGAGCTGCTCATAGTCGAGTCATACTCGCACACTCGCACTCGCACGCTCATGCTCTCATGCTCGCACACTCAAACACGCACACTCGAACACGCACACTGTTCACTCAAACTGCGGGCACTCCGCTAGGCCGCGCCGCCCAACGGCGCCGAGATGGGCGACCGCGCCGAGATGGGCAATCGCGACGAGATGGGCGAAGATGGCGGCCGGAGGCACGAGCGCCGAGATGGGCGTCGAGCGCCGCGGCGGGCGCACAGGCCGCGGGCGCACGTTTATGACGGAGGCGCTGCACACGCTGCTGCTCAGCGGAGAGCAACCGCGGGCGGACGGGGCGCTACGTGTACGTCTCGAGCTTCGGTCGCAGCATGACGCCACGCGCACTCCCCTCGAAGCACGCGCCGCTCCATTCGATCTCGCGCCCAGCGAGATATGGACACCGACGTGGCACGAAGCTTCGGAAGCATGGCGCCCATAGTAACGGCCAGCAACTGCTGGGGCGTCTGCGCGGTGGCCGCCGGACGCAGTGTAGAGACGGCCAGACCGACCTCGCCGCCGCCGCCCTCGGCCGCGCCGCCGCCCTCGCCGCCGCCGCCTTCGGCCGCCTCGCCGCCGACCTCAAGTGCGGCCGCGACGCTCGGGGCGCCCGAGACGGCGCCGGTGGCGCCCGCGGCAGCGCCGGTGGCGCCCGTTGTGGAACTTGAGAGCCCCTCGAAGAAACGGACAAAGGCGTCAAAGAAGGCGCTCAGGACGGCGCCCTGCGCGCGGAGCACGAGGAGTTTCCATTTCCAGCCGAGCTGCATGCTGCGCGCGGCGGCGGCCTCGTTCACAGCCTGCTCCAGGCTGTGAACCGAGCGGGTCGCCACTGTGAAGACGCCAGCGAGCGGCGCCGGCAGGGACGGCGGCGGCGCATCACTCGCGGGGGAGTTGGGTCGAGCTCGGGGGGGGGAGGTCGAGATCCCCTTGCCGTAGCCCGGAGGCGCCGTCCCGAGCGCGCACTGGTACGCGCCGGCGACGTTCTCGGAGGCGAGCACGATGGTGCCCGGCACAGCGGGGGCGGGGCGCGAGCCGTTGACGACGGGACGAAGCCCGAGCTCCGGCGCCACCCTGTGCACCGCAAGCCCGGGGGCAGGTGGCTGGGGGTACCTCCGTGACGTGGCCGCAGTCGCCGCCGGCATCGGCATCGGCGCCCCCGCCCCCAGCGCAGCACCCGCGGTCGCGCCCGACACGGCGCCCGGCGCGTCGATGCGGAAGGTGCGCCTGAGCTCCTCGAGCTCACTTAGGACGGCTGCCGCCGCGGCGCTCGCAAACTCATCGAGCAATGATACCGGTAATGCTCGTCTCTCACCGGTAGGTGGGGGGTGGTACTGGCTGGCGGCGGCGGCGGCGGCGGCGCCATAGGAGAGGGGCCTTCCTAATATGGTCGAGGGGGCATCACGCTCGAGAGAGACGTTCCCAACGCCTCCGCCCATGACGGCGCTTCCGCTCATGACGACGCCTCCGCCTGCGCCCTCTGCCTCCCTCGCCGCCTGCCATTGCGCACGCCGCTCGGTGTGCATGTGAATCACCTCCTGGCACGCGGCGAGGTACTCGGCGATGCGCGAGGGCCCACGCGGCGTCCGCTCGGCCGCCGACGAAGGCGGCATCGGGAACTGCGGAATCATCAGCGGCGTGGGGCCGCGCAGCCCCAGTATCGGCTCAAAGACGGTCCCAGTCGGCTGCAGCCCTTGCATGGCCGCCCACTTGACTTGCCGTTGGTACGCCTTGTTCCGGCGCGAGACGCTCGTCGGCTCGGTCGGGCGCCGTGCCGGGCGCCCGTGGGTGGCGCCCGCTGTGGAAGGCCGCTCGCCCGACACGGCGCCCCCCTGCTCGCCGCCGCCGCCGCCGCCGCCGCCGGTGCGGCCGCCGCGGCCGATGCCTCCATACGCCTCGTCGGCCGAGATGCGATCTCCATACGCCTCGTCGGCCGAGATGCGATCTCCATACGCCTCGTCGGCCGAGAGGCGATCTCCATACGCCTCGTCGGCCGAGATGCGATGCAGATGATGACCTGGGTGATCTGGGGGCGGCGAGGGTCGCAGCAATAAGGACGATGTGTCCCCGTGTTGGAGGCGCTGCTGCGGCGACGAGCGCTCGTCCCGAGATTGCATCTCGATCTGCGCGGCCATCTCGCGCTGCAGCCGTTTCGTCATCGGATGCTCCGATGGGGGCGGCGGCTTCGTCATCGGATGGTCCGATTGGGGCGACGGCGGCGGCGCCCACACCGCCCCAACCTCCGGATCCTCGAGATCGAGATCATCCTCTCCCATCAAAAAGAGACTCGGGTCGAACATCTCGGCCGAGAGCCCCGCGGCCGCCGCCGGGCTGTTGGCACACGCGAGATCGGCGCATGCAAGCTCACGCAGCGCCTCTGCCGCGGCGCGTGCGCCTGAGCGTTGCGTGTGCGCTGAGCGCTCCTTCCGGCCGCCCCCAGCGCCGCCGCCGCCGCCGCCGCCGCCTCCAGCAGCGCCGCCGCCGCCGCCGCCGCCGGTCGTTCCGTTTCGGGGCAGCGGGTTCGTCACAGAGGCGTCGTTCTCGTCAGCCACAGCCTCTCCCATCCGCAGCTTGGAAGACGGCGCTGCCCCGGGCACCATTGCGGGCCCAGCGCCACCGGCCGATCCGGATACGCCCGACACGGCGCGGTTCGATCCCAAATTAGGAACGTCGCCCGAGACGGCCCGCGCGGCCGCATGCGCGAGGTAGGCCTCGCGGCCTGCCCCACAGGAAGGCGCCCACGACGGCGCCCCACAGGAAGGCGGCTGCGACGAGGGCAAGCGCTCGGGCTGCGCCCACGACGGCGCCGGAGGCTGCGATTGCGCCCACGACGGCGTGCGATTGCGCCCACGACGGCGCCGGCGGCGGCGGCGAGCCCCCGCGGGAGGAGCGCTCAGCACGGCGCTCGTCGGCCCCGTGCACCAGCGCCATGTTGAGCGCCATGCGGCTCTCGGCGTCGCGGGCGTACCTGATGAAGGAGGCCATCAGGGAGGTCACTCAGGAGGCCATCAAGGAGGTCATCAAGGAGGTCATCAAGGAGGCCATCAGGGAGGCCATCAGATAGGCCTTCAGATAGGCCACCAGATAGGCGATCCGCGCACATGGTACGCTTGTCCTCCATGTAACGGCCGATGATGAGGGAGGCAATCCGGCGGGGGCACTCAAGGGCCATCCGCGCACATGGTACGCTTGTCTCCCATGTAACGGCCGATGATGCGCTCGGTACGCGTCTTGGCGATTGCCTGATCGCTCGGTGTGAAGCCGCGTCCTTCGCTCACAAGCGAGGCGATCTCCGCGCCCATCTCGGCGGCCATCAGAAGCGCAGCCTCGTTGATGCGAGCCTGATGAGGGTGACCTCGAGCAAGGCGGCACTCAGTGGCAATCAGTGGCAATTAACGACACTCACCTGGAGGGTGACCTCGAGCAAGGCGGCACTCAGTGGCAATCAGTGGCAATTAACGACACTCACCTGGAGGGTGACCTCGAGCAAGGCGGCACTCAGTGGCAATCAGTGGCAATTAACGACACTCACCTGGAGGGTGACCTCGAGCAAGGCGGCGCGAGATCGCATCTCGAGCTCGACCCGCGCCGCGCGCACCTGTGGGGAAGCGCAGGGCGCCGTAGTGAGCACTTGCATGCAGGGGGAGATCGCATCTCGAGCTCGACCCGCGCCGCGCGCACCTCCATCTCGCCCACGAGATCATCGATGCTCGGTGGCGAGATCCTCGCGCAGCGACCGCCGCCACCGCCGCCACCGCCGCTTCCTTCTCCGCCGCTGCCGCCGCCCTCAACACCGCCGCTGCTGTTTACACCGCCGCTGCTGTTCACACCACCGTTGCTGTTCGAGGCCTGGACCGCAGCCTGTCCGCGTGTGAAGGCATCCGGTGTGAAGGCATCCGGTGTGAAGGCGGCATCATCCGCCCGACGGAGCGACGAGATCGCACTCTCGACCACATCGAGATTGCTTCTCGCCGGAGCTCGCACGCCCTCGACCGCGCCCACGACGGCGCCCCCATCGGCGCCCACGACGGCGCCAGGCGCCGGCGCCTCCTGCGTCGCCCACGCTGGCGCCTCTTGCGCCGCCCACGTGTCCGCGCCCGAGTCGCCCATTCGAAAAAGGCGAGCGCCCATCGTCTGAGTGCCGAGGGTCCGTGTGGGCACAGGACGACGCACCCCATCGGGGCCGCCGCCGCCGCTTCCACTCTCATCATTCGTATGCTCAGGACGACGCTCCGCATCGGTACCGAATGAAGGCTCCTCTCTGGGGACGTGTCCGACGCGCCGGACGGCGCGCCCCCCTCGGGGAACGCAAAAAACGCGCTCGACACCGTCGCGTGACGACGGTGTAGAGCGCAGCACGCTCATGCACATGCTGCTCCTGCTGCACCTGCTTCTGCTGACCGTTGCAAGCCCAATTGACCACACGTCTCGCCCGCTCGTCCTCAGGTCTCGCAGCCGAGGCCGACGTATCCTCCTCCGCCATCGCCTTACCTTTTGGCGTGCCGTGCGCCGCCGCGCTCGGCGGCGTGGCCGGCGCTGCCGTTGCGCCGCCGCTCGCCCCAACAGGTGGGCCGCTCGCCCTCTGCGACGGCGTCGTCGACCTGGACACCGACGCGCCGAATGGCGCGTCGCCCCCACCAGGGGACGCAAAACTGCCCTCGACACCGTCGCATGACGGCGGTGTCGAGGGCGGGTCGGCGGTGGCGCTCAGCAGCAGCAGCAGCAAAAAGATGACGGCGGGATCGAGCTGGGAAGCGGCAATCACGTTCGATTGCGATGAGGAGGCTACCGGGACAATGTTCTCCATCCCCTGGGCCAGCGGGTCATCATTGGCGCCAGCTCCATGGATGGAGGCAGATCCTGATCGCAGAATCCGCCAGTTCTGCCGGATGATCCAGCCAGAGATGACGCCACATGGCTTGGAGGTCCTAATTTTCTGCCAAGAGACGGTCCTCAAAGACTGTCCCAAGGCGAGGTCGGGCGGGGCAGCGCTTGCGGCAGCCTGCATCCTCCAGGTCCCGCAAGAGACCCTCGTCGAATGGATGAGAGACGCCGAGAAGCTCTTCGCCTCCGAGGTGCCGATCGCGTGGTTAGAAGCCACTCAACCGGAGACATTTCGGAAGTGGCTGGACGTGGCGCGGCGGCGACGCCCAACCGCCCTCGCGCTCGTGCCACCCGACGCGTCCGGCGACGCGCAGCTCGCGGCGAAGATGTGCAAGGAGGAGCGCTTCCTCCTGGGCACGCAGAGCACATCGACCGCGCGTCCGAACGCGGCGGTGATGGAGCTGGTGCGCTGGTTGTTGTTGGACAAGCCCCGCCCGCAGATGGCCTTCTGTTACCTGAAGCTCAAGCCCATCTTCGAGGAGGGAGGAGTCATGCTCGACGGCGAGATGCCGCCGACCTGGGCGTCGCAGTGGGAGGAGCGCGCGTCCAAGGTCACCTCGCACAGCTTCTGGTGGTTTGGCCAAGGCGGCGAGATGCCGAGCGCCGGCGCCCTGGTGCGGGAGCAGATGGCGGCCGGCGAGCGCTACGCCCACGCAGCGCGCGAGCGCCTACGCTGTGTGCAAGCTGCCGCGCACGCTTTCCCCTCTTGCCTCGGGCCTTTGGGAAGCTTCGGTAGGATGTGCAAACGCTGCCGCGTGTTGCCGGAAGCACGGCTGCGCGACCATTGCCCAGGGGCGACAACCGGTTGTCGTCTGAATGCTCGTTGCAGCCGATGCACAGGAGAGGATCTCCGAAAGAACCGGGCAATTCACGGCAGAGATCGGACTGGCCGTGCTCGGCATTCTGAAGAGAGTCTCTGCCCCGGCGGATGCATAAGTACACGGACCGAAAAGCCGCGCAGCAATCAAGTGTGCCGGATAGGATTCGATAGACAAAAGACCGCAGCTGCGCAATTGGCCTGGTGCAAAGACCGATTCGACAAAATGAACTCTCCGACGACCGGTCAGTAGAGAGCGCGAGCATGAGCCGCGAGGAGAGCCAGAGAGCAGAGAGCAGAGCAGAGAGCAGAGGGCCATGGGATGCAATCGGAGGCACTCAGTGGTGCACTCAGAGGCGTGCCATCAGAGGCGCTCAGAGGCGCCAGCAGCCTCGAGCAAAAGCAACCCCTCGAGGTAGCCAGCCGCGCCCGTGAAGCGAGCGAGTGACGCGAAGGGATTTGAGTACGCATCGGATACGGAGCTGACGAACCCGGCTGCTGACGAGCTGACGAACCCGGCAACTGCGGAGGTGACGAACCCGGCTGCAGACGAGCCCAGGAGCAGCTGAGCGAGCAGGGCATGCAGCTCGGGCACGCTGAGCTCTTCGAGGCGCAAAGGGTTTGTGGGGAGGAGCGAGAGGGATTGGTGAAGCATAGGCGTGTCGGCGCCTTGGTCGTAGGTGATCAGAGTGTGCTTGGTCGTAGGTGATCTGAGTGTGCTTTCTGAGGATGACATGGTCACCCTCGAGTGCCGCCGAGTCCTGACGCGCGGCCGAGGCGGTCGTGCTGCCACTGCGCGATGATGGCAACGACGACGAGTCACCATCCTTGCCGTCCTCGCCTCCCGTCTCGGCCTCAAAGTCCTTCGTGTGGTATCAAAGGCCTTCGAGCGCGCGCAGCTGGCTCATGTCGCGCACCACCTCGATCGGGCGCGACTCCATCATTCGGCGGATGGTGCGCGTGAGCCGCTCGACGACCCCCACGTGCAGCGTCGAGAACTGCAGCTCGACGTTGGCTGGTTTGGGCCGTAACGGCTTTTTGGGGCTGCCATCCTGAGATCCACCCGGAGTTTCGGGCGGCAGCGGCCCGCCCATGCACGAGCGACTGGAAGCCATCGGTCGCGGCCGGAGTGCGCGCTCGTGCCTCGTCGGCCGCCTGCATGCACACGAGCTTCATGCGTTGGCCACACTGGTACTTGGTCGCAAAGTCGAGCACGATCTTCTTGAGCCTGTAAAAGGGCACGCGCAGCATGAGCCTTGGCCCGGCCGGGCACAGCTTCCAGGGCTCGCACACGTTGCACACGGCCGCGGTGGTCGGCTCGAGCAAGTAGATGGCGCGGTTGGTGACTACCAGCAAGCCCTGACCAACCAGCAACACCGAGGGCGCGCGCATGCGCCGCGGCAGCTCTTGCACCATCCAGGTGGCCTCGAGGATCCTCTCGCCGTCGGGCTCGAGCACAAACGCGGTCTTCGTGAGGAACGGAAAGAGGGCGCGCTTGTAGAGCTCCTCGGCCGTGATGGACTTGATCGCCGACATGAGCGCGGGGGGCAGCGTGAAGCCCCATCGCGCCTCCAGCCGAGCCGTGAGTTGGAAGAGCTCAAAACGGCGCTCCTCATCAATGACGCAAAAGGCGGCGAGCAGTACCTTGATGGAGTTCATCGCGTCCTGCCGCGTCAGCTTATCAACGTCCGACCGGCCGACGCTGCTCCCCCCCGCGTGCCATCCCTCCGCGAGGCGCAGCACCACATCGAAGAAGAGAGCGGAGAGGAAGGCGAGCAGAGCCGAGCCCTGTGCTCCCTTGGCCATCGCCGCAGCTGCCGGGCTGCTCGGCTGGCGCCCGTGGCCGCCGTGCTCGTCGGTGTGGCCGTGGCCGTTCCGGCCGCCATTGGGTACGCCGTCGTCGACGGAGTATTCGCACAGCCTCTGGCTGTCGGCATGCGAGAGGGGGAGCAAGCTGCGGAGAGCGAGCTCCTTCGCGACCATATGCTACTTCGAGAAGTTGAGCGCCTCAACATGCGTGAGTACAGGCCAGAGACGCCGTGCAAGGCGCTGAGCATCTTGGTGTACGACGGGGGCTCGGTCGAGAGCATCGTCTTGTTGAGCAGCTCCTGGTTGGCCGCGGAGAACCCGTCGTGCTTACCGGTACGGCGCCACAGGTCGAGCAGGCTGCCCATCTTGACGGCCAGTGGGTCGAGCAGTCGAGGGAGCAGCGCCGCAAGCGTCTCGAGCAACGGCAGCTGCTCGACCGTGATCATGTGCTCCTCATCCATCGCATGCAACACCGCGTTCCACATCGTGACGAAGCGCAGCGCCACGTCCGTCTCCTTCACACCGGCGGTCGCGGAGCTCCGTGATTTAGGTGTGAAGATGGACGCATAGCCCGCGAGCTTGAGCACGTCTTGCTGCATCGACAGCTGCGAAAAGCGCTTGAGGAACCCTAATTTGGTCTCGGGTGAGCCGTAGCGCACGCATGCACTGAGCACGCGAAAGGTTGCCGAGATGGAATCCTCGACATTCTTCTGCTGCTCGGCCCCGAGCCTCTCATTGTCACTCTCCATGCCGCTAAGGCTCTTGACGGTGAGGACGCCACCCTTGCTACCGCCAAAGGAATTTGCGCTGGCACCGGTGTCCTCGCCTTGGTCGGCCATCAGATGCAGTTTCTCAGTGAAGAGGGAGCCGATGCCCACGTTGTGCCAGTCGACGCCCGCCTCGATGTCCTTCCGCTGCTGCTCCTTGGTGGGGACAATGTCGTCCTCTTTCTCCACGTCGGCGAGCCCAGCCTCTTTCCAATTGTTTTCAAACTGCACGAAGCTGAGCAACGCGCAACTCGAGCGCTGCGTGCGATCGGAGGAGGCGTCCGGTGGCAGCAGCTCGTCCGATCCGAAGCCATCGGCGTCGCCGCCCGCAAACGCGTCGCCCGACCCCCGGTTTTCTCGAGCTGCGTGAGCACGAGATCGACGCCGTTCCGGCGCAAGAAGGACACGTGGCCTTGCATGCGCTTGCGCTTCGCCTCCGCACTCTCTGGGCGCCCTGCCGTCGGCTCCTCTGTCTCCGACGAAAAGAGCTGTTCGCTCGCGGCATCGCCCACGCCCCCTGCCGGCTCGAGCAGCTCAGCAAGCCTGTTGAGCAGCCGCGCCTTGATCGGGCCCGAGCACGGCTGCAAAATGTGTGTGATCGCCGTCGAGAGCAGTGCCTTTTGGGCGCGCTCGGCACTGGCCGACTGTGGAATCTCGCGTTTAGTATTGTCCACGAGGAGCGAGATCGCGACTTGCACGAGATCGCCATTCTTCTCTCGGAAAGCCGTGCCTGTCGATTTGGCCACTTTGCCCTTCTTGCCCTTCTTGTCCACGTCCTTGATGTCGGGCACGCGCACGACGCGCGCAAAGCAGCCGAAGGCATGCATCAGCATCTCCTCATTGCGTCCCACGTACATCTGGTGAGTTTGCATCTTCTCGTGCACGAACTCGACGAACTTCGTCAGCCTCGAGGCTCTCAGTTGGCACCGTCGCAAGGCACTGCATCGCCTCCATGCATAGCGCGTCATTCGTGTTGCTCAGCATCCCAAAGATGATCTTGTCGCGCGAGTTCTCGTCGAAGAGCTCGGTCACGCGAGATGCGATCTCAAGGCGGTCGTCTGGTTGAGCTCCCTCGCCGCGCAGGTAACGGTCCTTGGACTGCTGGTAGTCCTCGCGCGCTGGGCGAATGCGGTCATCACGCGCACGAGAGCTCGGAGCATCTGAAGCACGGCGCCGTCATCGACCGTCTCAACGCTCATGCCGCAGTGCTGGCGAGATAGACCGAGCTCCAAATCTCGGACGAGCTCGTCGTGAGCCATGCGCTCCTCCTCGGTGGCGGAGCCGCGCTCGCACTTGGTGGCCAACGCCCACTGGGCCGCCCGCGCCGCAACCTTATCGAGCACTCCGCCCTGGGACGAGGGCTGCGCGAGCCGGAGCATCAGCATGCCCTGCGAGAAGCCGAGCGTCGACCATGAGTGGGTAACAGTGGGAATCAGGTTTCGTCCGCGGGACCAAGGGTTCGTCAGTGGGAATCCAGTGGGGATCAGGTTTCGTCCGCGGGACCAAGGGTTCGTCAGTGGGAATCCATTGGGAATCAGGTTTCGTCCGCCGCCTCAGGCTTCTGGGCTGCTCTCACCTTCTCGAAGAGGATCTTATAGAGCGCGTTGAGCATGAACCCGTTGCCCGTGAGGACGAGCGAGCCGAGCAGGTGCAGGCACCCCGTGAGCATCACCGCATCGAGCCGTTCGTTACCGTTGATAAGGGGCAGCACGTGCAGCAGCAGCGCGCACTTCTCCTCGTCATACTTGAGTACTCATCCCCGAGGACGTTCCCGTACGACGGTGGCAGAGCGAACAGCGTGCGCCGCGCCACGGTCGAGTGGCGCCCGAGAGCCTCGACCGTTGCGATGAGTTGAGCGACCAGTCGCGTGTTGGGGCGTTTCCATGCTTGCTTGGCGCGGCCGCCGCCGAGGTGCTCGAGGAGTTCATTTTGACGGCGACGTCTGCTTTCATCTCGACGACGAGGAGTGACACCTGTGGCACGTGCCGCGCGAGGCCCTCGACCACCTGCCACACGCAGATCTAACTCGAAGGCGTCCACGAATCCATCGCGCGCTTCTTATCGGGGCCGGCCTTGATGAGGCCGGCCACCGTGTCTGTCACACCGGCTGCATGCAGGGCGTGCTCGGGCAACTGCATGCTCATCGAGTCGGCGCGCACTCCCTTGACGCCCTTGGAGCGCGGGAAGTCATCTTCGTAGCGGGCGAGCTTGCCCATCAGCTGAGAGAGGAGGTGTGTTCGAATTCATTTGCAACGCACCACATGTTTTCTCCAAAGAGAGAACTTCGGGTGTGAGACGATTTGAACTGCTCCTTTCATCTGTGAGACGATCGAACTCATGCTTTCATGTGTGAGACGATACATGTAGTTTAGAGAATAACGAGATTAGTATACTGCTGGAGGGCCTCCTTAACCCCTTACGATTGTCGCCCTTTTTCGCTTGATGGCGCTCGCAATCGACCCTCTCTCATGCGGCGCCTCGCCATGATCGCCTGCTTGAAGTTGGCGCGGGCACAATCGGGCGAGACTTCGATGCGAGATTCCTTGAGCGCAACCAACACGTCAAAGGGCTACAGCTACGAGGACACGTTTGGCAAGTTTGCGCTCGAAGGCTGCAGTCCTGGGTGTGACACGCCGTGGCGTGGCGATGGCGAGTGCGATGAAACTTGCAACGTGCGCGAGTGCAACTTTGACGACGGCGACTGCTTTGCCGACTTCGGCGAGTGCTACGTGGACACTACGGGCCGCGACTATCGCGGCACGGTGCAGACCACGCGCAGTGGCCTGCCGTGCCAGCTCTGGTCTCACCAGTTCCCGCATCAGCACTCGAAGACGCACAACTATTACCCGTCGGCGGGCCTCGGCGGCCACAAGTCGTGCCGCAACCCCGACGGCGACGTGGGCCCGTGGTGCTACACGATGGCCGATGATCCGATCTGGGAGTACTGCGATGTGCCGCCGCCCTCGACGCGCCCGTGTAACAGCACGCCGCCCCAGCCGATGCATCCGAACGTGACGGCGCTGCCGCTCAACACATTCGTTCGCTCCTTTGTGCAAGAGTCGCGGATGGCCTTTTTCGAGGCGCCGGTGCCGGCAGACGTGTACTTCCTCAAAGCAGTGGTGGTACCGCTCACGGGCGATCCAGACCTCTTCGTCTCCTTCGACGTGCGCCTGCCTAGTGGCGCCAACTACACGTTTGCGCTCGACGAGGTGGGAGTGCACGTCTTCGAGATCGGGCGCTACTCCGACTTCTTCTGCGGCGCGGCCGGCACGCACGCGAGCTGCACCGTCCACTTTGGTGTGCTCGCTGAAGAGACGAGCGATTTCGAGATCGGCGTGCTCACGGCCACTGAGTCCACTTTCCGATCGGGTACGCGCAACGCGTCGCTGCTATGTGCGCTCGGGTGCGAGTGGCAGAGCATCGGCGACGGCGTGTGCAACCCGCAGTGCCGCACCGCCACGTGCTACGACGACCGCGACGACTGTGCCCATGACGCGACTGGCTGCCGGGCCGACTGCAAGCCATCCTGGATCGGCGACGGCTACTGCGATAGCGATTGCTTCAACGCCAAATGCCACTGGGATAAGCGCGACTGCCTCGACAGGGGGCAGACGGCGTGCGCCGACTACTGCATGCCCTCGCTCATCGACGACGGCGAGTGCGACGAGGCATGCAACACAGAGAGCTGCGGCTTCGACGGCGCCGATTGCTTCCGTGGGCACACCGAGTGCTTCCAGCGGTCGGATGCGGCCGACTACCGCGGCATGGTCCAGCGCACGCGCAGCGGGCGCACCTGTCAACACTGGAGCGACCAGGTGCCGCACCAGCACACGGAGACGCATGCGCGCTATCCGCGCGCCGGCCTGGGCGGCCACAACTACTGCCGCAATCCTGACGGGCAAGAGGGCGCCTGGTGCTATACGACGGACGACAACGTGCGCAGAGAAGCTTGTGAAGTTGGCGAGCCGAGCGAGCGCTCGTGCTACGCGCCGCCGCCGCCGTCGCCCTCGCCGCCAGTGCCGCACGGGCCGCCGCCCCCGCCGCCCCCGCCGCCCTCGCCCTCGCCGGAGCACCCACCTCCCGCCCCTTGCCCACACGTGTGCACCGGCCTCGGGCACAACGGCAGGTGCGACGACGAGCTAGGGTGCAACTCGGCCACGTGCCTGTGGGACGAGGGCGATTGCGGCGACCTGCTGCAGCATATGCTCGAGATCGGCCTCGACGGCGTAGCGGGCACGGCGGACGCCGTGAAGTCGATGAAGCTCGCAGAGCTCATTGCGGATCAGGGAGGCTTCGTGCAGCGCGCCCTCATGCTCGGGATGCTCGTCGGGCTCGTCGGTGCCGTGGCCGCCATGGTCTGCTGCTGCTACCTGCGGCGCCAGCGCCGTCAGATGCAGATCGCGAGCGGGAAGAAGTACACGCCGTACGGCCAAGCAGAAGAGGACGACGGCTTGGGCTTAGACGACCTGGGAGCGAGCGCGCCGCGCCTCGCGTCGGCGGTCGACGACGACGACGACGATGACAGGCGGTCGCATGGTTTGTGAGCGCCCGCGTGGCGGCTCGACCGCATGCGTCGTGCCCTTGATCCCCACACCGTACTGTACATGTGCACATCTCTCATCTGATGCTTGCCTCGCTCGCTCTAAATCTCGTTCTGAGCCACGTACGTTGGGAGTCGTGTCCATGTGGGAGTGTCCGAGCACTGCATGCTGACGATGTACGTCCTGTCGTCGACCGGTGTATATACTTAGGACGAGTTAAGGACGAGTACTTGTATCGGAGACACTCTGTCTCTGAAATTCCGTGCGGTGTGAGGCACGGCCCACGACAGGTTAGCCAAAAAGCGAAAAATTCTTCTGTGCGCACGCGGTTCACAGCCCTATGGATAAAGGCTCCGGTGGTTTCTAGCGCGTAAGCGCTAGATTAGTTGTCTTCCAGGGCAAGCGGAGTTGCAGGGCGGTAGACGCACACCAGCTCCACGAGCTAGGTGCGCCGGCGGGCGGGCAATACTCGCATACCATTACATGCATGCATGAATGAACAGCTTCGAAGGTTCGAAGAAACGTCCTCGAAGGAA
>Ga0210247_101822_pt1 | contig 15256 bp, 11 predicted proteins | sample ChrtobMetP3_16mM_FD_155449 | JGI IMG/M metagenome (GOLD analysis project Ga0210247, IMG submission 155449) | Chrysochromulina tobin associated microbial communities from unialgal haptophyte culture, Seattle, Washington, United States - P3_16mM | ecosystem: Host-associated > Algae > Haptophytes >...
GAGCCACGTGAGCCACGTGAGCGGGGGGTGAGATGAGCCAGCCAGCTCCAGGTGAGCCACGTGAGCCACGTGAGCGGGGGGGTGAGATGAGCCAGCCAGATCCACGTGAGCCACGTGAGCCACGTGAGCGGGGGGGTGAGATGAGCCAGTCAGATCCACGTGAGCCACGTGAGCCACGTGAGCCACGTGAGCCACGTGAGCGGGGCCTGACCACATGGGCTCTGGTGAGGCGAGCCAGCCAGATCCACTTGAGCCACGTGAGCCACGTGAGCGGGGCCTGACCACATGGGCTCCCCGACGAGGCCGAGGTGTAGATTTCGACGGCTGGCTCACGTGGGAATGCGACGGCTCGAGCCGCGCCGAGCACGTGGCGTTCGAGGCGATCGACTCGTGCATCGTGTGGCTCACGTGAGGTTTTAAGGTGATTTTAGGTAGTTACACGTGCCGAGGTGTCGAACCACCTGAGCCAGGCGGCTTGGCTCACGTCAGAGTGGCCCATCTCTGAAGTAATAGCATTCTGAGAGAGAAGCGCTTATCTACTGAGCCCTTTCTGAGACCCTTGCGGCTTTTGGCCAGCTCTTGGGTCTTGTTCCTTCCTTCTCGAGGGCATTGGCCTTTTGCTCTGCCTTCGCGACGAGGGCACCAGACTGCTGGTCGCGTCTGCCGTGAGCGCCTTCGCCTTCGCCTCCGCTGCGCGGGTGAGCTCGGTGCTCTTGACCGTCGCCTCGTCGACTAGCTTGGCGGCCACCTTGAGCTGCTCATCCGCCGTGGCCTGCGCCTTGTTGGCGCGCTCCCGGGCCTGCGCCTCGGCTCCAGCGTCTGCTCGTTTGAGAGCCGTTTGGCAAACGGTCGTGTCAGTTGGACCAGCCGTTTTGCAAACGTCAGATTCAAAGCTGCCAGGTTCCTGCACTCGTCCGATGCACACGTCGGATTCCACTTATATGCATGGAAGAGCATTGGTCTATCGAGCTTTTGCAGTTGAGCATCTTGCACACCGCCGGTGGCCCTGATGTACGAGGCCACCCATTCAGCTCGCGCATGTTGCACCTCACTGAGCGACGGGCGCGCTGCTGAAGGTCCTCGCAGATCCGCAATCAGAAGGGAGCCATTTTTGGTTCTTCTCGTCCCAGTGAAGAAGAGGTGCAACCGTTCGCGATCAAAGAGTGATCTCATAGTGCACCAGGCCTCCATCCCACAGACTGAAGGCGCACGCATCTCGCAGAACATACTCCCTTGCAGTTGCTTCGAGAAGCGGACCATGGATTGGAGAAGGCGTGGCGTGAGTCTGTAGATTTCAGTCACGCAACGATGCACATGGTCGGCATCGACGAGTCGCTCGTCGCGCTTATGCCGATGCGCCCAGTTGCGTGGAGCATACCCCGGATTGGGACAGAGCAAATCGTGTGTGTGGATCGGGCGGCCGTCAAGGGCATAGACATCTGTTCTGTTGGTCCTACTCACTAATCTGGTGGGGTTGGCAAGGTTCACCCCTCGTTCCCTGATGTCCACTGGTTCGTGGATTGCACTCCACGCCGAAAGGATGGTTGTCACGTTGCCCGTCCACACGACATCCCACTCCAGGAACCAGAAGAATTGGACATGTCGGAGTTTGCGGCCGATGCGACTATACCAGAGCAAGTACGGCGCGTCGCAGCTGTGCCAACACCATTGTGACTGCCCAACGTTCAGATGACCACGGCCGTCGAATACTGTTCAGAGATTCGAAAATGCCGGCAGCTCACGTGCCACTTCTTCTGCAGTGCTGCATGTCACATTCACAACGAGTGGCTCGGCTCTCTTCAGCAGGGTCGAGCATGGTTCCGATTGGCCACACGAGGACAATACCACATGGTGCTCTGCAAAGGATGAACGCAAAATCTGTTCGCGGGCACGCAGCAGCATGGGCTTCATCACGAGCGTATGCGTCCACTGCACGATTGCAAGAGCCGCCGTGCTAGACGGTGGTGACACCGTGGATGACCAAGGAATGCGTCCGATAAATGACTCGGGCATTGTGCGTGTGCTGTAGGTGGGTCGCAAGAGATCCCAGAACGACCAAAGCCTCCCCGCTCAGGCAGGCGAAGGGGGACAGCAATGGCGATCCACGCTCGCCTTCGCCGCCGCCACCTTCGCCGCCGCCCCACTACGCGACATCCGAATCGAAGCCGCGCGGCGCGCGCCTTGCGACCGTCCCGAATTAGTCAAGTCGTGGGTCCCGGCCGCCGACTTCCGGAAAAAAGACTCCGGGGAGTAAACTTGGTCGCGTAGGTTGGTGATTGCAGGTTCATCAAACTACACAAAGGCAGCCTGGTGAGCGCCTTCACGTTGAGTTCACAGCTGCGTAACTTTGGGCGTCACGCAGCAGTCGGTACCCTGTGGTGTTTCAACTTTCAACAGCGTCCTGGGAAAGTATACATAAGGGGACTCAAATCAGCAGGCTCCTCTCTGAAGGTGCTCGGCTTCGTCGTGCTTTCACCAAGCGGAGTGAGAAAGATCTCGAGGGACATGTAAAAGAAAACCAAGTGTCGCTGCCGGCTGTTCACAGTCCGATCAGATGCTTGCAATGCGCAGCAGGAGCGCACTGACGCTCGCGCTGCTGAGCGCCGTTGCTTGCCATGGCCGCCACTGCGGCGAGGCGGAGATCAAGGCAAAGGAAATCCACGGCTGCGTGTCGCTCAAGCACGTGCGGTACATGGGCCACCGCGAGGCGATCTGGCTTGGCCATGCGCTGCACCACAATGCGCACCTCAAGGTGCTCGACCTACACGACACGAAGTTGGGCGATGACGACGCGATCGCGCTTGCCAACGGCCTGCGCAACAACTCTCATCTCAAACGGCTGCACATGCACAACAACCGCATCTACGACCGGGGCACGGCCGCTCTCGGCAGGGCACTCCTCGAGAACAACTGCCTCGAGTTCCTATCGCTCGGTTCGAACGGCGTCGGCGATGAGGGCGCCAAGGGGCTTGCCGAAGGCCTGCGCGGCAACAGCATGCTCCGCCGGCTCGACTTGTACCTCAACCTCATAGGCGACGAGGGCGCCGCCGCGCTCGCCGACGCGCTCAAGCTGAACAAGGGCCTGCGGATGTTGCACTTGGACACGAATCGGATCGAGGAGGCGGGTGGGCTCGCGCTGGCCGAGGCGGTGCGTGGCACGCCCGCGGGGCTCCTCGGCGGTCGCGGCGCGCCGCCCTCGTTGCTAGGGGAGCTCGGACTGATGTACAACCCTCTCGGGAGCCTCGCTGTCGAGGCGTTGATCGCCGCGGCCAAGGCGAACCCCACGATCCATGCGCTTGGGCTGGACCACGCAAGCGGCGTCAAGGGCGCGGCGGCGCACGCGCTCGAGCACGAGCACCAGCCACGCATGCATGATCGACACCGGCTTGCGCATTTCCTGGTCGAGCAGCGGCTCGTGATGAACGAGGGCTTCAGCGACGCGCAGCTGGGCCGCCCACTTGCCGATCGGAAGCGAGGGCACGGCGGCTGGCACAGCGCGGACGGGCCGCCGCTCGCGAGCCCTCTCGCGGCCGCGGTGCAGCAGCTGCGCGCGCACACACACGAGGGTCTCCTCGCACTGCGGCACACGAGCGAGGCGCAGTTGCGGGCCCACCAGGCCCTCACGACGCTGCCCGAGGCGCCCAGGGCGGCGCTCGTGCGTGCGGTGCTCGAGCGTGTGCAGCACGCGGTCCAAAAGGACGAGACGTAGCAGAGCCCTACCATTCCATTCACAAATCACGGTTGTCGCGTCCGTCGTGTTAACGTTCACAGCATTCAGCTAACTTCGCCGGGATAAACATGCGCTGAAGCCACGTGCGCGTCTTCCAAGCGATGCAGACTGCACCCAGTACATGTACCGTTCACCTCCTCTGTTTTCCGCAGTGGCAAGGCAGCGAGAACCCCAGGCACTTCGCGGGCGGCAAATTCGCCGCGGAAACTGTCGAACGTCGCCTCCGCGCCACCGCCAGTTCCACCGCCACGGTAATCCAGTGCTCGGATGTCAGTGTCATGGAAGAGCAGCAGGCATCCACGCTTGTACAAGATGATGCCGATCTTGCCGCAGCCTCAACCAGAAGACCCTCAACAACGTTATGCACGCCATGCATCGACTCACCCAAGGTCCATCGCATCGATGCCATCATTCGGCAGGCGCAGTCAGCTCGGGAGCAGCTGCAGCTCGTCAGCGCCACGAGCATCTTCTGCTCAGGCGGCGATTGCGGCGTCGAGGTGCTGCCTGTATCGTACATCAATCAGCGGTGGCCTGGTGTCGTGGTGGTCTGGTTCGACGCGCATGCAGACCTCAACTCTCCATCGAGTTCGCCTTCGGGCCACTTTCACGGCATGCCCGTGCGCACTCTGCTGGGAGAGGGGCCTGCTGAATTCCATCCCCTCCTGCTATCGCCACCGCTGCAGCCTTCTCAGTTCATCTACGTGGGTGCTCGAGACCTCGACGCACCGGAGAGTGCGTACATCGATGCGCATGGCATGCCGCTACTCGCAGCCCACCCAGAGGCGACCTTGAGCAGCAGGCTGGAGCTCGCCCTCCACGGTGCCCGCGTAGCATACATACACGTCGACCTGGACGTGCTCGACCCGTCCGCATTCCCGCACACGTGCTGCCCCACTCAAGGAGGCCTCTCCCTGAACGCGCTGCTGGACGCGGTCGCGACGGTTGGCCGTTCGGTGGGCGTCGTGGGCTGTGGCCTCACCGAGTGCTGTGGAGACCCTTCGAGCCATGCCTTTGCCCTCGGTGCCGTCGTGGACGCTTTGGTTCACGTTCTCATCGCTCCCTTGGGCACCGAGGCTGTGGGAAGACCTGCCTCACACGAGGCTGTGGGAAGACCTGCCTCGCACGAACTTCTGCCCCGCGAACCTTAAATAAGTAAGTAAGTAAAACACGCCAAGTGGCAGCGTACACGTGGCGAGGGGGGTACCCAGGCATAGCGAACCTGGCGTGCCGTTCGAGAAAGAGCCGCGGACCCGGCACCCGCGCGGGCCGCCCAGGACTAAGAAGATTTTATTCGAAGAATTTCGTTTAAGTGATTTAACTTTTAAGCTCCGGCGGACCGGGCGCGAGGTGTGTATGCACGGCAGGTGACCCGAGACGGTCGGGTCGCGTCGGCCGCAACGACATATTACATACCCCCGGTCTCGTAAGTTTCTTACAATGTTCTTACACGTTACGACTCGTTGACGTTGTTGAGACACGTCAAGGACCGTCAACAAGCGCCACCTCTGGCACGGCGTTCTTCGTCCTCTCGTATGAGGCGCTCCTCCTCGTCGTCGTCGTCCTTGTCCACCACCTTGCTCGCTCGCCTGACGCCGCAGGCCCGCAGCGCCGCGCGGAGCACGCGAAGATCGTCGGCGCTCTCGCCCGCCTCGCGCCGTTGCCGGTACGTCTTCGCGATCTCAATCCACTCCGCCTTGGTCGGGTTCTCTTGCCAGTCGGGCGGCCGGGGCGGCGCGCCTGCCATGATGAACTCGTACGCGGGCGAGCCCGGAAGCACGGGCGCCAACCCAAAGCCACGGAGTGGGTGGACTTCGAGTTTCGTCGACTCGAGCATGCGGACGGCGCGGTCGATCTCCGTCTGGAGATCCGCGCCGTCGGGGCTGCCTTCGAGCACGACTCCCTTATATGGGTTGGCCTCCGGGTCGAACGGGTCGAAGTCGTCGACAAACTTACCCGCCGCTGCGGCTGCGGCCGCGGCCGCGGCCTTCACCCGCCGGTATGGCAGGTAGTTCATGAATTCAAGGATGTCGGGCGGCTCGGCGGCTCTCCCTTCCAAGATAGCGAGCACCTCGTCCTCGTCCTCGCCCCCCTCGTCGGCCGGAGCGGCCGGAGCGGCCGCGGCCGGAGCCGCCGCCGCCGCCTCCGCCGCCGCCTCCTGGGCCTCGAGCAAGCGGCCCTGCAGGTCCTGCTTCTTTCCGGCAGTGCTCAGCCCGCGTGCGGAGAGTGCCTCTTTGAGTTCCGTCACCTTCATCTCGAGCACCTGCGCGCGTTCGAGAGGGGGCTCGAGGCCGGCACCGGCAGCGGGTGCGCCGCCCGCGCCGCCGCCCGCGCCGCCGCCCGCGCCAGTGGCGGTGCCAGTGGCGGTGCCAGTGGCGGTGCCAGTGGCGGCGCCAGTGTCCGAGCGGTGGTTAGGCACTGGTGGCGCATCTGATACCCATTTGGGTCCCTTGGGGCTGTTGATCTTCTTCTTGAGGACCTCCCCAAAGGCGGCGAGATCGTCCTCGCTGTACGCATGCTCCTTCCAGAACGCTTGATCTTCGGCCGATAGGTTGCTCATGCCCGCGACCCCCATTCCGGGGTGCCACGTCGGCGGCGGCCGGTTGGCGAAGTCGCGCACCACGATGCCAAAGTCGATGTCCTCGTACCCGTCCACCGTCACCGACGTCCATCCCTCCGCAGGTAGACCTTCGGCTGTGAATCGCTCGTCCTCTTCATAGCTGCTCTCAGCGGGCGCCGTCGCGGGCGCCGTCGCGGGCGCCGTCGCGGGCGCGGTGCGGGCGCCGTTGCGGGCGCCATTGGAGGACGTGTCCATGGCCTCCGTAGGCTCATCCTCGCCCTCGCCCACCGCCTCGGCCTCCATGGGCCCCGGCGCCCCTGGCTCCAAGTCTGCCTGAGCATCGGCGGCGGCGGCGGCGGCGGCCAGGCGCTTGGCACTGCCCTTGCTCCGCTTCGCCTTTTTGGCCAACCTGCCCTCCGGCGCCGTGGCCGTTGGCTCCGACATGGGCTGGTCTGCTGCCATCGGAGTAGCCTCGACCGCCTCATGCGGCTCCTCCGGTGCCTCCTCTTGTGCCTCCCCCACCACCCCCTCTTCCCCCATCGTCCCCTTCTCTTGGGCCTCGCGCGCCTCGCGCGCGTCCCGCATGCGCTCCAGCTTGCGCACGTGCTGCAGGATCTTCTTGCGTGCCTTCTCGGCCTCCTCCTCACTCGGATACTTGCGCTGGAGCAGCGGCACCACCAACGCGATCGTCTCCTTGAGCGCCTTGACGGCCTCCGGCCCCTCCCGTTGTGCCTGCAGCCGGACAAGCCGGCGCAGCTCCGAGATGCGACCGGTACTCGCCGGCTGCAAGTGCGGTGGTGGCAGCAGGGTGAGCTTCATCATCTGCTCGTGCAGCACGGTCACCGGCGGTAGCAGGTGCGAAGGCACGTTCGCCATCTCCTTGAACCACTTGTCAAGGTTGCGCGCTTCCCACCCCGGCGCCATGTCGAGCGTGCTCTCATCCCTCTGGCCCGCTCGGGCCACGGCGGCAGCGGCGGCCGCCTGGGCGGCGGCGGTGGCAGGGTCGGTAGGGTCGAAGGCGAGCTCATCGAGCGCCTTCTTGAACTCGGTCTGGCCGAAGACGGTCTCAAGTCTCGAGCCGCCCGACATGGCGGCGAGGCTTGAGAGCTCAGAGCGCATGCTCGCGACGGCGCTGCGGCTGCTGCCGCCCGCCGCAGCGCCGGCCTCGACGGTCGCCGGCGCGGCCCCGTCCGCCCCTGCCGCTGCGTCGGCCTCGACCACGGCGCACAGCGGATGCAATTCGCCCTTCGCAGTGAGAGCGAGCGGTGTGCCCGCGTGCCCACTCGGTGCTGGGAGGAAGGCCACCGCCCGCGGCGGCGCGCTGCCTCCCAGCTGCCACACCCGCCGCGGCACTGAGCCGCTCACTACGACGCTCGCGGCGGCGGCGTCGGCGTCGGCGGCGGCGGCGGGTAGTCCGAGGAGCTCGGATGCGCCAAACTCGAGCACGGCGTACCGCCGCCCGGCCGCCGCCGCGCCCTCGCCTTCGGACGCGGCGCCGGCGTCGGCTGCAGGCGCGCCTGAAACCCGAGCGCCTGAAACCCGAGCGCCGCCGGGCCCGGCCGCGTCTGCCGAGGCGCCGGCGCGGGCGTCGGCGTTGGGTGCGGGTGTCTCGAGCGCCACGGCGACCAGCATCGCGTCCGACTGCGGGTCGGTCGCGGCGGACAGCACCGCCGTGGCCGCATGCATCCATGCCAGTGAGCCGGACAGGAGATGCCAACAGAGCACCACCTGGCTAGAATGTGCGAGCAGCGCGCCGCCCTCGCCGGGGAAGCCGACGTAGCACAGCTCATCCGTGGGCGATGCGAGCGGCTGGCAGAGCGAATGCAACAGCTCGTTCGTCAGCGGGTCCCACAGTGTCACCACGTCTGGAGCGTAGGCCACCGCCAGCAGCGTGCCATCCGCGCTGAAGGCAACGGCTGTGGCGGCCGTCTGGCGGTAGTAACCGACAGAGCGGCACGCCCACCGGACGCTCGAAGCCTCGGAGCCATGCAGAATGGTGCTCGCATCGCCGCCGCCGGCCGTGCCTGCGCCCACCACGGCGCCCACACGTGCCTTGGCGTCGGCGTGTGGGGGGCTGAGGAGACCTTCCCACAGCTTGAATTTCGCATCGGTCGCGGCGGAAGCGACGAGGAGGAGGCGTGGATGGAAGGTGAGCCCCGTGACGCGCCCCTGGTGCGGCTGTGGCACGCGCGCCGCGAGCACCCACTCGCCCTCCGACAGCCTCCAGAGCTTCAGAGCGGAGTGCTGGCGCAGCTCGGCCTCTGAGCGTGACTCAACGGAGGCGAGCGCCATGCCGTCGGCAGAGAGGCAAGCGAGGCTCACCTGCACAAGGGCAGCGCCGCCCGCAGCGGCGGTGGATCGCAGCGCGCGCCGCCGCTCATCCGTCGTCGCGCCCCCGAGCGCGGGGAGCGAGCCGGACACGTTGCGTGGCGCCACCTCCAGAGAGCCGAGCTGCTTATCGTACTGGGGGGCCCACCACTGCAGACGACCCCCCGCGCCCCCCCCATGGAGCACGACGCTGCGTGTGCGCGCGTCGGCGGCCATACGCGAGGCCAGGAGCAGCCCGTGCACGTGCAGTCGCACCTCATTCCTCGCGAGGTCGATCAGACGCACCGTATTGTCCGCACCGAGCACCGCAGCGCCCGTGCCGTCGGCCGTCGTGGCGAGAGCGGTGAGCGGAGCGCCCAAGCGAGGGAGGAAGCCTCGGTGCGCCGAGTCGAGCTGCCACGAGACGAGGACGCCCTCGCGCCCGGCCGAGTACAAGTACGCGCCGTCCGCGGAGAAGGCGAGCGCGCCCAGCCGCTGCGCGTGCCAGTGGCGTTCCGATGCGCGCAGCGGGCCACTCGCGCCACCGTCGACGCGCCAGAGGCAGATGCGCCCGCAGTCGTCGCCCGAGGCGGCGAGTGGCTCGGTGGGCGAGAGGGCGAAGCACGTCATCTCGCGCCGCTGGTTGACGTCCACGAGCGTCCCCGCCGCCACGTCATGCAGCCGGAGCATCTTGCCGCACAGCGCGCCGACCACCGACGACCCGCCGCCGCACCTGCCGACGGCGAGCGCCGTCGCGCCACGCGCCTTGAAGAGGAAGGTGGCCGCCGCGGGCCACGGGCGCGCAGCGGAGCCGAAACTGGTGCTCATCGCCGCGCCGCCGCCGCCGCTGCTCGTCGCGGAGGGGCCCACCACCGCCATGCCCTCGTCCTCCGCCTCGGCGCCATCGCCCTCCGCGGGTGGGCGCGCGGCGGCCGGGCGTGCGAGATACGAGGCGGCCCAGTCCGTCTGGCTCTCGATGGCTTTACGGCCCAGTCCGACCGAGTAGACGCGGCCCGCGTGCACGAGGCCCTGACAGTAGACCGGCACGTCGGACGGCGGCGCCTCGCTGCCGCCGCCGCCGGTGAGCACGATTGCGGTCGGTTCGGGCTGTGCAGCGTCGAGCGCCATCGCGAGGATGGGCAGGCCGACGCACACGACGCGGAGCACCTTGGCTTCGTCCAGGTCCCAGAGCAGGATACGCCCGTCCACCGATGCCGAGAAGGCCTGCAGCTCCAACGTCGGGTGCTGCACGACCGCCGTCACCTCGGCGGTGTGGCCGACGAGCGTGCGCACCTGCGCGCCCGTGACGGTCGAGAAGAGCTTGATCACGTAGCCCGAGCAGCACAGCAGAAACTTTGAGTCGGACGTGTACGCGATGCGCGTGAGCAGTCCGCCCGAGGAACGCGGGACCGGCGCAGAGCTGGAAGACATTATCGAGGAGGCGACGCGCCTCACGATGGCGTCGGCGCTCTCATTCACGAGGCAACTTTCGAGGCGAGGTGAGAGCGCTGGGCGCACACATCCATTTAAGGCAACGTTCCAGATGACGGTTGTGAACTTGACCCAGAAGTCCACAGCGGACCACAGGCGATCGGACGGACCATCTTCATCGCCCTCTCTGCTCGGCTCTGCTCGGCCGTGTGAGCCCATGGGACGCATCTTCCTCATGCACGTGAGCGCCTGCACCCCCGCGCGAGCTTTGCCGTGTAAACGGGGCCAAGCCTGCCCGAGACGCGCACGCTCTACACTCCCTGCCCAGTACGCGTCTTCGAGTGAAAGTTCGAACCTCGTCGCAGGTCGACGCCGAAGTCGTGTATTGCTGCTCCTGCTGCCACGCCCACCTGGCCGACCACAAGGCGATCATCTCGAAGGCTTTCCAGGGCCGGCACGGCCGAGCCTACCTGTTTGACAACGTGATCAACGTATCCCCGGGGCCTTCAGAGAATCGGCTGCTTCTAACAGGCCTCCACGTGTGCCAATGGCGTGCGCCTCTTAACCACCGCGCCGCAGCCCTCTGCCGCGGGCCACCACGCCCCCTTGAGCTCTTGCGGTAAATTTCCCGTTTGGCGTGGCGAGTACACTGAGCTCTCGTGCGTGCGGGCAGGTTGTGGCGGACATTTACTGCAATGCGTGCGACACGCGGCTGGGCTGGAAGTACATCGATGCCTTTGAGGAGTCACAAAAGTACAAGGAGGGCAAGTACATCCTTGAGAAGGCCATGATACTCAAAGATACTGAGATCCGGCAGCAAAAGGCGGAGGCCCTCATGCGTCTGCAGTCTCAGCATGAGCAGCAGCAGCGGCAGCAGCGCAGGCGGCTGCAGCCGAGTGGCAGCGGGCCAGTGCCAAACGAGGACGAGGACGAGGACGAGGACGAGGACGAGGACGAGGATGCCGCCAACGGAGACGATGGCGAGGACGACGATGAGGAGGAGGACGAAGAAGGGCGTGACGCCGCCGTGATATCGTCATCACCGCCGGGGCCTGGCAATGAGGTTGGATGGCGGAGGTGATGGAGTCGCCGGTGGGCCCTACAAGGAGAAACTGACGCCGGTGATCGGCCCTACGCGGAGGTTTTCAGGTCATTTAGACAGCATGCTGTTACGTGCACACATCGCTGAACCACTCTGTCGTGTGCGATATTACTAAAATCCCTTGTCTCACGCACCGGTCGGGGCATCACGCCTGGACCTATCACTCGGCTTGCCAAATGCCATCCGAAAAGCAGCTTCGCAGTCCGGTGTCCACTGCTCATGCCGTTCGTTGTTGAACTTGAAGTTGCGCTGGATCCTACCACCGACCGGCTGCGAAGCCTTCTGAGTCCAGATCGGTTCCCTTTGGCTGCGCTGAAATGCAATGTGCTGCTGCCGTGTGTTGCCGTCGCGTGCCTCGGCCTTGTCGAGACGCGCGAGGAAGTCTTCGGACGAGCCATGGAGCGACGCGGCCTTGAAGGATGGTTGTTTGTGCTGCAGCATTTGTGACGCCTACTCGACGCCGAGGGGCGGCGTCGGTCGGCCCCCTTGGACGGACAAGCGACGGGCAATGCGACTTTTGGAAGTCGCGGTATCGAGTGTTTTCAGAGGCAGCTACAAGTCGCAATCTAGCACCTCTGACGACCTTTTTCATCACCACAACGCTCCACCAGTGTCAATCGAAATTCTGATAGAGCGGAATGTTCATGGAGTTTTCTTGTCAAGTCCTTGGGGACGATGGCCAGCGAGGCGCTGCGCTCTGCTTGCTGTGAGGATATGGCCACCGAGGTCCTCACGAGCATCGCCAGATGCCTCATTCCCAGCCGTGGCTTGAGCTGCGCCAGCAACAGTGAATGGGCAAGCTTCATCAGCTTCATCTCGACGTCGCACGTCATGTATGCAGCCGCGCTCGAGGCCCTGCGTGAGCGTGTGCCGGTCATTTTCGAGGCTGGCCTCGACCCAGACCCAGCAAGGACTTGCGCTCTTCTTGGTTCACTGCTGACTGGCGGTGGGCAGGCCATGTGGCAAGCCTTCCGGCCGCTTCGAGCGGTGAGGCCATCGACTATGCACACTATGCCGCTGCAGGCGCCGCCGCGCGTTTCGGGCGCTTCCTTGTGCGCGCTCGCGCCGCAGCAACTATGCCTCTTCGGCGGGCGTGATTCTATCAGCGGTGATACGCTCGGAGCGACGCGTCTCGTGTCGGTGCGGTCGGGCGTCGCCGTGTGGGATGTGTTGACCTCGAAGACACACCCGCCCGCGCGCTGCTATCACACCGCCGCGCTCTGGCCAACGGCGCGCGGCTCCCGTCAAGGTTCGGGAGTGTGCTCGCCCATGGTGGTCTTTGGCGGGGCTGGGGACGGCGACGGCCAGGGCAACGAGAATCTGTTGTCCGATTTGTGGTGTGCCACCGTCTCCGTCCCGGTTCCATTGAGCGCCGCGGTCGCTGGAGGCGCCACGGGCCGGCCATGTGTGCCACAGCCCCCGCTGAGCTGGCGTCCGCTCGAGCCTCGGAGCGAGCGTTCGCCCTCTGGGCGCTCTTCGCACGTGTGTGCGGCGTGGGCAGCGGCGGGCGCGCTCGTGATTCACGGAGGGCTGTCGTCTGGAGGTGTGCTCGGTGACACGTGGCTGCTCACTCGTGGGAGGCATGAGGGGTCGGGCACGGAGCAGTGCGACTGGATCGAGGTCGTCACGAGCGGCGCGTGCGTGCAGCGCGCACACCATTCTGGCGGCGTGGTGGCCGAGAGCACTCTCCTCATCTTCTCTGGCCAGGTCTGATTGCCATTGATTGCGGCCGAGTCTCCCTGATTGCGATTGATGGCCATTGATGGCCATTGATTGCTATTGATTGCGGCCGAGTCTCCCTGATTGTCATTGATGGCCGCCCCGGACTGCTCCTCTGACGGCCCTTCTGATCCGCAGGACGAGACGCTGATCACACAGCACACGCTCACCGCCCTCGACCTGAGGACGGCGGTGTGGACCGTCACCCTTCTCCCCACAGAAGGTCCACACGGCTGGTCTACGCGCCGGCTGGCGAGTAGTGGTGCTCAGGACGGCGCCGCGCCCGTCGCGCGGATCGACGGCGCGGGGACGGCTATCAACGGCGTCGGTCTCATTGTCTTCGGGGGTGTCGGAGATGACTTCGGCTTTGTGTCCGCGACTGACGCGTGGCTCCTGCGCCACGGCACTGATGTGCGCCCACGACGGCGGATCGCGCGCGTGCACGCCTCCGCCTCCGCCTCCACCATCACAACGCGCGAGCATGCCGCCGCCCCCTCCGCCACGGCCTGCACGCCGTCCACAAGCGCGCCCCCTTCGACCGCCTTGGCCGCCTCCGCCTCGACCAATACCGCCCACGACAGCGCCGCGTCGCCCTCCTCCGCCCACGCCGCCGCCTCGAGCATGGTGGGGGCGGGTCCGTGCCCACGCGCCTGCCTCTGCATGTGTGCGGATGGCATGCGCGTCTACATCTATGGAGGCTTCGATGGTGAGACCGACTTGTGTGACTTGTGGGGCCTCGACCTGCAGCCGGCGCCCGCTCGGGACTCGGGCCACGCGCTGCGCCCTCCCGACCGTGGCGGCGCTGTCGTGGGCGGCGCGACGAGCGGCACGATGCGCGGCACGGCAGCGCCAACAGGCGCGCCATTCGACGTGGGGTTGTTCAAAGAGCGCCAGGCGCGCGCCACGGCGGCGCTCAACCAGTCGGCAGGTGCGGCGAGGAGCCCGAGCGCCGCCGGGACACCTCTCCACGTGCTCGTTGGGTTGGCTGCTCGCTCGGCGGACTGCGTCGACGGAGCCGCTTCCGTCGGTCAGGGCACTCTGCCGCTCGTGCCGCCCACGCCCGCGACGGCGCAACCGGCCGAGCTCGAGTGTAGCGTTGGGTTGGGCGACGGCCACGGCCGAGCTCAACGTGCCTCACCCTCTTGCATGCTCGAGCTCTCCCGCAATGCTATCTCCGAGCACGTGCTCGCCGCCTTCCGGCAGTAGCCACGGGGCACCACGGGGCGGGTGACCGAACGGCCACCCCCTGAACCAACTCCCCACAGTAGGTAGACGTTCCTGCCACGTCTAGCGTGCGTTCCGTTTGAAGGCTTGTGAGGCCTATAAGGGCGCTCGAGTGTGCGTACTGTGTTAGGAGCCCGGCCCGTGGCCGGCTCCCGTCACGGTGGGGCTGTTTGATAATTTCAACATCGGGTACATCCCTTTCACAGATGCGCAGCACAGAGAAGACTGTGTTGAGGGGCGTAGGTCCAACCGAACTTACGCATGAACTTACGTAGGTGATTGTGAAGCTTTCTCCGGCGATGTAGACGTCTGTACTCAGCGCCTCCTCGGCGCCTCTAATATGTCTTTTTAGCTATATAGACTATCGTATCACACCAATAAAGTACCCGATACACGACGCACCTGGGTCATGGGTCGAGATCGCACTAAGATTCACTCAGACTCACGCACATGCACAGTTCTCAGTTTCGCGCATCTCACCCTGCAGCCGCACGGCATGGACGGCGCATCCATGTGTACATGCAATCGCCAATCACCACCCGCTCCCACGACGTCCCACCCTCTGCCATTCCGCAATCGTTGTTCCCAACATGTACGTCGATTGCGCATGGACACAGCGCACGGAGAGCCCATACGCTGCTGGGTGTCCGCCTCCATGCTCTCACATCACCTCGAGGTGGTACAGCTCCCCTGACTGCGCGCCGGCAGCAATCCTCGGCCAACTCACAGCCACACACGAGATCGGGCTCGGCGCATAGAATGCGCAGCCCCCGTCCTTCATGCGAATTGTCGAGCCATCGCGCACCACACCCTCGGCCTCTTTGCTGAAGGCCATGGCCTTGCCTGGACGCGAATCGAGCAGGTTGAAGGAATCTGCATCCCAAACTTTGATCGTCTTGTCGAACGATCCGGACACAATCTTGGTCCCGTCAGGGGAAAACGCAACCGACATGACCCAGCCGCTGTGGGCATTCGTCTTCTCGCTCAGCATCTCCAGTTTGTCTGCCAGGCAAGCCAACAGGCGTCAGTTTTGGCCAAGGAGGGGCGATTTTGGGCTCGCGGCGCACCCGAATCCCAGACTTTGATCGTCCCGCCATTGCATGCGGACACGATCTTGGATGGCGAAAATGCCACCGAGTTGATCCCGTTGCTGTGGGCGTCCGTCTTCTCGCTCAGCAGCCCCAGC
>Ga0210247_101824_pt1 | contig 15216 bp, 6 predicted proteins | sample ChrtobMetP3_16mM_FD_155449 | JGI IMG/M metagenome (GOLD analysis project Ga0210247, IMG submission 155449) | Chrysochromulina tobin associated microbial communities from unialgal haptophyte culture, Seattle, Washington, United States - P3_16mM | ecosystem: Host-associated > Algae > Haptophytes >...
AGAACGCCATGCTCTGGCCCAGCATCAGCCGGTGAAAGTTCCAGCGCAGGCGCAGCGGCAGGTTGATGGCCAGCACCTGGTGCTTCACGCTGGTCTGCAGGGCCACCAGCGCCACGCTGGCCAGCAGCATGGCGGCGATCAGCGCCAGGGTGCCGCGGCGCTCGGCCCACAACTGGGCCGGGGCCACTTCGCCCAGCCAGTTGACCAGGTGGCCCAGCACGGCAAACAGGGCGGCTTCATAGATGGCGATGGCGGCCGACAGCACGGCCATCAGCACCACGGGGCGGCGCACGCCGCGTGTGCAGGCCCATACAAAGGCCATGAAGCCCTGGGGTGGCAGGGCGGGTTCGCCAGGAGGGTAGGGGGTGACGCGGGATTCGAAAAAACGGAACAAAGGCAAATTCAGGCTCCTGAATTCCCGATCGTAAACACGTTCTTGGGCCGGGCGGCGCGCCCGTGTATTCCCGCGCTGCAATGGCCCCCGTCAGGGGGCCGTGTTCACATCAGCAGCGTGATGGCCACGATGGCCACGCCCAGGGCCAGGTTCACGCCCACCCAGGTGCGGATGCTGGCCAGCGCCTGCCCGCCCGTGGCCCAGTCCGATGCAGCCACGGCGCGCGTCAGGCGCTTGAACAGGGCAAAACGGATATGCCCGAAGATCGCCATCATCACGATGCCCAGGGCGGCCATCAGGGTCCAGTCCAGCGGCATCGCAAAGCTGCCCCCCGACTGCACGGCCTGCTTGGCCACACGGCCGATCATCCACAGCCCGGTGACCAGCACCACGCCCGCAAAGAATCGGCGCAGCACATCCTGCATGAGCCGCAGGCGCTCGGGCGGAGGCAGCTGCAGCGCCGCGGGCCTGAGGAAGAAATGGGCAAACACCATTCCGCCGATCCACACGATGATCGAGAGGACGTGGGTGAGCTTGAGCAGGTTGTAGAGCATGGGCGGTGGGCCTGGGCGGCTGGGTAGAGATGAGGGGGGTTGGCGCCACGCGTTGGTTCGTGGGCCGGCGCGATTGTGCAGCGCTCTCGCAGGCCGCGCATTAGCCCTTGGGCCGGGGCGGATTCGCTGGGGCGCGGCCCAGCAGCATGCTGCGGCGCGCCGACCCGCGTTCAGTCAGCCGCGGCGGGCGGTGGCGCAGCCGCCACCCGCACCTGATTGCCGCCTTGTTTCTTGGACAGATACATGGCGTGGTCGGCGCGGCCGAGCAGACGGTGTTCGTCCGCGCCGTGGTCCGGGAAGAACGCCACACCAATGCTGGGACGCATCGCGACACTGGTGCCCTCCAGGTCGAAGGGATGGCCGAAGGACGCCAGGATCTTTTGCGCTACCAGCGTGGCGTGCTCGCGCGCCTCGCCGTTGTCCAGCAGCACGACAAACTCGTCACCGCCCAGCCGCGCCACGGTGTCCGAGCCGCGCACGCATTCCAGCAGCCGCTGGGCTACGCGCTGCAGCAGCAGGTCGCCCATGGCATGGCCAAGGCTGTCGTTCACGGACTTGAATCGGTCCAGATCAATGAAAAGCAGCGACAGCCGATGGCGCTCGCTCCGGGCGCGTGCCAGCGCCATCTTGAGGCGGTCCATGAAAAGCTGGCGGTTGGGCAAATGCGTAAGATGGTCGTAGCGCGCCAGATGCTCCAGATGCCCGAGCATCTGCGTGCGCTCCACGGCGGCAGCGACCTGGGTGGACACGAACTGCAGCAATTCCAGGTCGCGCTCGTCATATCGACTGGCGTTGTCCGTGCTGCGCAGCAGCAGCGCCCCCGTTGCACCCTGGGATGTGAGCAGGGGCACCCCCATCCAGCACTGCGGGCGAAGCGCGTGTGGGCCTGCCTCCGGGCGCTCTTGCGGCCGGGCGGCACTGTCTGCTGTGTCATCGTGCCGCAGCAGCGGCCGCCCCGAGTTCAGGATCTCATGGTGCAGCGCCAAGCGGGCTGCATCGAGCGCAGGGTCCCATGGTGCGGGCAGCGCCGGGTAGGGCACCGCCAGCCGCCCTGTTTCAGGGTCGCGCAGTGCCACCGAGAAGTCGGGGGCCGGGAGCAGCCCGCCAATGATTTCGTGGATGCGTGTACACAGTTCGGGAATGGTCTGTGCGCCATGGGCGGCCTCCGAAATGGCATGGACCGCCGCGTGAACGGATTCGGTGCGTTTTCGCTCGGTGATGTCGTGTGCCACCGCAAGGCGCACCTGTTGTTCTGGCAGCCATCGGGCCGTCCAGCGGATGTGGGCGATCTTGCCGTCCTTGCGCAGGTAGCGGTTTTCAAACTGCAGCTGCAGGTCGCCTTCGGTCACGCGCCGCGCCTGATCCTGGGTGGCGGCCCGGTCGTCCGGATGCACCATCTCCAGCATGCGCCGGCCAATGACTTCTGCGGGCGCATAACCAAAGATGCGTTCGAAGGCTGCACTCGCGAACACAATTTCGCTGTCGGCCCGGACCATGCACACTGCATCAAGCAGCAGGTCCACGACGTTCAAAGAGGATATGTCTTGCATGGGTCAGCCTGGATGCGAGGGATTCCCTGCGCGAATCACGCGCCAATTGAGCGCCGCGGCCCATCCCGATCCGCACCCTCTCCGACGCGCGAAGGTTGTGCAGGACATCCCGAGCTGAGCAGAAACAGCGCTTGATTTTGCGCCCTGTGTCCCCGCACGCCCTGACGCTTGCGCGCCAACAGGTCCCATGGCCGCAAGACTGTTGCGTGAGCGCAGCACTTTTGCGCCCAAACCACGTCTTCTCGCGCGCGGCGTCCCCCCGACGCGGCGACTCCTGTCGCAGGACAGGGCTTTTTGTACTTCTAATTTGATAGCAGTCAGAGCATTACCCGATTGCGTTCAACGGCATTTCTATATACAACCTGACAGTAACCAAACGTTGTATGTCGTCACAGTTGTTTGCTGATACGCTGCGTTGCCTGTTGGCAGTTCGATCCTATTTCCAATCTCCAGCCAGCCCGGCTGGATGTGCTACCGAGGTTTTCCCCTGACGGCTCCTGACGTATCGCGCTTGCACGCCCCGCCTGCTTCTGGCCGCTGGCTGCACTGGTTCTCCGGTGCTGCCGTGGGTGCGCTCGGCCTGGTGTTCACGGCCTGGCTGGTGGTGCAGCAGGCCAGCTCGACGCGAGAGATCGGGCACGGCCGTTTTGTCCAGGAGGCGCGCTCTTTTGCCGAGGCCCTGGGCCAGCGGATAGCCGGCAACACCGAGGTGGTACTGGCCCTTCGCAGCCTGTTCACCGCCAATCCGATGCTTTCGCGCCTGGATTTCGAGCGTGTGGCCGGCGAGATGGATGTGGGCCAGCGGTATCCGGGCGTGCGCAGCCTCTCGTTCACCCGCTGGGTTCCCGCCGCCGACAAGGCTGCCTACGAGCAGCGCGTACGCAGCGACACCTCGCTCTCGCCGAAAGGGTTTCCGGACTTCGCCATCCATCCACCGGGCGAGCGCACGGAGTACTTCGTGGCGGAATACATCTGGCCGCTGGAGAGCAACCTGTCCATCCTGGGCCTGGACATCAGCGCCCAGCCCACCAACCTGGCTGCCATGCACTACGCGCGCGACAGCGGTCGCACCGTGATGTCTGCGCCGTTTGATCTCATCCAGGAAGACGACCACCGGGCGGGCATCGTCATCCGCGTGCCCGTCTTCGACCCGACAGCCGGCACCCCGGAGCGCCGGTTTCTCGGTGCTGCCGCGACCACCATTCGGGTTTACGACATGGTCAAGGGGATGGAGCGGCAGGGCATGCTCCAGGGCATCACCGTGGCTATATCCGACGTGGGCCCGGGCGACGGTGGCGGCGGCGGCGGTGAAGGCATCGAGCGCCCCATCGTGTCGGCTACGGGCTCGGCGATGCCAGGTGCAGAGCCCTATGTGCGGCAGTTGTCCGTGCACGACCGCCGCTGGCGCCTCACGTTCCATCCCACCCAGTCTTTCCTGTCACGGCAAGAATCCCGGCTCCCCTGGCTGGCCGGCCTGGCGGGCACCTTGATCTCCTTGCTGCTGGCCACCACGGTGGGCTTGCTCGTACGGCAGCGCACGTCGGCGGTGGCCCGCGCGCAAGACGCCGAGGACGCTCGCCGCGAAAGCGAACAGCGCTTCCAGGCGCTGTTCAACCAGACGACCGTGGGCGTCGGGCAGGTGGACGCCAACGGCCGTTTCATCCGGGTCAACCAGTGCTATGCCCAGATCCTGGGGTACACGCCCGAGGAAATGCAGGGCATGCACTACCAGGCGCTGACCCATCCGGATGACCTCGACACCAATGCGGAGCAACTGCACCGGATGAGGATGGGCGAAGTCCCCGAATGCCGGCTGGAAAAGCGTTACCTGCACCGCAACGGGCATGCCGTGTGGGTGGATTTGACCGCTACGCCGATGTGGATGCCGGGCTCGGCAGCCGGTCACCATATTGCCGTGGTTCAGGACATCACCTCGCGCAAGTTGATGGAGGCCAACCTTCGTGCCAACGAACGGCGCCTGCGCAGCGTGTTGCAGCGCCTGCCCATCGGGCTGTGCCTGATCCAGCCTGACGGCCACATCAGCTTTCGCAACCAGAGCTATGTGCAGATCTGCGGCTACACCGAAGCCGAGGCGCCGACCGCAGGCCAGTGGTGGAAGCGCGCGTTTCCCGATGCGCTCGAGCGCCGTGCGGCACGGTCGCTGTGGCTGCACGCGGACCAGCAGGCCAAGGACGGGGAGGGTGTGGTCCCGGTCATGGAATACACCATCACCTGCGCCGACGGAACGCGCCGCCCTGTGGAAATCTCCGGAGTGCTGCTCGATGGCGGGCGCATCGTCACCTTGCAGGACCTCAGTCAGCGCAAGGCGGCCGAGGAAGAGATCAATTCGCTGGCGTACTACGATCCGCTGACCCGGCTGCCCAATCGCCGGCTGCTGATGGACCGGCTGCACCAGGCGCTGGCTGCAAGCGCCCGCCATCAGCGCAGCGGCGCCCTGCTGCTGCTCGACCTGGACAACTTCAAGACCCTCAACGAGACCCGCGGACACGAGCAGGGCGACAACCTTCTGCTGCAGGTGGCCGAGCGGCTGCGCGGCTGCGTGCATGAGGACGACACGGTCTCGCGCCAGGGTGGCGACGAGTTTGTGGTGGTGCTGGAAGACCTGGGCGACGATCCCCAGCAGGCAGCAGACCGCACCGAAGAGGTGGGCCAGCGCATCCTCAAGACGCTGCGCCAGCCCTACCTGCTCGATGGCGAAACCCACCACAGTTCGCTCAGCATGGGCGCAGCCATCTTCAGCGGCACCCAGGAAACAGCCGACGAGCTGCTCAAGCGCGCCGATCTGGCGCTCTACCAGGCCAAGGATGCGGGGCGCGACACCCTGCGCTTTTATGACTCGAAAGTGCAGGCGACGGTGAGCGCCCGCGCGGCGATGGAGCTGGACATGCGCGCCGGCCTGGCCGAAGGGCAGTTCGAGCTTTACTACCAGCCGCAAATCGACCATGGTCGCATCACGGGTGCCGAGGCGCTTCTGCGCTGGCGGAATCCGCAGGGCGGGTTCATTTCTCCCACCGAGTTCATTCCGCTGGCCGAAGCCACGGGCCTCATCTTTCCGCTGGGGGAATGGGTTCTTCGGTCGGCCTGCCAGACCTTGTCGCGCTGGTCCCGGCAGCCGGCCTTTGCGCAGTTGAGCCTGGCCGTGAATGTGAGCCCGCGGCAGTTCCATCAAGCGGGCTTCGTGCCGCAGGTCCTGGCGGCGCTGGCGGGCTCGGGCAGCGACGGCCGACGCCTCAAGCTGGAGCTCACCGAGGGCCTGCTGCTGGCCGACGTGGAAGACACCATCGACAAGATGGGCCAGCTGCGGGCCTATGGCGTGGGTTTCTCGCTGGACGACTTTGGCACGGGCTACTCGTCGCTCAGCTACCTCAAGCGCCTGCCGCTGGACCAGCTCAAGATCGACCAGAGCTTTGTGCGCGATGTGCTGACCGACCCCAATGACGCGGCCATTGCCCGCACCGTGGTGGCCCTGGGCACCAGCCTGGGCCTGCGCGTGATTGCCGAAGGGGTGGAAACCGAGGCGCAACGCGGGTTCCTGGAGCGCAACGACTGCCACGCCTGGCAGGGCTACCTGTTCAGCGCACCGGTGCCTGTGGCCGAATTCGAAGCCATGGTGCTGCGCACCAATGCCGAGGCGTCTGCGCGACGCTGACCTCCGGCGTCTGCCGCTGGCCCCTCGGGCTCACGCCGAGCGCAGCCGCTGCAGGGGGCGCGTCTGCGGTATGCAGGACGTTCGGCCGACCAGGGCTGCAACGAAAATAATAGCGAAGAAGGTATATGCAGCAAGCGCTGGAGCCATTTTTATGCCTGGAACTCGCCCGCACGTCTGCAAACACCCGAGCCCGGGCGGGTGAGTGCCGGTCCGCGCCGGGCGGGGCGTTATCATTCCCGCTTTGCCCTACAGGGCGCCCCCGCGGGGCGCTGCCCGGGGCTTGCCGGCAAACCGCCACCCCGCCTTTTTTGCCCAGCCACTGACCCGTGCGTCTTACCTCCATCAAGCTTTCCGGCTTCAAGTCGTTTGCCGAACCCACCAATTTCATGCTGCCCGGGCAACTGGTCGGCGTGGTGGGGCCGAATGGCTGCGGCAAGTCGAACATCATGGATGCGGTGCGCTGGGTGCTGGGCGAGAGCAAGGCCAGCGAGCTGCGTGGCGAGTCCATGCAGGACGTCATCTTCAGCGGTACCACCACCCGCAAGCAGGCCAGCCGCGCCAGCGTGGAGCTGGTGTTTGACAACTCCGACCACCGCGCCGGCGGCCAGTGGGGCCAGTACGGCGAAGTCGCGGTGCGCCGCGTGCTCACGCGCGACGGTACCAGCAGCTACTACCTGAACAACCAGCCCGTGCGCCGCCGCGACGTGCAGGACGTGTTCCTGGGCACGGGCCTGGGGCCACGCGCCTACGCCATCATCGGCCAGGGCACCATCAGCCGCATCATCGAAAGCCGCCCTGAGGAACTGCGCCTGTTCCTCGAAGAAGCCGCCGGAGTCTCGAAATACAAGGAGCGCCGCCGCGAAACCGAAAACCGCCTGTCGGACACGCGCGAGAACCTCACGCGGGTCGAGGACATCCTGCGCGAACTCAACGCCAACCTCGAAAAGCTCGAAAAGCAGGCCGAAGTGGCGGCCCGCTACAACACCCTGCATTCCGACGCCACGCTCAAGCAGCACCAGCTGTGGTTTTTGAAGCGCGCCGACGCCGAGGTCGACCAGGCCAAGGTGCGCCTCGATGGGCTGCAGGCGGTGAACGACCTCGAATCACGCATGGCCGACCTGCGTGCGGTCGAGTCCGACCTCGAGACCATCCGCCAGGCGCACTACGCCGCGGGCGACAAGGTCAACCAGGCGCAGGGCAAGTTGTACGAGGCCACGGCCGAGGTGGGCAAGCTCGAAGCCGAGATCCGCTACGTGGTCGAAGGCCGCCAGCGCGTGGAGCAGCGCCTGGTGCAGCTGGCCGAGCAGATCGCGCAGTGGCAGGCCCGCAAGGAAGAGGCCGACATCGAGCTGGAAAACCTGGCCGGTGCGGGGGTCGACGCCGAAGAGCGCGCCGAAATGCTGGCCGCCCAGGTCGAAGAACAGGCCATGCAGCTGCCCGACCTGGAAGACGCCCTGCGCGCCGCGCAAAGCCGCACCGCCGAGCAGCGCGGCAGCGTGGTGCAGGTGCAGCAGCAGATTGGCGTGCTGGCCGCCGAGCAGCGCAGTATCGACGAGCAAAGCCGCCAGCTGGACGCCCGCTTTGAGCGCCTGCGCACCGACCGCGATGCACTGGCCGCACCCGATGAATCGCGCCTGAATAATCTTCGCGAACAGCTGGAAGAGGCGCAGGAGATTGCCGAAACCACCGAAGCCCGCCTGCACGAGCTGCAGGAGTCCGTGCCCCAGCTGGATGACGACCGCCGCACGCGCCAGCAGGCCGTCAACACCGAAAGCGCCCGCCAGGCCGAGCTGTCGGCCCGCATGGAGGCGCTGAAAGCGCTGCAGGAAAAGGTCAAGACCGACGGCAAGCTGCGCCCCTGGCTGGCCAAGCACGGCCTGGACGGGCTGCAGGGCCTGTGGAGCCGCATCCACATCGAGCCCGGCTGGGAAAACGCGCTGGAAGCCGCCCTGCGCGAGCGCTTGGCCGCGCTGGAAGTAGGGCGCCTCGATATGGTGCGCGGCTTCCTGGGCTCGGGCGGCAACGACGCGCCACCCGCGCGCCTGGCCTTCTATAGCGCGCCAGCAGCGGGCCAGCCGGAGGCCTCGTCACCCCACGCCCGGCTGTCCGATCTGCTGCGCCTGAACGACGCCGGCCTGCGCGCCGTGCTGACCGACTGGCTGCAGGGCTGCTTCACTGCGCCCACGCTGGATGAAGCCCTGGCCCGCCGCTCCAGCCTGCAGCCGGGCGAAACGGTCTACGTGCCCACCGGCCATTCGGTCAGCGCGCACAGCGTGAGCTTTTATGCACAGGACTCGGAGCAGTCGGGCATGCTGGCCCGCGCGCAGGAAATCGAGCACCTCGAAAAGGAGCTGCGCGCCCAGGCCCTGATTGCCGAGGAATCGCGCAGCGCCCTTGTGCGCGCCGAGGCGGCCTATGCCGACGCATCCCAGCGCCTGGTGGCGGCCCGCCGCGAAGCCACCGAAACACAAAGCCGCGCCCACGAGCTGCAGGTCGAGACCCTGCGCCTGACGCAGCTGGCCGAGCAGACCCGTGCGCGCAGTGCCCAGATCGACGGCGACCTGGCCGAGGTAGAGGCCCAGCTGGCCGACCTGCAGGAGCGCCGCGTCGCTGCCGAGGCCCGGTTTGAAGAGCTGGACATGCAGCTGGCCGACAGCCAGGAGCGCGAGGCCCAGCTGGGCGACAAGGTGATCGAGGCCGAACGCAAGCTGGCCGCCTGCCGCGAGCAGCAGCGCACGCTGGAACGCCAGGCGCAGGAGGCCACGTTCTCGCAGCGCAGCCTGGAGGCGCGCCGCGGCGAGCTGAGCCGCTCCATCGAAACCGCCAACCAGCAGGCCAAGGCCCTGGCCGACGAAGAGCAGCGTGCCCGCGATGAACTCGCCCGCCTGTCCGACGCCGCCGCGCAGGGTGGGCTGCAGGCCGCACTGGACATGAAGATGGAGCGCGAAAAAGCGCTCGGGGCCCAGCGCAGCGAATACGACGACCTGACCACCAAGCTGCGCGCCAGCGACGAGCGCCGCATGCAGCTCGAGCGCGCGCTCGACCCGCTGCGCGCCCGCATCACCGAATTCCAGCTCAAGGAGCAGGCCGCGCGCCTGGGCCTGGAGCAATACACCACGCTGCTGGCCGACAACCAGGCCGATCTGGAGGCGGTGGCGAAGTCCATTGCCGATGGCAACGTGCGCATGACTGGCCTGCAGGGCGAGATCGACCGCCTGCACCGCGAGATTGCGGCGCTGGGCGCCGTCAACCTGGCCGCGCTCGATGAATTGAAGCTCGCCAGCGAGCGCAAGGTCTTCCTCGACGCACAGACGGCCGACCTGACCGAGGCCATGAACACGCTGGAAGACGCGATCCGCAAGATCGATGGCGAAACGCGCCAGTTGCTGTCCGGCACGTTCGACACCGTCAACGGCCACTTTGGCCGCATGTTCCCGGAGCTGTTTGGCGGCGGGCAGGCCAAGCTCATCATCACCGGCGACGAAATCCTGGATTCCGGCGTGCAGGTGATGGCGCAGCCGCCGGGCAAGAAGAACCAGACCATCCACCTGCTGTCCGGCGGCGAAAAGGCGCTCACGGCCATCGCGCTGGTGTTTGCCATCTTCCAGCTCAACCCCGCGCCGTTCTGCCTGCTCGACGAGGTGGACGCGCCGCTGGATGACGCCAACACCGAACGTTATGCCAAGCTGGTGACCAGCATGAGCAAGGGCACGCAGTTCCTGTTCATCAGCCACAACAAGATCGCCATGGAAATGGCCGAGCAGCTGATCGGCGTGACCATGCAGGAGCAGGGCGTCTCGCGCATCGTGGCGGTGGACATGGAGTCTGCCTTGTCGATGGCCGACGTATGAATACCCACCTGAGTCGCTTCGCGCCTCGGCACCGCCGCCAGAGTCGGCGGCTCTTCGGGCACGTCCAAGCCTGCGTCGGCAGGCTTGGAGCCGCGGCCCTCAGCCCCCAAGGGGGACGACGCCCTTGCTGCGGGACGGCCCTTGCGCGGCGTCACGCGCATGGGGCGTGCTCGTGCGACGCGCCGCGACTAGACCTAAATTTTTGATATGAGCACCTTGCAACTGAGCCTGGCCATCATCGGCGGCCTTGTGCTGGCCCTGATCGTGGCCTACAACACCTGGACCACGCGGCGCAACGCGCCCAAGCGGGCGCTGCCGCCTGACCCGGAGCTGGACCGCACGGGCGAGCCTGCGTTGCGCCAGGAGCCGGGTTTCGATACGGGCCTGACCACCGGCACGCCGCTCACGCCCGAGGAGTTCCAGGAGCTGGACCGCGGGCGCGAGCCCACGGCCGCCCATGTGGTGGACCCTACCGAGGCACTGCAGATGCCCGTGCCCGCGTTTTCGCTGGAGCGCCGCCCGGGGCTGGACCCGCTGATTGACGTGATCGCGCCGCTGCAGGCAGAGCATCTGGTGTCGGGCGACGCGGCCCTGGCCGCGCTACCCCCCACGCGCCGCGCGGGCAGCAAGCCCTTTGCCATCGAAGGCCTGAACGAGGCCACGCAGCAGTGGGAAACCCCCGCGCCCGGCCAGCGTTACCAGAGTTTCCAGGCGGGAGTGCAGCTGGCCAACCGCATGGGCGCGCTCAACGAAATCGAATACTCCGAATTCGTGATGAAGGCGCAGGCCTTTGCCGACGCCATCAACGCCGCCCCCGATTTCCCCGACATGCTGCAGGAAGTGGCTCGCGCGCGCGAGCTGGACCAGTTTGCCGGCGACCACGATGCCCAGCTGGCCTTCATGCTGCGCGCCCGCCAGGCCGCGTGGAGCCCCGGCTACGTGCAGCAAAACGCCGCCCGCCTGGGCTTCGTGGCGGGCGCCATGCCCGGCCGCTTGGTGCTGCCCGCCAGCGCCCAGGGCCTGCCGCCCATCCTCACGCTGGCCTACGACACGCAGGCCGCGCTGGCCGACGATCTGGATCAGTCCGCCATCCGCGACGTGACCCTGAGCCTGGATGTACCGCAGGTGAACCGTGCCGAACAGCCCTTTGCCCGCCTGCGCGAGATCGCGGTGGCGTTGTGCCAGGGCATGGACGGCGTGCTGTGCGACCAGAACGGCCACCCGCTGCCCGCCATGGCCATGGACCCGATCGCCACCGACCTGGAGCTGCTGTACGACCAGCTCGACGGGCGGGAGCTGTCGGCGGGGTCGGTGCTGGCGCGGCGGCTTTTTAGTTGAGCATGAAGCACCCCCTGAGCCGCCTGCGGCGTCTTCCCCCTCAAGGGGGACGACACCTTCGCTGCGGGGCGGCCCTTGCTGGGTGTCCCCCGCCTGGGCCGCGCCAGTGGCATGCGCTGCGCACGTTGGCATGCGAGCCCGGATACTGAAATGACCGACAGTTTGGATCTTTTTTCGGCTGCAGCGCAAACCAGTCAAGCGCAAGCTGCTATCAAAATAAAAGCGCTTCGAGATCAGCTGCACCGCTGGGCGCACGAGTACTACGTGCAGGACGCACCCTCGGTCCCTGATGCTGAATACGACCGCGTGTTCCGTGAGCTGCAGGCGCTGGAGGCCGAGCACCCCGACCTGATCACACCCGATTCGCCCACGCAGCGCGTGATTGGCGCGGTGATGGAAGGCCTGGCCCCGGTGCGCCACGCGGTGCCCATGCTCAGCATCCACACCGAGACCGACACCGAGGCCACGGGCGCGCAGGCGTTTGATGCGCGGGTGCGGCGCGAGCTGGGCCTGGGCGAAGCAGACCCCGCCATCGAATACGTGGCCGAGCCCAAGTTCGACGGTCTGGCCATGAGCCTGCGCTACGAATACGGCCGCCTGGTGCAGGCCGCCACGCGCGGGGATGGCGAGGTGGGCGAGGACGTGACGCACAACATCCGCACCATCCGCCAGATTCCTCTGACCTTGCCCCACGGCGTCCCGGCCTTGTTGGAAGTGCGCGGCGAGGTCTACATGCGCCGTACCGACTTTGACGCCCTCAACGAGCGCCAGCGCGAAGCGGGCGGCAAGACCTTTGTGAACCCGCGCAACGCCGCCGCAGGTGCGGTGCGCCAACTGGATTCGGGCATTGCAGCGCAGCGGCCGCTGAGCTTTTTTGCCTACGGGCTGGGTGCCATCACACCCGTGGCCGAGGGCGGGCCAGACTTCCGCACGCACTACGAACTGCTCCAGCAACTCAAGTCATGGGGTTTTCCGGTGGCAGCGCAGGTATCCATTGCCTTGGGTGCTACTGAATTGGTAGCGTACCACCAGCAGGTGGGCGCCAGCCGCGACGCGCTGCCCTATGACATCGACGGTGTGGTCTACAAGGTCAACGCGCTCCAGTTGCAGCGCGACCTGGGTTTCAAGACCCGGGAGCCGCGCTGGGCCGTGGCGCACAAGTACCCGGCGCAAGAGATGGCTACCCGGGTCGAGGGCATCGACGTGCAGGTGGGCCGCACCGGCAAGATCACGCCCGTGGCGCGGCTGGCGCCCGTGTTTGTGGGCGGTGTCACCGTCACGAATGCCACGCTGCATAACCTGTTCGAGATCCGCAAGAAGGGCGTGCGCGTGGGCGACCTGGTGATCGTGCGCCGCGCGGGCGACGTGATTCCGGAAGTCGTGGGCGTCTTGCCGGGGCAGCGGGCGGGGTACGTGAAGAACTTCCGCATGCCCACCCATTGCCCGGTGTGCGGCAGCGATGTGGTGCGCGAAAAAAGCGAGGCCAACCACCGCTGCACGGGCGGCCTGTTCTGCGCCGCGCAGCGCAAGGAGGCCATCCTGCACTTTGCGGCCCGCCGTGCCATGGACATCGAAGGCCTGGGCGACAAGCTGGTGGACCAGCTGGTGGACGCCAACGTGATCCGCACGCTGCCCGACCTGTACCGCCTGGGCCTCACGTCGCTGATTGCGCTGGAGCGCATGGCCGACAAGTCGGCCCAGAACGTGCTGGCCGCGCTGGAGAAATCCAAGCAGACCACCCTGCCGCGCTTTCTGTTCGGCCTGGGCATCCGCCATGTGGGTGAGGCCACGGCCAAGGACCTGGCGCGGCACTTCGGCACGCTGGACGCGATCATGGACGCGAGCGTGGAGCAACTGCTGGCGGTGAACGACGTGGGCCCCGTTGTGGCGCAGGCGCTGCATACGTTTTTTGAGCAGCCGCACAACCGCGAGGTGGTCGAGCAGCTGCGCGCCTGTGGAGTCAACTGGCCCGAAGGCGCGCCCGCCGAAAAGGCCCTGCAGGTGCTGGCCGGCAAGACGGTGGTGCTGACCGGCACCTTGCCCACCCTGAGCCGCGACGCCGCCCGCGAGATGCTGGAGGCTGCTGGCGCCAAGGTGGCGGGCTCGGTCAGCAAGAAAACGAGCTATGTGGTGGCGGGCGAAGAGGCCGGCAGCAAGCTGGCCAAAGCCGAAGAGCTGGGCGTGCCCGTGCTGGACGAGGCGGGCATGCTGGCGCTGCTGGCCGGGCCCGCTGCCTGAACGTGACATGACCCCGACAGCCCACACGGTTGAACCCGGCGCAAGCCTTTCATTGCAGGAATTCGCATGGCATCCCTCTTGCTGACCTTCAAGACCCGGCTGGCGGGCTGGTTCAGCTTCATTCCGCACCCGCTGCGCCCCGTGCTGGGCTGGGCCCTGCTGGCCGGGCCTGCAGCGGTGCTGCTGTATGCGCTGGCGCTGGTGCCGTTCACCCCGTCCACCGCCGACATCCGCAAGGCCAAGAGCGAGCTGCCGGCGCAGCTCATGTCGGCCGACGGCAAACTGCTGGCCGAGTACCGCTGGGCGAACCGCGAATGGGTGGAACTGAACCAGATCTCTCCCAACGTCATCGACGCGCTGATCGCCACCGAAGACCACCGGTTTTACGGCCACTTCGGGCTGGACTGGCGGCGCACCGCGGCGTCGGTGGTGCACACGCTGCGCGGTGATCCGCAGGGCGGCTCCACCATCACCCAGCAGCTGGCGCGCAATCTGTTTCCTGAGGAAATCGGCCGCTCGCGCACCATCACGCGCAAGCTCAAGGAGGCGATCACCGCGCTCAAGATCGAGGCCTCGTACTCCAAGGAAGAAATCCTGGAGACGTACCTCAACACCGTGCCGTTTCTGTACAACGCCTACGGCATCGAGATGGCCGCGCGCACGTATTTCGACAAGTCGGCCGACAAGCTCAACGTGCTGGAAAGCGCCACGCTGATCGGCATGCTCAAGGGCACGGCCTACTACAACCCCGTGCTCAACCCCGACCGCGCGCTTTCCCGGCGCAACACGGTGCTGGGGCAGATGCTCAAGCACGGCAAACTCGACCAGAAGCAGTTCGATGCCCTGCAAAAGCGCCCCCTGCGCGTGAACTTCGAGCGCCAGACCGAGGTGATGGGCCCGGCCCCGCACTTTGCGATGCAGCTGCGCAAGCAGCTCATTGCCTGGGCCGACAGCAACGGCTACAGCCTGTATGCCGACGGGCTGGTGATCCGCACCACCATCGACTCGCGCCTGCAGGCCTTTGCCAACCAGGCCGTGGCGCGGCAGGGGCGGCAGTTGCAGTCGGTGGCCGATGCCGCTTGGTCGCAGAAAAACGGCTGGGTGCCGGGCAACGAGCTTATCCAGACGCTGGTGCGTGAAACGACCCAGTACCGCGAGGCGGTGGAAAAAGGCGAGCCGGCCGACGAGGTGTTGAAGGCACTGCTGGCTGACACCAGCTTCATGCAAAAGCTGCGCGCCGAAAAGACGCGCGTGCAGGCCGGCTTCATGGCGCAAGACCCGGTCACCGGCCATGTGCTGGCCTGGGTGGGCAGCCGCGACTTTGGCGTGGACCCGTTCGACCATGTGCAGGCCGCCCGCCGCCAGCCGGGCTCCACCTTCAAGCCGTTTGTGTATGGCGCGGCCTTTGCGCAGGGGGCATCGCCCGATGACGTGCTGATGGACACCGCGGTGGAGATCCCGCTGGGTGGCGGCCGCGTGTGGCGACCTACCGATGGCGGCCCGCCCAGTGATGCGCCGATGTCGCTGGCCGAGGGCCTCGCGCTGTCCAAGAACACCATCACCGCGCAGGTGATGCAGCAGGTGGGCCCGGCCCGCGTGGCGGAGGTGGCGCGGGCACTGG
>Ga0210247_101826_pt1 | contig 15205 bp, 8 predicted proteins | sample ChrtobMetP3_16mM_FD_155449 | JGI IMG/M metagenome (GOLD analysis project Ga0210247, IMG submission 155449) | Chrysochromulina tobin associated microbial communities from unialgal haptophyte culture, Seattle, Washington, United States - P3_16mM | ecosystem: Host-associated > Algae > Haptophytes >...
GCCGCCGCCGTCGCCGCCGCCGCCGCCGCCGTCGCCGTCGCTGCCGCCGCCGCCGTCGCCGCCGCCACCTTCGCCCTCGCCCCCTCCACCTTTACCCTCGCCACCGCCGCCGCCCTCACCTTCAGCGCCGCTGTCCTCACCTTCACCGCCGCCTCCCCCGCCGCCGCCGACCGGCTGCACGAATACCGCCGCGTATAATTACCGCCCCTTTGCCATAACCGACGACGGCTCGTGCATCATTGGCGGGTGCACTGACTCGCGCTTTCCCCAGTACAATCCGGCGGCCAAGTTCGACAACGGCGGCTGCGCTCCGCCCGTCCCGGGCTGCACGAACACGGCGGCCGTCAACTACCAGGCGAGCGCCACCTACTGCCCCACGGGCGACTGCTGCGTCTTCCCCGTGGCTGGATGCATGAACTCGGACGCCCTTAGTTACAACCCGTCCGCCACGTACAGCAATGCAAACACCCATGCATGCGTTCCCCGCGTCCGGGGCTGCACGAACTCGGCGGCAGCCAACTACAACGCGCTCTACAACACGCTGCTCCCGGGCTCGTGCATCTTCTTGGGCTGCATGAACTTGCGTGACACCAGGTACTCTCCGATTACCACGATTGACAACGGCTCGTGCCCGAACAACCCAGGCTGCACCGAGATTGCTGCGCTCAACTACAACGCGGTCTACAACGTGCAGTTGGCTGGCTCTTGCTCTTACGGCGGCTGCACCGACTCCACCAATGCCAACTACGACGCGCGGAACACATTCTTCATCCCGGGCTCGTGCGCGACGTCGGGCCGACGCCTCGAGAAGGACGCTCCGGGTCGCCGGCTGCAGGGTCCGAGCTGCATGGACCCAGCCGCATCGACCTATTCGGCCACGGCCACGTCGCACCTTCAGTCCGCTTGCACGTACCACGTCCTGGGCTGCACGAACGTCAACGCGTTCAACTACCTGGCGTTGGCCACGGCGGGCAATCCCGCGGCCACCACGTCGTGCATCGCCAGTGTCACCGGCTGCATGTCGCCCACAGCGCTCGACTACAACAGCATGGCCAACACCGCTGGCACGTGCACGTACCCCGTCCAGGGTTGCATGACCTCTGCCGCCAGCAACTACATGCCCACGGCCAACGTCAACGTTGCCTCCTTGTGCACGTACATCATCAGCGGCTGCACGACCCCTCAGGCGCTGAACTACAACCCCTCGGCCACTGTCGACAACGGCGGGTGCACTTTTCCGGTGCGTGGCTGCCAAAACCCGACGGCGACGAACTATGTGGCCGGCGTCACGGCAGGGTTTGCCACCACGTGTGTTTACATCGTCTCGGGCTGCACGTTTGGGGGGGCATCCAACTACAACCCGAGCGCCACCGTCGACAACGGCAGCTGCGTCGTGGCGTCGCCGCCGCCGAAGCCGCCGCCGCCGTCGCCACCAGCACCGCCCCCGCCTCCGTCGCCGTCGCCCCCCCTGACGCCTCCGCCGCAGTTTCCGCCGTCGGAGCCGGAAACGCCTTCACCATCGCCACCTCAACCAATCTCGCTTATGCTGACCGGTCAGTTGACCGGTGCATTGACAGCCGAGACGAGCGGGTCGATGGGTATCATCATCGGCGCCATCGCCGGCGTGGTCATCGGTCTTGTACTCGCCCTGGTCTTCGTGCGCCGTCGTTGCCATCTTGCTTGTCGTCGCAATGATAAGCGTCGCAAGAACGTAACCCTGCAACTGAAGGGCAGCCAACCGGACGATCAAAAGGTGGCCGCAGCTTCGACAGTGCATGTGACAGCTGAGTGGGCCGTTGAGATGGCATCTTCGACAGTAACAGCTGAATGGGCCGTTGAAATGGCTATCCCTGAGCCCAAACTCGCGGTCGCAACTGAAGGTGGAGCCGATTCCAAGCTTGAGCATGCTTCTGGTGGAGACACCAGCGCGAGCATGACCAGCACGGGTGGCCACGTTTCCCGCCTCGAGACCGAGCACATATAGGCTGCCGCCGACAAGACAAGCAGACAAGGAGGCGGAGCTGCTCTATCGCCCTCACCGCCGAGACCTGAGCGCTGACCGCTGTGGCTAGGCGGTCTGGAGAGAGTCCTGGTGCAATGAGTATGGGCCGCTGTGGCTAGTGGTGGTCCGTTGTGAGAGAGTATCGGTGGAGTGAGCGCAGACCGCTGTGGCTAGGCGGTCTGGAGAGAGTACTGGTGCAGTGAGCTATGTGAGGAAGAGGTAGAGCTAGAGCGCGATCGTCGACAGAATATTTCGGAAAGCGAGAACTTACCCGACGGGCAACGGAGACACACACGAACACGCAATGCGAGCTTACACACATAGATGAATACATTCATCAGTTCCTCCCAGCTGTCCGTTTCTCCCAGCTGTCCGTCACTATGGGCCGCTGTGGCCTTGGTGGTCCGTTGAGGGTGAGAGAGTATCGGTGGAGTGAGCGCAGACCGCTGTGGCTAGGCGGTCTGGAGAGAGTACTGGTGCATTGAGTATGGGCCGCTGTGGCCTTGGTGTTCCGTTCAGAGGGTGAGAGAGTATCGGTGGAGAGCGCAGACCGCTGTGGCTAGGCGGTCTGGAGAGAGTACTGGGGGTCGCTGTGGCTACATGTACATGTAGTGGTTGAGAGAGATTTTTGCGGACGCAATCTCTCTTTACAATTCGCGGGAAAGATTCGTCAGGGCAAAAGTCTGGAACGAGAGCGACCCTTCCAAAGGTGATGCGCAGCGTTCTTGCGTTCCTCCTCGCGAGCTCGGCGAGTGCGCTGCAGCTATCCTCGCCCAAAGCCCTTCTGCACGTCGAGTTCTGAGGCGGGTGAGGGTACAAGAAGCAGGCGACAGCTCTCGAGGAATACGTGGCCGGGCGATTTGGTGACAGCGTGGCATTCTCATGCCTCAAAGCGCCCACGACGAATGGCTGCTTTGAGGTGTCGGTCGCCCTTCCCGGAGTTTCGTCGTGGCCGCCCCCGCCGGTGGCGGAGAAGAATTATTCGCCGAAAGTGGGCACGCTGCTGTGGTCCAAATTCAACGGCGATCTTCGGCTTGCCGGACCGACCGCCGAAGAGGATATGCGCGGCATTTGCGATCTGATCGACATGCTGACTTCGACGGAGTCAGGGGATTTCAGCGCGGCTGTGAAGGCGGCTTGTGAGCAGCGCCGTGCCCCCAAGAAAGTTGAGTCGAAGGGGTCCGGCTTGCTCCAAAAACTCGCCGAGGAGAGCAAGTAAAAGCGAGTGGCCCGCAACAGGGATCACCTCGTGTGCTCTCTTCGCATGTGCCAGATGACGACAGCCGGTCCAATCGCGCTCCCAAGCGCAAGATGGCGAGTCCGAGACCAGGTTCACTTGTGAGGAGAATGTCTCGTGAGGAGGCCGGATGCGAGCCAGCGCGGCGGTCTCCCGGTGTGTGTAAGCGCGCGCGCGCGCGCACGCCCATGCCCGCGCGGTGGTAGATGATCATCCATTCACCCGGAAGATTCTGAATCGTTTCAAATCCGCAGAGGTTGTGAAGTGCGACACCGCTCGCACACAACAGCGCACACACGCATCGTTCGTGATCTGCGTACATAACCAGAACCACTCGACAGTTTGACCGGGCGCACCACGCTACAGACCCCGGACACCGGACCGTGCGCGCGCGCGCACACCATGACGTTGGAGGAAAGGAAGGACGGAACCGTACCGTACCGAACCGTCCACCATAGGAATACCTAATACACACGTGAAGTGCGTGAGCCGTCCTTGGACAGAAATGCTCACCATGGCCGTACATGAACACACGAAGAGAAGAAGCCGTCCAAACCGATGAATGATGCGCACGAGAGAGCGCCCGCCCTACCATCGCCACCCCCCTCCCCCATTTGAAATTGCGGAAGCCCACAGCGGCGGCGCCGTATTCTCGTCATCGTATTGATGGCGCGCCCCGCGTACCCCGACGGCACGTAAGCATGAGATAGTGGCATGATGACGACTGATGATCATGAGAACCGGAAGACTGACCCGGAGGACGGCCGATGGGAACGGGCGCCCTCCTAACTGGAACGGATGCACTTTGTAACTGCGCAGAGCTGAGAGAGAGAGAGAGAGAGAGGAAAGCTCTGGGAGCTGAGAGAGGGAGGCACGTCGCCATAAGGGGGGGCGTGGTCCTCAGACGTGATGAGGTCCCTACTCAGAATTGGAACCCTCCTCAGAACTGGGACGGGTTGACTTGATGAGGTCCCTCCTGAGAATTGGGACGGGTTGACTTAATGAGGTCCCTCCTCAGAATTGGGACGGGTTGACTTGATGAGGTCCCTCCTCAGAAATGGGACGGGTTGACTTGATGAGGTCCCTCATCAGAATTGGGACGGGTTGACTTGATGAGGTCCCTCCTCAGAAATGGGACGGGTTGACTTGATGAGGTCCCTCCTCAGAATTGGGACGGGTTGACTTGGTAGAGGAGCAGCCCCGGCTTGTAATGCTGCTCGGAGCACACGGCGGCGACCGAGGCCCAGTCGCCCCCCAAGACGGCGCCATCGACGGAGTGCACCCAGCCGCCGAGCGCCGGATCGAAGGCGAAGGAGGCACAGGCGCCGACGCCGTGTTGGGCGTGTTGGGAGCTGCAGAGCACGCCGCGCAGCGTGGCGGTCGCCGGTTGCGGCGCCGACTTGAAGGCGTGTTGCATGTCGATGGAGGTGGGCAGAGCCCGGAGGAGCTGGTGGACGACCGGCGGGGCGGGCGGGACCGTCTCCCAGCTGAGGCCGACGGGCAGCAGCCCGGGCATGGGCTGCATCAGGTAGCGTAAGATCTGCATGCGGTTGCCGCAATTGTACGTGGGGCAGAGCGGCCCGGCCGAGGAGGCGAGCTGTGACGTGAGCGCGCCCGCGGCGGTTGCGGGGCCCGAGGCGAGCTGTTGCAGCAGCAGGGGGACGGACACGTAGGCGGTCGACTGCCTATAATGGAGCGGCTCGAGCATCTCATCGCATGTACACTCACACATCTCCATGATCGACATGGAGAAGTGGTGCTCAACGCACGAGACGAAACGCTGGTCGGCAGACTCGGTGAAGAGTCCGACGAGCGCTTCGAACGCCTCCCCTACGTCCGATGCGCCGCTCAGCTTCAAGCGCGCGCCGTCGACGACCATCGAGGGCAGGTGGCTGCGCAGTCCTTGCGGGCTCGAGAGCGCTGTGCTCGACTGGGCGAGCGCCCGCATGGCGCCCTGCAGCCCGACGACGAGCGCATCCGACGTGGGCGCGATGCGGAGCACTTGCGCTTTGAATGAGTCGAGCTGGCAGAGGAGCGGCAGGCAGGCGCAGAGGAAGGAGGTCGCGTCGATGGGTACGGTCGGCTCGGACGCGCCGTGTTGGGCGCCACTTTCGGAGGAGAGCTGACTCTTGAAGGAGCCGTTGGAGCTGCCGTGGGCGCTGCCGCCCATGCCCATCTCGCTCATCTGCATCTGCAGCGCCTCGAGTTGGCTCGCCGTATAGGGTGCCCTCGTGACGAGGGCGTCACCCATACCGCCGGCGCCCATCATGGCGCTGCTCGCGCCCGTGCCCATCATGGCGCCCGTGCATGACGAGGGCGGCAGCGGCGGCATGATGGCGTGCTGCTGCGAGCCGCCCATGCCACCCTGCCCGCCGCCGCCCATGCCCCCGCCGCCCATGCCCCCGCCGCCCATGCCGCCCGAGTAGCTGGGCAGCGGCGGCATCCCCGGCTGCTGCTGGCCGCCCATGCCCATCTGTCGAGCGCCGCCCATACCCATGCTGCCGGCACCGCCGGCGCCGCCCTGGCCAGCCATGCCCCCTCCGAGATTCATGCCGAGATTCGTGCCAGCCATGGCCCCTCCCATGTTGTTGTTGGGGCCGCCGCCGAGATTCATGCCGAGATTCGAGCCGAGATTCGTCGGGCCGCCGATGCCAGCACCTGCCATCATACTACCGCCGAGATTCGCGCCGAGATTAGCGCCTGCCATCATACTACCGCCGCCCGACAGGTTGCCATGGAGCCCTCCGGCGCCGCCCATGCTGCCGGCGCCGCCCATGTCGCCGGCGCCGCCCGGGCCGCCCGCGCCGGCGGGCTGGCCCGGCTGCACGCCGAAGCTGATGCCGTTGCCGTCGAGGTCGGCGGGCATCGCGCCACGCATGAAGGCAGGGTTGATCTGAACCGGCGAGCCCAGGATGAGCACCTCGCTGCGCTGGAGCGCCGCCGAAGCCGAGGCGGGGCGTAGGAAGCGGCAGAAGGCATGGAGGGCGAGGCCGTCGGGGGGCATGCGCACGCGCCGCTGCTTGAACTTGGCGCCCTGTCGATGGAATTTGATGCCCCCGGGCGCGAGCTCCCCGAAGACGAGCAGCGCCTCGGCAACCTGAAGCTCGGACGCATGGCTCGGCACGCGCATGAGCATCACCGTGAATGGGCAGATGCGTCGCTCGTTGGCTGACACCGGCCCGTAGACCTTGGCGCCCGGGCGTGACGTATTGCACCGGTTGCACTTGTCGCGGAAGGCGAAGTTGATGTTTCCGCAGTTGGCGCACTTCCAGTCACCGGTCGCTGAGCCGGGCCCCTGGCCCGGCAGCATGCCCGGCTGCACCATGTAGCCGCCGCCGCCGTAGCCCTGCGAAGGCATCATCGGCTCTGTGTTCCGCCGCTTGGCCTCGTTGGCGCGCATCACCCACGCGTCAGCACCGCGCACCAGGCCCCCGGGCGACCCAGGGCGACCGCCCGTCGCGTTGCCGGTCGCGCCCGGACTCGTTGCGCGCTCGCCCGCCGCGCCGGCGCCTTGGCCCACCACGGCGCCCTGGCCCTGGCGCTGCTGCATCACCCGCAGCAGCTGGTTCTGAAGCGACTGCTCCGCCTGGCCAACACGCTGCGGGCACGAGATGGGGGCGAGCTGCACGTGCAGGCAGCGCCAGCCGCCCGCGTGCCCGAGCGGGATGGTGCGCACGTTGCAGTTGGCGAGCAGCCGCAGCGCCTGCGTCTGCCTCTGCTCGTCGGTGAGCATGAAGAGGCCGTTGAACTCGCCCGGGGAGGCTCCATGCTTGACGCGCCGCATGTTGGGGAAGCGCATCGCGAACGACTGCAGGTGCTCCGGCTTCAGGTGCAGCACGCCGCCGATGAGCAGCGCACACTGCGCGCCGCACGCCTGGAACTCGGCGTTGTAGCTCCAGAACTCGTCGCACCTGATGAGGGAGGCCATCAGAGGACATGAGCAGAGGACACGAGCATGCACTCAGACGCACTCCGCTCCAGAACTCGTCGCACATGTGGAGGCCCAGATCGAGCGCCATCTCAGCAGGGCAATCGTGGAGATCGATCAGGGCAATCATGGAGATCTATCAGGTCAATCGCGGAGATCGATCAGGGCAATCATGGAGATCTATCAGCGCAATCATGGAGATCTACATGTGGTTGCCCTGATCGAGCGCCATCTCGGACAGCCAACGGCCACAAAACTCGCACACGATCGGCTGAGGCGAGTGCGGCACGTGGCCACCGTGGCCGCCGTGGCCGTGCCCCATGGGCCCGCCGTTGGCGCCGCCGCCGCCGCCGTGGTGGAGGTGGCCACAGCCCGCGTGGCCCCCCTGGTGCGCGCCCGGCCGGCCGCCGCCGCCGCCGAAACTGGCGCCCGGCATGGCGCCCGGCATGCCACCGTGCATGTTGAAGCCCTGCTGAGGCATCCCGGGAGAGGACATGCCGCCCTGTGGGGAAACGCCCTGTGGGGAAACGCCCTGAGGGCCGCCCTCGAAGCCCTTCGGAGGCAGCGGCGGCTGCTGCCCATACGGCCCGTGCTGCTGTGGGGAAACGCCCTGTGGGGAAACGCCCTGTGGGGAATGCCCATACGGCCCGTGCTGCGTGCCCATTCCGCCTTGCTGCGTGCCCATGCCGCCTTGCTGCGTGCCCATGACGCCTTGCTGCGTGCCCATGCCGCCTTGCTGCGTGCCCATGCCGCCTTGCTGCGTGCCCATGCCGCCTTGCTGATGAGGGCCGCCCATGCGCCCCTGTTGAGCGTGTGCGCCACCGCACATGCCCCCCCCCATGCCGTTGTGAAAGCCAGCCCCTGCGCCCATGACCTGCAGCTGGCCGCCTTGGCCACTCGAGTGCTGCTGCTGCTGCTGCTGCTGCTGCTGCTGCTGCTGCTGGAACTGCTGCTGTTGCTGCTGCAGCTGCTGTTGCTGCTGCAGCTGTAGCTGCTGCAGCTGCTGCTGCTGGACGGCAAGCTGCGTCTCCGCTTCCTTGCGCTGGCGCATGGCCTCCGCAGCTGTCTGGATGGCAGCGGCGCGCTCTACCTGGAGTTGGGCCGCCTGCTGGTTAGCCGCGGCGACGGCGAGCTCCGCCTCGCGCTTCTGCGTCTTGAGCGCGACTCGCGCCTCGTCGAGGGCCGCTGACGAAACCGCCGACGGACGAAACCCCTCGACTGACGAAACCGCCGACGGCCCGCCCGTGCCGTTTCCCTCGCGCACCGCTGAGGATGCCTTGGTGGCGCTCGACACGGCGCGACCCTGTTCGGCTTGCTGCTCGGCGAGGGAGAAGGCGAGCGCGCCAAGCAGCTCCTGCTCCTCGAGCGCCGTCTGTTCCGCCTCTGAGGGCTGGTGACCGTACGGGCGCGCCATACCGGGCAGCACTGCGCCCGGCAGCGCGCCCGTCAGCGCGCCCGTCAGCGCGCCTGGCAGCGCGCCCGGAAGCGCGCCCGGAAGCGCGCCTGGCAGTGGCAGCGCGCCTGGCAGTGGCAGCACACCCGGCAGCATGCCGCCGCCGCCCATGCCGCCGCCGCCCATGCCGCCGCTGCTGAGTCGGTCGAGCTGCTGTTGCTGCTGCTGCTGCTCCGCTTGCGACCGCTTGCGCTGGATGATTACGGTGAGCGCACGATGCGAGTCGTTGCCGCATGCCTCGAGGACCTGCGCGCAGAACTGCCACGAGCTGCCGGTCGCGTTGACGAGCTCCTGCACCGTTGGGTTGCCTGCGGCTTGGGGCTCCATCCCCGGAAGCGCTCCACCCACGGTGCTGGAGTCCATGCCTGGCAGGCCGCCGCCATCGCCCGCGCCCAGATTGCGCTGAAGCATCCAGTCGAGCGAGCCTGCCGACAGGCCGGACTGCGAGCCCATCCCATCGCCCATGCAGCTGCTCATTTGCGAGCTGCCGCCGCAGCCATTGCCGCCGCAGCATCCCACACACGCCCAGTTCTGCGACTGCCCTGCGCCAGAGACAGGGAGCATGCCGTCCTGGAAAGAGCCGTCGTGCAGGTTGCCGGGCGATGAGAGCGAGCCCGTGGGCTGCGACGCGCCCCACATCGCGCGCGCGGGAGGCCTTAGGGGCCTCGCTCGCGCTCGAGTATGCCTGACTCGCCCTGTGTGTGCATGTTTCCTCGCAGACAAAGGTGCATCTTTCATAGTCTTTTCATGCACCGAAATTTGGCCAAATGCTGATGAGCCGGGTTCGCTGGCTCTCGGCTCCGCCCCCCCCTCCTGACGCCACCGCGAATCACGCATTGGCTTTCGCTTTACACCGTACACCAGGCAGTGGAGGCCCGAGAAAACAACGGTCCATGGGCCATCGCCTCGTTTAATCGTATATCGTTGTTGTTGCACACATCGACACGTCATCAAGATCTGCCCCCCTCCACACGCACTCATTCCGCCCTGCTGCATGCCGATGTGCCACGTGGCTCGTGAAGCGCCGCGTCGGCGCGGTGCGCCTACGGCGAGCCCCGTGCCTGCCGGACGTGCGCACCGCGCACCGCCCCGCTCGCCTGCCTCCTCTACCAGCCTATGGGACCACACCACACGCACACGTCACGTCCACTGCCCGACTGGGCGCAACACGCTAGGCGCCGTGAAGGCTCGTGACGGCGCTGTGAAGGCTCGCGGCGCTATCGCGGCGCGCGCGCTCAGACCTCATCCTTGTCAGCGCTGCCCTCCTCCTCCTCCTCCTCCTCCTCCTCCGCTGCGTCCTCGGGCTCATCCGCCACCTCGAGCTCAGCCTCGAGCGCCGCGCCGGCCACACCGAGGTCCTGCGCGACGACGCGCGCCACGCGCTCGCCAAAGTCCTGCGCGTCCTCGGGCATGAGCTGGTAGCCAGCCGCGACCACGGCCGACAGATAGAGCGAGAAGACCATGTCCTTGAGCTTGTCGTCGCCCTCGGGCTTCTCGGAGAGCCGCGTATTCAGCTCGACAATCATCGGGTGGCGAGGGTTGACCTCGAACATGCGCTTCGACTTCATGAACTCGAACTTGGTCTGGTCGGCGAAGGCCTGCGACTTCATCACCTTCTCCATCTGCGCGGTCCAGCCGTAGTCAGCCGAGAGCACGACCACGGGCGACTGCACCAGGTGCTTCGAGATCGACACCTTCTCGACCTTCTTGCCCAGCGTCTCCTTCATGTAATCGAGGAGCGGCTTGAACTTTTGCTTGTACTTCTCGTCGCGCTTTTTTTCTTTGTCGCCTTCCTCGAGCTTGAGGCCCTCGCGCGACGCGTTGATCAGCCGCTTGCCCTCGAACTCGGTCAGGTGCTGCACCGTGTACTCGTCCACCGCGTCGGTCATGAAGATGATCTCAATGTCCATCGAAAGCAGCTTCTCGACCGACGGCGACTTGAGCAGCGACTCCTTGTCCTCGCCCGAGATGTAATAGATGTTCTTCTGGTCCTCCTTCATGTTGGACACGTAGTCCTCGAGCGAGATCTCCTTGTCGCCCGACTTGGACGTAGCGTAGCGCAGCAGCTTGGCGAGGCGCGTCCGGTTGGCAGCGTCCTCGATCAGACCCATCTTGATGAACTTGCCGAACGACTTCCAGAACTGCGTGTACTTGGACTCGCCCTCCTCCTCGCCCTCGCCTTTCTCCTCGACCGCCTTCTTCTCCTTCTTCTCGCCATCCTCGTCCTCCTCGTCCTCGCCACCGTCCTTCTTGTCCGCGTCGGCCATGCTCTTGATCATCGCGAGCGCCTTGCGCGTCATCTTCTTCCCGATGACCTTGAGCACCTTGTTCTGCTGCAGCATCTCTCGCGACACGTTGAGAGGGAGCGAGTCCGAGTCGACGACACCCTTGATGAAGGAGAGGTAGCGCGGCAGCAGCTCGTCGAACTCGTCCGTGATCATCACGCGGCGCACGTACAGCTTCAGGTTGTTCTGCTTCTTGTTGTAGTCCTGGTACGCATCGGGCGGCGCGTCCTTGGGGATGTACAGAATCGATTTGAACTCGACCTCGCCCTCGGCCGAGAAGTGCGTGTGGACGAGCGGCTCTCCAAAGTCCTTGGTGATCGACTGGTAGAACGACTTGTACTCCTCGTCCGTGATGTCCGACGGGTTGCGCGTCCAGAGAGCCTTGGCGTCGTTGACGAGCTCCCAGTCATGGACGGTCTTCTTGACCTTCTTCGTCTTGGGCGCGTCGTCCTCCTCGTCCTCCTCCTCGTCGGCGTCGGAGACCTCCTCCTCCTCAGACTCCTCCTCCTCCTCCTCCTCGCCCTCCGCCTCCGCCGCATCGCCCTCCTCAATCGGCACCTCCTCCTCCTCCTCCTTGGTCGTGTACAGGTAGATGGGGAAGTTGATGAACTCGGAGTAGCGCTTGATCAAGCCCTTGAGCCGTTCCTCCTCGAGGAACTCGAGGCAGTCCTCCTTGAGTGTGAGCACAATCTTGGTGCCGCGGCCGAGGTCCTCCTCGTCGTCGCGCTTCTCGCGCACCGAGAAGGTCGAGTCCGCCGTCGACTCCCAGACCCACTGCTTCTCATCCTCGTTCGACTTGGAGTGCACGGCCACGTTGTCGGCCACCAGGTAGACGGAGTAGAAACCGACGCCGAACTGGCCGATCAGGTTGACGTCCGCGCCCTCCGAGAAGGCCTCGATGAACGACGAGGTGCCCGACTGCGCGACGGTGCCCAGCTGGTTGATGAGGTCATCCTTGGACATGCCGCAGCCGCGGTCACGCAGCGTGAGCGTCTTCGCCTCCTTGTCAGCCATCAGCTTCATCTCGAGCTTGGCGATGTCGCCCTCGCCGAGCGCGGACGGGTCGGTCAGCGACATGAAGCGCGTCTTGTCGAGCGCATCCGAGCCGTTCGAGATGAGCTCACGCAAGAAGATCTCCTTCTTCGAGTAGAGCGAGTTGATGATGATGTCCATGAGCTTGTTCACGTCAGCCTGGAACTGGAAGGTCTCGCCCTTCTCCTCCGCGTGCGCGGTACGCGCGAAGAGGCCGAGCACGAGCACGAGCGAGGCGAAGAGGCGAGGCATGACGCCGAGCACAATGAAGGAGCGGTCCGCCACGTAAGATTCTGTCCAGAAAGACACGTGTACACGGAGTACATGACGTGGATGCTGGCCCCTAAACACGTGGCCTAAGTGCGCCCCCCCCTCCGGGGGGGGGGAAACGCCCCCCCTGAGGTTTCCCAACTTTTTGTAACCACCACACGGAAGTGAAGCACCCCACAGGACACTTACCATGGCTGTGGACGCACTTCTGCTTCCGCGGGCTGTGGGAAGACGAGATGTTTGCTCGTCAGACGTGGATGGAGTTTCGTTGCTGGACACGTGGCGGCATGCGGGGGGCGAATTTATGGATCATCAAAACTTCCTCCTCAGTTTGGCGCGAGGGTGATACCATTGTCACTAGAGGAGTGACGATGAGTGACGTGGTGGTTTGGCGGTTAGCCGTCGGGACGTTTCGCGAAGGGGACGATCGAGATCGGAGGAAAGGCGACGATTCTGTGTCACGTTGAGACAACGTGATAATAGTATCACGTCATCAAGCGGTACGTGTACTCGCACTCGCTGCTCGGTTCTACTGTGAACGTGAATTGTTTCCGGCTCGATGCGGGAAGCCTGCCCCATCGGGCTCAGCCGCTCCATTTGGCTGCCCGATCCCGAGCAGCTTGATCACTTTCTGGGCAGCGGCATCTGGCCAGCCGCCTTCGTCCTGGGCGACGAGCTGCTCGCCCGTCCGGCATCGTGGCTCGCGGGCTTGACCATCGTCGAGCTGGGGGCGGGGGCGATCGGGTACCCGGGGCTAGTGGCCGCGCTGCGCGGCGGGCCGGGCACGCACGTGTTCCTCACGGACAAGCACGAAGGGCTTGTTGCTCGGCTGCGCGCGAGCGTCGAAGCGAATGGTCTGGCGTCACAGTGCGACGCGCGCGTGTATGAGTGGGGCGAAGGATCTGAAGTGCTGATGCAGAGCCTGCCGGGTCCGCCGGACCTGATCCTCGCGTCCGACTGCCTGTACACGCACGGCTCGACCGGCGCCTTTTGCGACGCGCTGGATGAGCTGTACACGCCCGGGACGACGCGTATCCTCGTGAGCGCAGAGGAGCGATGGAGTCGGCAGGAATGCATCGACATCTGCGCCGAGAAAGGTTGGCGCTTCACGCAGCTGGGCGGCGAGCGCCGTCCGAGTGCAGCCCACCTCGCGTGCGTCGAGAAGCGGATGCGCGAGATGGGCGAGGGCCGATGGTACGTGTACGAGGTGACTCGAGAGAGCGCTCAGGAGAGCGCTCGGCCGCACGGACTCCGGGAGTACTTGGGGTGCAAAGCGACCCGAGCCGAGCGAATGGAGGCGGAGGAGGCGCACAGCACAGCCGAGGCGGCTGAGGCATCCGAGGCGGACATTGTGTTCGGCGCGCAGAGCGTGGAAGCGACGCCCACTGCCCCGCCGCTCACGGCGCCAATCGCCGAGCCAATCGCCGAGCCGCGTGCCGACGCTCTGACGCTTTGGGTTCCGCCAACTGACTCGTCGACGATGGAGGCGGCGGCAGCGGCGGAGAGGGCGGCGGCGAAGGCGAGGGTGGTGGCGGCGAGGGCAGCGGCGGTGGCGCTGCGGGCAGAGGCGGTGGCAGAGCAGGAGAGGGCGGCGGCGAAGGCGAGGGTGGTGGCGGCGAGGGCAGCGGCGGTGGCGCTGCGGGCAGAGGCGGTGGCCGAGGCGGCACGCTCGATCGAAGTGGCCGTCGCCAGCTCGATCGAGACGAACGCCGTCGTCGACAATGGCGCCCATGACGACGCCCACGCGACCTCGTCCATGGCGAGCCTTCCGGACGCGCCGCTGCAGAGCAACAGCAGCGGTGCTCGCCTTCGGCTCGATTTGGGAGTCTCATTCGAAGATGCAGCGGGTCGGCTACTCTCGTCACAGTTCTCGGAGACGTGCATGGAGTGGCTCAGCACAGCAGGCAGCTACAAGGCACTCAGTGCCTCCGACTGCGTGCTTCGTCAGATCGCTCCATGTGCCGCGTGCTTCGAGAACCATCTGGCAATCGCGCTGCCTGACTCGCCACCGCCGTTTGCGATCCGACCCCCCACCCAAAAGGTGCCTCCCTAGTCGATTGCATGCTGATTGCGATCCGCCCCCCCACCCAAAAGGTGCCTCCCTAGTCGATTGCATGCTGATTGCGATCCGCCCCCCCACCCAAAAGGTGCCTCCCTAGTCGATTGCATGCTGATTGCGATCCGCCCCCCCACCCAAAAGGTGCCTCCCTAGTCGATTGCATGCTGATTGCCTCGGATGGCAAGCTGATTGGCACTGATTGCATGCTGATCGCCCTCCCCCCAACAGGTGCCTCCCTAGTCGATTGCATGCTGATTGGCGCTGATTGCATGCTGATCGCCCTCCCCCCAACAGGTGCCCACGAAAGAGGAGGCCGCCTTGGGTAGTCGGACCGAAGTGCACCGGTTCGTGCTGCACGAGGGCATCGCCGAACAGATCAACACGGCGCTCAAGGAGGACGGCACGAGCCGCCTCGCCCACTGGCGCGCGCAGGTAATTGCGCTTTCTGGCGTCTGGCTGCCTCTCATGTCCTCTCATGGCGTCCCATAACCTCCCATTGCCTCTGATGACCTCTGATTGCCTCCCAGTGCCTCTGATGACCTCTGATGTCTCTCATGGCGTCCTATTGCCTCCCACTGCCTATCATTGCCTCTAATTGCCTCTCATTGCCTCTCTCATTGCCTCCAATGTCCATCATGGCGTCCCATGGCCTCTCATTGCCTCGCCATTTGGTGCGCGCAGCATGCGGACGGGAAAGGTATCCGTCGGAGTAACGTGGGCGGTTTCCATTCGGAAGAGGAGCGCTTCAATCGTTCGTCCTCTGACTGGTACGGGCGCCTGTGCACAACCCTCACCCTCGCCCGATCCTCAACCCGAACCCTGACCCGAACCCTGACGAACCCTGACGAACCTTGACGAGCCCTGACGAACCCTGACGAACTGTGACGAACCCTGACGAACCCTGACCCGATCCTCAACCCGAACCCTGACCCGAACCCT
>Ga0210247_101829_pt1 | contig 15199 bp, 18 predicted proteins | sample ChrtobMetP3_16mM_FD_155449 | JGI IMG/M metagenome (GOLD analysis project Ga0210247, IMG submission 155449) | Chrysochromulina tobin associated microbial communities from unialgal haptophyte culture, Seattle, Washington, United States - P3_16mM | ecosystem: Host-associated > Algae > Haptophytes >...
TGGCGCGCTCGTCACCCGCCTCCTGGACGAGCAGGCGCCGGCGCAGGCGGATCACCACCAGCTCGGCCACCACCACCGCCGCACACATGCCCAGCGAACCCCACACATACAGGCCGTAGCCGCCCATCTCCAGAAAATCGCCGAAGCTGATCCAGTTCATGCGGCCCCCAATGCCTGTCGCGCCCACACGGTGTGGCGTTCGCGCTCCAGCATGATCAAACGCACCCGTGCCAGCGCCACGGCGATGCAGTACATCCAGCAGGCCAGCGCCATCACCAGCATACCCATGAGCATGGGCGTGGCCATGCTGGGGGCCTTGGTGATGCTGACCGACGCGCCCTGGTGCAGCGTGTTCCACCACTGCACCGAGAAATAAATGATCGGCAGGTTCACCACGCCCACGATGGCGAGCAGTCCGGCGGCCCGGTCGGCCCGGCGCGTGTCGTCGATGGCGCTGTGCAGCGCCATGAAGCCGATATAGAGAAACAGCAGCACCAGCTCGGAGGTGAGCCGGGCGTCCCACACCCACCAGGCGCCCCAGGTCGGCTTGCCCCAGAGCGCGCCGGTCCACAGCGCGAGAAAGGTCATGAGTGCGCCGGTGGGCGCCAGGGCCGTGGCCATCATGGACGAGAGGCGCGAGTTGAACACCAGTCCGATCGCCGCCCAGGTGGCCATGGCGAGGTACACCACCATCGACATCCAGGCCGTGGGCACGTGGACAAAGATGATGCGGTAGGCCTCGCCCTGCTGCGCGTCGGTGGGCGCGACCCAGAGACCGATGTAGAGACCCACGGCGGTGAGCACCACGGCCAGCGCGCCGAACCACGGCACCAGCTGGCCGGCCAGCGGGTAGAAGCGCTGCGGTGCCGCGTAGTGAAACCAGTTGATCGAACTCATGAGTTCACTCCATCGAGATGCGCAGGGCGGCGCTGGTCACCAGCGGCGCGGCAAACAGGCTCAGCAGCAGCAAGGCACCGAGCAGCGAAAAATGGCCGCTCACACCGAGCCCGGCGGTGTGCGCTTCCACCGCGCCCGCGCCGAAGATCAGCACCGGAATCACCAGCGGCAGCGTGAGCAGCGACATCAGCACCCCGCCACCGCGCAGGCCCAACGTGAGCGCCGCGCCGATCGCGCCCACCAGGCTGAGCACCGGCGAGCCCACCAACAGCGTGAGCATGAGCACACCGGTGCTCGATGCCGAGAGGTCGAACTGCAGCGCCAGCAGCGGGGACACAAGCACCAACAGCAGCACCGAGCCGCACCAGTGCGCGCAGATCTTGCCCAGCACCAGCAAGGGCAGCGGGTGGGTGGAGAGCAGCAGCTGTTCGAGCGTGCCGTCCTGCAGATCGTCGGCAAACAGACGCGCCAGCGGCAGCGTGCAGGCCAGCAGGGCCGCCACCCACACGACACCCGGCGCCATGGTGCGCAGCAGCCCGGGCTCGGGGCCGACGCCCAACGGAAACAGGCTCACCACCATCACGAAAAACACCACGGCAGCCAGCGAATCGGTGCGTCGGCGCAAGGCGATGCGCAGGTCGCGCTGGAAGACGCAGCGAAAGCCTTCCAGCCAGCCTTGCGGCGCGGCGGAGTCGGGTGCATGGGTCGCCACGTGGGTGTTCACAGGCTGAGCACCTGGTGCGGCGTGTCGTCGAGCGCCACGCCCTGGTGGCTGGTGAGCACCACCGAGCCGCCGCGCAGAAGTTGCGCGCGGATCAGGCCTTCGAGCCAGGCGGTGGCGGTGGTGTCCAGCGCGTTGAACGGTTCGTCGAGCACCCACAGCGGGGCCGAACGCGCCAGCACCAGCCGCGCCAGACCGCAGCGGCGGCGCTGGCCTTGCGAGAGCCGGCGCGCGAGGGTGCGCTCGAAGCCGCGCAGGCCGGCATCGGACAGGGCCTGCAGAGCGCCTGCCCGTTGGGCGGTCTGTCCCCCGAGGGTGCAGGCGGTGAGCAGGTTGTCCAGCGGTGACAGATCGTCCTTGAGCGCGGCGGCGTGGCCCAGGTACACCAGATCGCGGCCCCACTGTTCGCGCTGCGCTGCGAGTGGCTGCCCACGCCACAGCACCCGACCCTCGGTGGGAGTGAGCAAGCCACACATCAAGCGCAACAGGCTGGTCTTGCCGGCGCCGTTGGCACCCGCCACCCGCAACAGCTGACCGGCGGGCAACTGCAGGTTCAGGCCCCTGAACAGGGTGCGTCCACCACGAACGCAGGCCACTTGGCTCAAAGCCAGAGCCGCGTTCATGCGCAAACCTCGGGGCGGGACTTCGTGTGCTTCACCGGTGTGTCTCGAAATTCGTATGTGAACTCGCTGTGACGCACACGGCGCCAGACGTTTTGTGGAACAAGCATGTTCAGCGAAGGTTCAGCGCTGTATTGGGTGCCGCAGGTTCGATTTGGCCCGTTTTGACGCGGCGAAGAAGACGCAAGCCGTTTGCGACCACGAGCAGACTCGCGCCCATGTCCGCGAAAACCGCCATCCACATCGTTGCGCTCCCTGCCACTGCCAGCACGAAGAACACCGCCTTGATGGCCAGAGCGAGGCTGATGTTCTGCCACAGAATCGCGTGCGTCCTGCGGCTCAACTCGATGGTTTCGGCGATCCGGCCCAGGTTGTCGTTCATGATGACGATGTCGGCTGCCTCCATGGCTGTGTCCGTGCCCGCCCCACCCATCGCGAAGCCGATGTCCGCCTGGGCCAGCGCTGGCGCGTCGTTGATTCCGTCACCCGCCATAGCAGTGGGGCCGTAGCGCTTGCGCATGTCTTGGATGGCAGTCAGTTTGTCCTCGGGCAGGAGTCCGCCACGGGCATCGGCAATGTTCGCCTCCTGGGCCACTGCTTGCGCGGTGGCCGTGTTGTCGCCTGTGAGCATGACTGGGGTGACACCCAGTTGCTTCAGATGCGCAACCGCCGCCACGGAGGTGAGCTTGATCGTGTCGGCTACGGCGAACAAGCCCAAGACTCCAGTGTCGTCCGCCAGAAGGGTGACAGTACGACCTTGCTCTTCATGGGCGATCAACTCGGCATCCAGTTGGGGATCGGACTGGTTGCGTTCCCGGATGAGGCGGTGGTTGCCCAGAACCATGGCCTTGCCGTCGACCATGCCCTCGACGCCGCGCCCCAGCAATGCTGCGAATCGATCAACATCCTCTGCCGCGCCATCGATACCCGCCGCAATGGCCTTGGACACGGGGTGGTCGGAGCGAGCGGCGAGGCTCTTGGCCCAACGCTGCACCCGGGCTTCTTCAGCTTGCCCCCACGCCCTGGACGCCACCAGTTTCGGCTTGCCTTCGGTCAGGGTTCCAGTCTTGTCCACCGCCACGGCCTTGATGAGGCGGGCATCTTCCAGGTAGGTGCCCCCCTTGATGAGAATGCCTCGGCGCGCAGCGGCTGCCAGGCCGCTCACCACGGTGACAGGGGTCGAAATCACCAACGCGCAAGGACATGCAATCACCAGCAGCACGAGCGCCTTGTATATCGCTGTCAGCCAAGCCCAGTCGAGCAGCAACGGCGGTACCACAGCGACTCCCAAGGCCATGACAAAGACGGCAGGCGTGTAAATGGCCGCAAAGCGATCCACGAAACGCTGGGTAGGCGCCCGGGTGCCTTGCGCTTCCTCCACTGCGTGGATGATGCGGGCCAGGGTGGAGTTGCTCGACGCCGCAGTCACGCGGAATTCGAGTTCACCGTTTTCATTGATCGTGCCTGCGAAGACCGAACTGCCTGGCTCTTTGTCTACTGGAATGCTCTCGCCCGTGACAGGGGCTTGATTGATGCTGCTGTTGCCTTTGGTGACGATGCCGTCAAACGCGACCCGCTCGCCTGGTTTGACCCGTGCAACGGAGTCGAGCGCCACCTCGGTCGCCTTGATGCGGCGCCAGCTCCCGTCAGGCTGCTGGATTTCGGCATCATCGGGCGCGAGGTCAACCAGGCCCTTGATGGCGTTTCGGGCGCGATCGACCGCGCGTTGCTCGATGAGCTCCGCGATGGCATAGAGGGCCATCACCATGGCGGCTTCAGGCCACTGGCCAATGACGAATGCGCCCGTGACGGCAACCGACATGAGGGCATTGATATTGAGCTTGCCGTGTCGAAGTGCGATCAGGCCTTTGGCATAGGTTTCCAGACCTGCCAACCCGATGGCGAGGGCAGCGACCGCCATGCCCACCGCTTTCCAGGCCATGGTTTCGGGGGCGAAGAAGGAGATGCCTTCTGCAACCATGGCAAACATCAGTGCGGCAGCGAACCGTGCGTAGCTGGTGCCAGTGCCCGATGCGTGGTCGTGCGAACCATGGTCCGTGGCCTCAGGGCCCGCTGAAGCCGTCACGGCTTCGGGCGCGAAGCCCGCTCGGCGGATGGCGATCAACGCGGCGGTGACCGCTTCATCGGTCCCGTCGATACGCAGCGTTCGTTGAGGAAGGCGGAAGTGCAGACCGCGAATTCCAGGGATGGGCTCCACTGCGCTGCGAATTTCCGACTCTTCGACCGTGCAGTCCATCGTCGAAATGCGAAAGGTGTTCGGCGCTGCCGATTCAACGCTCCCAGAATCAAGATGAGCGTGAGCCGCAGGCGCACAACAAGAGGCGCTGTCGGTGGGGTCCGATCGGGCTACTGCGACATGATCAGTCCCGCAACACGCTCCGTGGTCGTGTTGCGCGGTGGGCATCGGCGCTTTTTCGTGTTGGTGTTGGTTGGCCATAGATCTTTGCTTGAGGCCAGGATTTCACACCCTGTACCAACTACAGTGTCAAGCTCTTTGTGAGGTACTCGTTCAAACTGGCGGGTGTATTCGCGATGGAGATGGACGATGCTGGCCCTGAAAACCCGTGCGGACCGGGCAGATCGAAGGTCTGACGGCTTTCAACGCAGCAGGCACTATTCATCTCGCCCATCGACAGCAAGGTTGCCATCTGGTGCAGGGGATGGGAACTTGGGCTACCGCCGTTTGTCTCCAAGAACTCCCATCGCTTCGAGGATTCCATATGACCCGCCGCCACATCGTTCTTTTATCGGCGCTGATCGCCCTTGCGGTGTTTGCAGCCGCTGTCTTTCTCTATCAGCGCCATACCTTGCAGGCTGCCGCGTTGCAGGCTTCAGAGCAAGCCGGTGCGATGGTGCGACCACACTCGCCAGTCATAGGTCCCGTGAACGCGCCGGTCACCATCGTCGAGTTTTTCGACCCTGCATGCGAAGCCTGCAAAGCCTTTCATCCCCGAGTCAAGCAGATCCTTGCTGCGTTTCCGCGTGAGACGCGCCTCGTCATTCGATACACACCTTTTCACCGGGAAGCGTCGGTTGAAGCGGTCAAGATTCTTGAAGCGGCACGCGTGCAGGGAAAGTTCGAACCCATGCTCGAGGCCTTGCTGGTTGGGCAACGGGCCTGGACTGGCCAGGGCGCGAAAGCCGCTGATCGCGCATGGGCTCTTGCGCAGTCTGCCGGCCTCGACTTAGAGCAAGCGCGCCAGCATGTCGCTTCTGGCGCGGTGGATATCTTGCTGGCGCAGGACGTCTCGGATCTGAAGGCTATCGGGGTTCGAGCCACACCGACCTTCTTCGTTAACGGGAAGCCGCTGTCTTCTACCGATCCGGAACAGCTCTTCGAGCTGGTCAAGGGCGAGGTAGAGCGCGTTCGAAAATCTCCGAGACCGTGATGTAAATGTTGACGAGTCTCAGACCGCTGTCGCCTAAACCTCAACTCTAAGGTCAGCAACGCCTCCAAAACCTGCCGCACGACACGATTGAAAGCTTGCGCCCGAATTGCAGCAATGGAGCCTAGAGCAATGGGACACAGCGATTTCTTCGCGGGCATCTATCGCTGCAAATCAGACCGCGGACCCCAATACCTGTTCAAGTCTGGTCTCGGATGTTCGTCGTCAGGGTATCGAACTGTTACGCCGTGGCCTTTCGGTCAACGCGGCACGCAGCGCTCGAACGGCGGCAGTTTCCTTTCAGACTTGTCGTTCCCCTGGACTCTGGGAGTGGACCACCGTTTGGACCTATGGATCACATCGGCGTGCGCCGCGCCTTAGTAGAACTCCGGCTGCTCGGCATCATCGAGCGATCCATTGAGAAGGAGTCGCTAGTTCCATGGTGGCCATAAAACTGGTCATTCAAACAAGCTGATTGAATTTACAGCTACAAACTGATTTCGCTCCAAAATGCGGGTGAGGTCGCTGTGCCGGGCATTGAAAGGAGCCTGAGTGCGTTTGATCAAAGCCCGTGCCCAGAACTATCGATCCATAGAGCACAGCGGCGAATTCGAAGTTAGCGACTTGACGTGCCTTGTCGGCAAAAACGAGGCCGGCAAGACTGCGCTTCTCAAAGCGCTGAGAGGTTTCCGGCCAAGCGACGACTTCGAGTTCGAAAAGACCAAGGATGACCCGCGCCGCTTCTTGAATCGCTATTACGAGCGACACCGATCGAGATCGTCCGAAGTGATCACGACGTGGTGGCACCTCACGAAGGAGGAGCCCCCAAATTGCGGTGCCTGCCAATACAGCCGACTCCCGAAGACATGCGGCCCATTGGAGGGCAAGAGTTGAAATAGCTACCAACTGTGCCTTAGCACGGCCCACCTGTTGGGCGTCACTTCGCGGGAGCCGGGAGACGCTGCCACTGCTGGTGCCACATCATGTGGTTCATCATCATGTTCTGCATGGGCACATACTGGTCCATCATGTATTGACGCTGGCGAAGCTGATCGGGGTTCAGCCCCGAGTAGTAGCCGCGCATGTGGTCCCATCCCATCATCGGTCCCATCATCATTCCCGGCCCCATGCCTTGGCCCATGCCACCGGGACCCCCGCAACAACCGTAGCCCTGCCCGGGGCCCCAGGTGCCGTGCATCAGGTTCATGCCAGCTTGCATGGCGTCCCAGTGCTGCTGGATCAGCTTCTGCCGTTCCTGCGGATCTTGTGTAGTCTGCATGCGTTCCATGTAGGACTGCATTTGCTTGAAGTGTTCTTGCAGGCGAGAGAGTTGCTTGTCGAACTCGGCAGCGTTGGGGGCGGCCGGTGTTTTGGCTACTGCTTGTGGTGCCGCGGGCTGCTGAGCAATGGCCGGACCGGCGACGTTCAGAGCGGCTGCTAGGGCCAATACTGCGATTCTGTTCATGAAAATCTCCAATGGAGTTGCCGCACCGGCCAATCCGATGCTGCTACCAGTGTGATCGTCAGCGGGTAAGGTCGCTTGATCTAGCGCAACGGCGAGACAAATAACCCAAGTTCGATACAAGAGCATCGGAGAGATGGTGCGTCGATTCATCGACGGCGGCGAGCCTGCATCGACGTTGATGGTCGTCATGGCGCACTTGCGTCGGTTGCTAATGCCTATTGCCTGTGGGCGATGGCCAAGAGAAAGAACGACGGAGCACACATGAGAGCGAGCTATAGTTTCCTTGCGAACGACGTGATTGCCAACGGTGGCGTCTTCCTTGCACGCGTGCTCGTCGCGTTCACAGGCTCACGCTATCCGGACCTCGCAATCGGCACCATCGCTGCGTTAGTGGCGCTCAATGGTGCGAGACGCATCCTCTCGTTGAAGTAGTCGGCGGGGCCGAGGGCCCGGCGGTTGCCTCACTGGTGCCGCAGAGCGAACGGGGGGGATGTAGGTGAATGGCTGTTGATGGCCAACGCCGGCATTTCAACGACGCTTGATTGCTTACCTACAAAAGCCCGTACAGACGGGCAATCCTGGCGGCAGTGCGTCTGTCCGGCGCGTCCAGCTTGGCGTTGACCCTCTGGAAGCGGCAGTCGATGGTCTTGGCCTCCAGGTTCAGTGCGGCTCCAATGGCCTTGCTGCTGTGGCCGGCCGCTTCGTGCCGTAGCAGTTCCAGGTCTGCTTCATTGAGGCCCGATCCGGCAAGCAACTCCTGACGCATGACTTTCACGACCCAATGATGCAGTTCCATCGCAAGGGCACGCGCCAGGACACGCGCTTGTGAAAAGCTTTCGCCCTCGAAGCAGGCCGTGTTTCTGGAGCCCAGGCAGAGGACTCCAACCCGCGACAGTCCGACTTGACTCGGGGCCGGTGCAACCAGCGCGGATGCGAAACCATGCGCCGCAGCAGCAAGGGCAAACGCTTCCTCCTCTCTTGATACCGTGAGCAGTTCGCTGGAACGAGTGGGTTCGGCTTCGTGCGATGCGTATCTCAACCAAGGGTCACTCTCGAACCAGCGTTGGCGTGCGTAGGCTGCAGTCCACTCAGGGTCGCACGCCCAAAGCGTGTGCAGGGATGTTCGGGACGCATCATCTCGAAGGCAGCTCAGAAAAACCCCGGACTCAGCACCAAGGCAAATCACGGCCTCTCGGAACAAAGAAATCACTTCGCCTGTCGGACCCAAATCTGCAATCCTGGAAAGGATGTCCAGCAAGCGGGTGTGTTCGACCACCCGATGTGGAGAGATCGAATCACCGGAGTCAGCGGATGTGAGCAAGTGCCGCATGGCCTTCGCGAACCAGTTTGTTGAACAACAGGCCGTCTTCAAAGCGCAGTGGCTCGCAGCCACACCAGCGGTCGAAACTCTCCGCATCGGGAAACACCATAGCCTGCACCAGGCACACACCATGAATCTGTCGTTGAGTTCGCTCCATCAGCAGACCAAAAGTGGTCGATCGCAGCAAGAACGTGACCTTGTCATCGTGGGAAGTCAACAACGATATCCCCGGCTCCGTGCCACACCTTCTTTGGCGAGCAGGTCGGGTCGAAGTTGTTACGCGTTGCCTCTGTAGCGCCGCTCGTTTTGCCCCCAGCGGTCTCGCCGGTTCATCGATCGGGTCGAGACGGCGCTTGGCCACTGGCCGCTCTAGGGTCGCAAGTGCTGGCGTTGCTGCCGTGGGTAGCTCAAAGCCGTTCATCGTCGCTCCCTCGGATCGGGTTGACCTAAAGGCCGCGCGGTGTGCTGTCATCGCGCGATCCACGCTTTACCCTCAGACGACTGAGGGAAGGGAAGGGTAGACAAGCGCGGCGCGTAATGTCAAAGGAAATCAGGCTGGGGTGGCCAAATCTGCACGCTGTGCAGCAGAGCTAAACAGCGAGCGAAGCGCGGGCAAGGCAGATCAGATGGCTGCTTGGGCGTCGCGTTGGCTGAGTGCTTCCAGCAAGCTGAGCGCCTCTCTGGCGCGGTCCACTGGGATGAAGAGATGATCGTGATGAAAGGCTGCAACTGCGTTGCATGGAATGCCGGCTCTGGCCAGGTTGGCGGAGACCATGGCCAAAAATCCAATAGCCTCCAGAGACGAGTGCACGGTAAGCGTGATGAGACGGGCTTCGAAGATGTGAGGCACTTCTGCTCTCAAGGCCTGTGACCGTTCCACGATGGCGGTCATGCCTTCTACTTCCCTGAACGTGCAGATGGGGTGGATGCCCGCTGGAATCCGAAAGTCGGGGAAGGTGCAATACACGAACGTCTCTGGTCGCAGCTCGGGGGCCATCATCTGCTGCAGTCGACCTTGATCCTTTTCACCGCTCATCAGGAGTCCTCCAGAACTGGCGCACCGAATGCGAATCGCGGCGTTGATTATGTGCCGCCAGAGGGCGTTCAGTTTGTGCATATGTGCTCACCTTTGACGGTGATCGGGCTGGTTTAGCGGAATTGACCGAGCGCCAAAGTTCCTAAACTCTGCAGCATTTTTGGTATCTCCTGCTACCGTCTGACGCAGCCCGGAACACACACCCGCAGTCCACAGTTCTTGCCGCCGGGCTCCGCACGGCAAGGCGCAGTGAGAAGGAGTGTCCAAATGGCACCGACTTCCGAAGTCCTTGCGGACATGGCCGAGCTTCGCAACCAGTTGAAGTTGAGAGGCCTTCCGTACAGCGAGCTGTTCAAGTTGCAGCCTGTGCATGCATTTTTGGACATCGCATTCGACTGGGCACTCATCTTCAGCGCAGTCGCTGCCGCCGTGTGGCTCCATGTCGGGTGGGCACCCTTGTCAGTGATGGTGATTTCGAACCGGCAGCGCGCCCTCGGCAACATCCTCCACGATGCGGGGCATCGAAACCTTTGGCGCGACAAGAAGCGTAACGACTTGATCGCGCGAACGCTGGTGGCCCCATTTCTGTTTTCGAGTCTCACCCGGTACCGAGAGACGCATTTCCAGCATCACCTTGAGCTGGGGCGAGTGGAGGGCGATCCGGACTTGCTCCCCGGGCAAGATGGTTTGCCGTCGCATTGGATGACCAGCTACCTGAGATGTCTGGTTTGTTGGTCAACATGGATGGGCTCTTTGGGCGGTCACTTGTTTGCTGGCAAGGTTGGTCTGCAGAGCAAGCTCTACATCGTGGGCTGGTGGCTCTGTTTCATCGGTGCCATAGCAGGCTTGCTCGGGGTGGAATTTGCGTTTGGCTTCCTATCGCTGTGGTTGATCGCACGTGCAACTCTGTTTCACTGCATCACCACCTTTCGGGAGATGTGCGATCACTTTGGCTTGCATCCAGGCGGAGTGTTTGGATTCACCCGGGACGTGGTTTGTCATGGCCCCTGGCGCTGGATCTTTCATCCGCGCAACAACGGCTACCACCTCACCCACCACCTGCTGCCTGCGGTTCCTTACTACCGACTTCCAGAAGCTCACGATCTATTGCTCGGTCTGCCATCGTTCAACGAGCGATCCCACGTTTGCCGTTCCTATTTCACGATGCCGACAGCGGTCACGGCTGCCTGGCAGAGCGAGGCAGTGACGTGATCGACAGAGTATTGAGCAGCGTCCAGCTTGCTGCGCTGTTGGTGTCGGCCAGCTACGGTATTGGCTTCCTGTTCGGATCAGGCGAACTGGCACTGACGCACGGGATCGCTGGCAGCATCTATGGCGTTGCCACCGGATTTGGCATGCTGATCTTGGCGGTGGTGGCTAGGCCACTGTGGACATCTGGCCTTTCGGTGTGGGATCTGTTTGGGCGAGCCTACGGATCACAGCTTCGCGGGTTGGTAGCTATGCTGTCTTTGGTCTGGATGGCGGGCGTGCTTGCTGCCCAGATTCATGGTGGGGTGGCTGTGGCGCGATTGCTGGGAGTCTCCGATCCGTACGGACTGCTCCTGGTCTTGGGTCTGATCTTCTCCGCCTCACGCCTGAACGTTCGCGTTGCTTCAAGCGTCTTCGCCGCCTGTCTGCTTGCAAGCGGGCTGGTTCTGATCTATGCCCTCTTAGTGGCTGGCGGAGTCGGGCTGTACTTGCGCGCCGTGCCGACGTTTCTCGACGACCTGCACACGTTCAGTCCGACACATTTGGGCACTGTGTCACTGGCTGTTTGCCTGCTGGTCATCACAGGCGCCGATTACCATCAGTTCGTGATGTCCGGTCGAAGTGCCAGAAGCGCTGTTGTAGGCTGCATCGTCGCTGGCGTTGTGCTTTTTGTGATCGGCTTTCTACCCGCCACCGTCGTGGTGGCCATGCAGGCCACGGGGGCACTTGCCGAACTGCCAGACAGCAAGCAGGTCATACCGTGGGCCCTTTCCAAGGCCGCAGGGTCACTTGCAAATGGCATGGGGGCCGGCATGCTGGTGGCGCTGTCTATCGCGGCACTCGGATCTGGCGCTGCCGTTTTGCGGGCGATGGCTTCTGCAACGAGTGCGACACTGCCGGTGAGGTGGGGCAGTCATCGCTGGGTGGCTCCTGGCCTTTCTCTATTGATCGGTGCCATCCTGGCATCGCGAGACCAGGGCATTGTGGAGACCATGGTGTCGGTCAACATCATTTACCTCGCCAGTATCGGCGTTTGCTTTGTTGCGCTATTGGCGAACATCTCGCTGCCACCCCATCACGCCAGAGCTGCCATGCTTGCAGGCTTAGGGGTATCAGTGGGTGTCTACTTGGCCAACTGGACAGGGATGCTGGGGCCGGGGTCGCAGGCAGATGCTGTTTCCCTGTTGGCTGGAGTGGCCGCTTCAGCCGGTGTTGCAGTCGGCTTTGGCCTTGTTGCTGGCCATCGCAGAAATAGTGTTTCGAAGACGTACCAATGAGACCGCAGGCGCTGGCGCTTCCACCTGTTGTTCCGCCGTGCCGCGTGGTACGAGGATGCGGTGAGCAACCTTGACGATCAGTGCTGTGATGTCGTGAGCCAGAGGCGGTTCGAGTTCCCAGTGGTGCCAGTACAAGTCCACCATGACGCCGTCGCCGGGGCACAAGTCGATGAGCTTCCCACTCTCCACGAATGGCACGGCTTGCGTGCTCGGTATTAGCCCATATCCGGCACCCATGGCAATACCCTCCAATAAGGCAACTGGCGACGGCAAGTAGTGCTTGGCGTACCTGTCTATCGGAAAACCAAACCGGTCTTTCAGGAAGTCGTCGTGCAGAGAGTCTTTTCGATTGAACAGCACGGCTGGTGCGGCAAGAACAGCAGGAACAGTCAAGCCGTCGGGAAACGACTTGCTGGCGAATTCAGGTGTCGCATAGCAGCGGTATTCCATCGCGCCAAGGCATTCAGCAATGAAACCGTCAGCGGCCTTGGAGTTTGTCGAAATACAACCGATGACTTCACCTCGTGACAGCAGCTGCGAGGTGTGGTCTTGATCATCCGCAACCACTTCTAGGGCAACGAGCTGACTCAAAAAAAGCTCCTTCAAGACTTCTGGAAACCAGGTCGCCAGCGAATCTGCATTGACCGCGATTGACAGCGGAACAGGAGCGTGAGGTTTGGGCCTTGGGACCAGTTGCTGCAAGGCCGATCCTTCGAGGATGCGCAGCGCCTTGACGTGACGGAGCAGTACCTCGCCCGCAGGGGTAGGGGAGACAGGTCGATCTCGAAGTACCAGGACGGTAGACAAAGATTCTTCCAGTGCTTTGATGCGTTGGGAGACGGCGCCCCTTGTGATGCTCAAAACAGCTGCTGCTCGCTCAAAGCTTTGCTGCTCAATCACCACCGCAAAGGTTTCCAATTGATCGCGATCCAGCATAGACATCTCCCGATGTGCTGGCTGACTGTGTGGTCAGCCTCCCTCCCTCAATTTAGTAGTGCAAACGAGAAAAATGTCGATGGTTTTGGCGTTGCGAACGAGCTTCAATGGTTACAAGCGGTATGTGGAGGCTGGCTTCCAAAGCCGTCCTTTTGTGCCCGCTTTCAATTCATAAGCTCGAAGGAATCATAGAGCCCTTGATGTTGAGGAAAGTCAATGAATTGCCTGACCCTAGCGGTTCAAGTTCGACCATGCGCGTACGCGTGATTGCTGTTCAGCATCGAACAAGAATTACACATGGTTGCCATGGGAATCGAATCATTTGAAGTGACGTGGCACCATTGGAAGGACAGCAATTGGAGGCACTTTATGTGGCTGCTTGTAGCTCGCGAACCCCGGCAAGATGCCCCTCGTTGGAGGGGCAGGAAGTGGCTTGCCGCTTTTGATGCCGTCATTTGGCCAATGGTCGGCATTCTGCTGATCCACACGGCACTCGTGCCTTTGGGCATCGTTGGCCCTGTTGCGATTGCGGTGGCGCTTGGAATGTCAGGTGTTCGACTGCATCGCGCTATCTGGGTCAACCACCGCTACTGGTTCACCATCTGGCGATGGGGCCGCGTTGCGCTCATTCTGATCCTGCTGGGGGCCGTTCTGAAGTGGCTCTAACTTGCGCTGGAAGAGGCGGGTGACACAGATGCCGAAAAGCTCAGGGTCGTGCAAACATTCAACGGAGTTGCGCCAGACCTTCCGGCGCCATGGTCGAGGTTGTGCCCAGGGGAAGGCATAGCGGGTGCGGTAGACACCGGAGGCATCTCGGCCAATCACGATCATGAGCATGTCCGCGCGCTTAGCATCTGCATCGTGGATGACCAGATCGCCGTGACTCCACTGCGTGACATTCGGCTGGTGTAACAGTCCCATTTCGCCGCTCCCGAAACAACGGCACTCAGTGAGCGACAACGGGACGGTTTTCGCTCCAAGCGTCGATGTCTGTGCTTCGCCAGGCCACAGCACGTGAAGTCAGGCGCACAGGACTCGGGAATTTCTGGCAAGCGACCAGTCGGTAGATCGTCGAACGGCCAAGACCCGTGATCTTCATGACTGAGTGCATTCGCAAGAACACGGTTGGAGGCTGGTTTTGTCCGTTTGAAGGCGAGTTGGTGTGTAGGTTTTGCACGGCGCGTTCCCGGTAGCAGCAATGCTCTCAATGTAGGGACATGGCGCGCGTTTCAAGCGCTGGATTTACCTTCGAATCGTGCTGTCTCCCAGTCCGGTAATCATTGGGCCACTGATACAGCGTTGGTGCAAATCTGAAAGATCTTGATCTGTAGCCACCCAGCCCTGAGCATCGCCTTTTCGGCCATCGGCCTTTCTCCCGACGATCGTTAAGGTTTGGATCAGACGGTCAGCTTGGCCAGTGCAGCAGCAGCGTGGTCAGCCCTGAGGTGTCCATAGTGGCGCTCAATCATTGCGACACTGGTCCCACTCAATTGGGCTACCGTGAGCAGATCAAGGCCACCCGTGACCAAATCAGTAATGACGCTGTGGCGCAGGGTGTATGCAGTGACTCCATCGCGCAGCTCCGCCGCGGCCAAGGCTGCCTTGATCGGCTTCTTCCAGGCGTCTTTGTTCCAAGCTTGGCCATCCTCTCGGCGAAAGATGCAAACATTTGGTGGCTTGTGCTCGCAAAGCTTTGCAAACATGGCCGCCGTGGCGGTAGGCAACTTGATCTTGCGATCCTGTCCGGCTTTGTCTTTGCCGATCGTCAGCACCGACAACCGGGACTCGAAGTTCGCAGCTTTCAAGGACGCCAGAGCGCCAGGGCGCAGAGGTACGGAGGACAACCCAGTTAGAAAGATGGCAAGGTCACTGTGCGCCTTCTCGATGAGCTTGCGGCGCTGTTCAAGATCGATGTAAACGTCACGGCGTCCATCAGCATTTTTGGTAGGGCGTAGCGCGACCCGCCAAGCCATGTCCGTGGTGACATCGCCTGCGTCATGGGCATAGTTCAGGGCTGCGCGCAGGGCCGCAATATCCCGGTTCACACTGGATGCCGCCCGTGGCCGGGTAACCGGTATTTCGCGACTGTCTCGATTCACTTTGACTGGCGTGAGCGCCATCGCTTTGCGCCAATTTTCTATGCGCGTTTTGGTCAGTTTCGAAAGATCAATATCTGCGAGCCCCCCCGCGTCAGAATAGTTGTCGCCTCCATAGATCAACCCCGGGGGCGGCGATGAAGGACAAACTTGGCTCGATACGGACAGACATTCAAAGACAGAGCGGTAGCGCGGTTGCTGCCGCCGGAGAGCG
>Ga0210247_101835_pt1 | contig 15148 bp, 12 predicted proteins | sample ChrtobMetP3_16mM_FD_155449 | JGI IMG/M metagenome (GOLD analysis project Ga0210247, IMG submission 155449) | Chrysochromulina tobin associated microbial communities from unialgal haptophyte culture, Seattle, Washington, United States - P3_16mM | ecosystem: Host-associated > Algae > Haptophytes >...
CCGAGCAGGCGCTCTTGTATGCTCAGTCTGCTTTTGCTCGGCGATTGGATGGCAAACGTGCCAACGAGCTGCGTGAGCTGCTCGGTGCGGTGGACGACTTTGAGAGCGATGAGGAGCGCGTGGAAGCCCTTGCAGAGCCGGCTTTCACGCCGGATAGTCCCATGCCGCAGTCTACCACCGCGGGGCCGCCCGCGTTGCCCGTGAACGACGACGCTGCGGAAGCTGCCTTGGCCAAGGTCGACGCGGGCACGCTGATCGAGCTCAAGGGCGTCAACCGAGCGTGGCGTTCGCTCGGACGCCGAGCGCTCTGCTCGCGGCTGTGCAGGCGCGAAGGTCACGCCGACCCTCAGCAGCTAGACGAGATCACGGAGCTCAACCTGCAGCTGCTCATCGAAGCCGGCCGGCCTTGGGAGGCGGTGAGGGCAGGGCGGCTGCTACTCCACCTGGAGCGGCTCACGGGGTATGGCTTTGAGGTGGACGTGGCCGCGGTCCGATTGGTCAATTTGGACGATGAAGGCGGCGAGGTGGAGGTGGAGATGGAGGAGGAGGAGGAAGAGGAGGAGGAGGAGGAGGATGAGGATGAGGAGGAGGAGGAGGATGGCGAGGAGGAGGAGGAGGAGGAGGAGGAGGAGGAAGAGGACACGCCGTCGCCCCTGCTTCGTGGTCTGGCCAAGCGCGATCTGTGCTGCTGCATCACAGGCGAGGGCAAGCCACCACTAGCACTGCTGCTCGGAGCCATTGCCTGCGCTGGCTCTGGAGAGATCCGTCGCATCCCTGTGGAGAAGTTGCGCGCCGATACGCTCAGCAGCTGGTATCTGGAGGAGGATTTAATGGGGCGAATGATCGGCCCCGAGGGCGCCATGCTCATTGCGAGTTTCATTCCAGTCACAGCGGTCCTGACCTACCTGGATATGAGCACCAACGACATCGGCGATGACGGTGCCAAGTTGATCGCGGAGGCGCTGAAGGTCAACGCGGTCTTGACCACCCTGCATCTGGACCATAACAGGATCGGTGCGGAGGGTGCCAAGGCGATCGCGGAGGCACTGAAGGTCAACGCGGTTTTGACCGCACTTCACCTGCAATTCGAAAACATCGGTCCAGAAGGGGCCAAGGCCATCGCGGGTGCCCTGTCTTCGGGCACAGCGGTACTTACCTCCCTGCACCTGAACGGCAACAACATCGGTGCGGAGGGAGCCATCGCGATTGCGGAGGCGCTCAAGGTCAACGCGGTCTTGACCTCACTGAGCCGACAGCATTGGCAACAAGGGTGCCAAGGCGATCGCGGGAGCCCTGTCCTCGGGCACGGCGGTGTTGACGGAGCTAAGCCTCGGGAACAACCAGATTGGGGACGAGGGTGCCAACGCCATCGCCGAGGCCCTCAAGTCGGGCTCGACGGTGTTGACCCTCCTGCACCTGGGCAACAACAACATCGGCGACGAGGGCGCAGAAGCGATCGCGGGTGCCCTGTCTGCGGGCACAGCCCGAGCACATGGTCGCCATTGGCACGCGCCTGCTCGACGGCTCGCACTGCTGACCCTCGACCTCAAGAACAACAACCTGGGAGATGCAGGGAAACAAGCGGTGCGAGACGCGGTGGAGGGCCGGAGTAGATTTGTGTCGTATCTGTAGCTTTTGCGAGCGCACTGAGCGTGAAAACATGTTGCGGAGTCCGCCCCTGGCGCTCGCGCGCCTCGCTGTCAAAGTGCGGCGTGATGCTGCGTGTCCCGGTTCGTTGGTATACGATAGGAATCGTTAATTTATTAATGTTATCGTTGTTAAAATTGAAACGACGCGCGGCGACCATGGCGGCGACCGAACACGAACGTGCGAAGACCCGACCCACGAAGCGAAAAGTATAAAATTAAGTAAAAGTTATACGCCGTACACTCGTCCAACATCGGAACATGCAACCGAGAGAACCGTCGCGGTCGTGCTCCCGTGTCCGTCCCGTCGCTCTCGCGTCTGGCCGGGCTGGTGATCCACCGCACATAGCTCGTAGACCGTCGTACACGGTACGATCTACTCGGGTCAGCCGAGCGCGCGACAAGGCACCACATGTGGCGTGGTGTATTCACGGACGAGAAAACAGAATCATAATATACATATCGATCGAAAACGGCTAAACGGATAAGTTAAAACGTACTAGTACGTTAAAGCTACGTTCGGTTCATCTGACGATCGTCAGGTCGGGCCTGGTACCTTGAATACGCTCCAGCGCCTGGGCGCTGGGCGCAGCCGGCATGCTCAGGAGTGTGAGGCTACGCAGCTGCGGCAGCATGCCGTCTCGCAGCAAGTTCGAAAGGCCTGCCTCTGTGAGTCGGGTGCACCCTCGCAGGTCGAGAGAACGCAGGTGCTTGGCACGGGTCGCTAGCTTGAGAACCGCCTCATCAGATAGGCGTCCAAGCCCTCCCAAATCGAGATGCGTCAGCGTGGGCGGCGAGCCTGGTGCATTCTTGAGGATGCCGCCGACGCCAGTGCGGCGCTGCTCCTCCCACTTGGCATGTGCCTTCATCTGGCGCTCCGCCAGTTGGCCCAGGGCTTTGAGTCCCGCGTCGCTCAGCTTGGGGCAGGCGCGCAGGTCGAGCCACGTGAGGGATTTGCAGCGCGATATCTCCTCCAGATCAATGTCAGTGAGCGAACTGATGCCGCCGAGGCCCAGGCGCCTCAGCCGGGACGCGCAGTGGTCCGCGATCAGCGACGTGGAGACTGACGACAGGTGCGAGCAGCCACCCGCGTTGAGCTCGGCAATCGCAGAGCACCCACGAACGCCTGCAACCCATGGTCGGTGACGCGCGATAAGAGCTCGATCTCGAGGGACTCGAGCTCTTGCATCGCCTGACCGATCGCAATCATGCTGCCGTCCCCACAACGCGTGCAGCCTGTGAGCACAAGCGACTTGATGCCACGCATGGCTGGCGCGAGCGCTCGAATGCCATCATCGCCGATGCCCTCGCAGAAGCCAAGATCGAGCCGTACGAGCGCCGCAGCCCACGACGGAAAGGAGGCCAACGTCTTCAATGCCTCGTCGGTCAGTGCAGAAGCCCAACGCAGATTGAGCCGCCGTGCGGTGCCAGCATCGACAGCAGCACTGAGCCAAACTTTGATGTTTTCGTCCTTGAGGAGCCGCTGATCCCGCTGGATAGTGCCGCGCACCAGGAGCGCCAGGTGGTCAGGCAAATCGTCAAGGCTTTCAAGCTGATGAAGATGCCTTGCAAGAGTCGTGCACACGAGCTCCTGCAGGCTGGGCACGACACCGATGGGATTAGACGGTGGTTGTTGCGCCGCCCAGGGCGGCGTCGGTGCGAGCTCAGCAGCATCCACAGCAAGGGCGACCACAGCAAGGCCGAAATCTGCGTTCGAGCCAACCGTGAGCCCTTTCGTGGAGTCTGCCATCGCGAATACAAGAGGTCAACTATGGTCAACTTCTCCCATTTGCCTCCGACAAGGCAAGGCAAGTCAACGCGCTCCGACGTGGTGCTACATGTACAGTCCTTCAAAGTAAAGCTCTTTCGGATTGCCGAAACCGAGAAGCGCCCGCCGCCGCGCGGATCGAAATGTTAGGATCCAAGCTTGCTTCGTTAGACATCCCTTCGGATGGCTCGGTGCGCCTCGTCGGCGTGCAGACGAGCATCGACCCGGTCGATGGCGCGCAGATCTGGACTGTCGTCTTCAAGGAGAAGAAGGGCGGCGCCGGCGTCACGCCGCCGCACGTGAACGACAACGAGCCGTCCACGCCGAAGACGCCGGGCGCTCCCCAGGAGAACGCGCTCTATAATCCGCCAACCATGACGGTGACCGACCCGCTCCAGAACCTGCGCATGGACCGTCTCTTCCCGCTCAAGTGCATGGTGATGAATTACGCGTGGGGCAAGCTGGGCGCCGACTCGCTCGTGGGCCGGCTGGCGTCGACGGGGCTGGACGAGCTGGAGATCAACCCGGGCACGCCGTACGGCGAGCTCTGGGTCGGCACCCACCCGAGCGGCCCTTCGATGGTCATGCTCACCTCGCCCTGGCGGACGGTGACGCCGCTCTCTGAGTGGATCAAGCTCAACCCGTCCCTCCTGGGCCCGCGCAGACCGAGCGCGTCCTCGCCGATGGTGGCGCGCCGTCACTCGATGCGCATGATGCGCGCGCACTCGCTGCCCTTCCTTTTCAAGATCCTTTCCGTGCGCACCGCCCTGTCGATCCAGGCCCACCCGGACAAGGCGCTCGCGGCGAAGTTGCACGTGCGCCATCCCGATCAGTACAAGGACGACAACCATAAGCCCGAGATGGCGGTCGCAATCACACCCTTCGAGGCGCTCTGCTCCTTCCAGCCGGTGTACTCGGTGCTCTCCAACTGCCGCGCCACGCCCGAGCTCGTGGCTCTCGTGGGCGAGAAGCTCGTCGCCGCCCTCGACGATGCTGCCGCGCACCGGGCGCGCCTCCTGAACGAGAGGGACTCGCCGCAAGGTCGGCGCTCGCCGACGGGTCGGCTGCGTGCCCACGACGGCGCCATGGGCATCCCGAGGAGTTCGAGCCTCGACGGCCAGATCGGCGGCGGCCAGATCGGCGGCGGCGGCGGCGGCGGCGGCGGCGGCGGCGGCGGCGGCGGCGGCGGCGGCGGCGGCGGCGGCGGCGTGGGGGAGACGGTCTCCTCCATCAAAGAGCGTCGAGCTTCCAAAGAAGGCAAGCCCGAGGGGGGGGCTGAGGCTGAGGCATATGCGCGAGTCAAGGCATGCTTCCGCGCGCTGTTTGAGGCGTTGATGACGGCGCCTGCGGACCGCATCGCCGCGCAGCTCGCGGCGCTCGTCCGGCGGGTGCAGTCGACGAACGAGATGCTACGTGCGCCGGTGGAGGAGTTGGCGATGCGGTTGCATGCGCAGTACCCAGGGGACGTGGGCGTCTTCTGCGTGTACCTGCTCAACTACAAGCTGCTCAAGCCCGGCGAGGCGCTCTTTTTGGGCGCGAATGAGCCGCATGCATACCTCTCGGGCGACTGCGCGGAGGTGATGGCGACGAGCGACAACGTGGTGCGCGCCGGCCTGACACCAAAGTGGAAGGATGTCGAGACGCTCTGCTCGTGCCTGACGTACATCGATGGGCCGCCCCACTTGGTCGTGCCCACGCAGCCCGCGGGGCAGCCGCACGTGTGGACGTATGTGCCGCCGGAGGTCGTCGACGAGTTCTTGCTCGATCGCGTCGAGTTTGGCGCCCAGGACGGCGCGGTCGATGGGGAGGAGCGAGCGGCGGAGGTGGAGGCAAGGCTGCCCGCCTCGGCGGGCCTCGCCGTTCTGATCGTGGTGCATGGCACGGCGACTGTGGAGCAGCTCGACAGCCAGAGTGACGTATTTGTGGGGCTCAAGTCCGCAATGAGCGCGGGCGCCATCCACCTGGTCTGCCCGCACACCGTGCTGCGGCTACGCCCGTGCGGGCGCGAGCCGCTCCTCGTCTTTCGCGCCGCCGCCAAGCCCCAGCCGGGGAGCGAAGAGGCCGCCGAGCTCACGGGCATGACGAGCATCTCGATTGCACGTGAACAGAGGCGCAGTCGGGAAGCGCACGCATGAGCATCGGGGGGGCGTGTCTGAACAACTGCGCTAGCGGCTAGGTAGCGGCTAGGTGTATTATACGGTACACGCAGTGCTTGTGTCAGTATTTTTGTATGGCGAGTCTGAGTGCGGTGCGTGCGCCACGCATCTATTCACATTTACCTTTTGCTTTGAGCAGGCGCGCGGGGAGGCGCTCTGTGGAGCCGGGGACGGCTTACACGGTTACACGCCGTTACGGGAGCGGTGGGGGCACGCCACGGCATGCTGATCTGTTTTGCACTTCCTCCTCGCCAGTTCACTCGCTAGATCTGCCCGAGAAGGAGGACGCCGGCGGCGGGGTACCCGGCGGCGGATGCGCGGCCGCCGGCCGGTCGTAATATGTTCCAGGGAGCAGGGTTTAACGTGATCAGGGGCTCTTGTGTCTTGACGTGAGTCGTACTTGAGTCTGCTTTTAGTTTTCTTCGCGAAACCCCGAGACTCAAGACATCTCAATGAAGGATTCAATTATCGATCATGTGTTTGAGGACGGTCGATGGGTCGAAGACTCGCACTAGACTCGCACGCACGCGCGCGCGAACGGGCCTGTACACTTCCTGTACACCGGAGTGTATTTTCTATTTAGTCCTTGATTTAGTCAGATGAGCGGTTGAGCGCTTGAGTCTGTTTTCGCTTTGTTTCGATACCAGTACGTACGTTAGGGGTTCAACGGGGTTCTGAAGTACGCGCGTCGCTCGCTCGATCTGTACCATCGGCTCGACGGACGTCAATCGCCACTTTCACAAAACTCTTGGTTCGAAAAAAAGGACCGACGGTGCTGTTGACAAGAATAGATCTTCCTTTTTGTAGCATCGCAGAGCGTGTCCGCAATAACGACGAAACAAAAATAGACAGCGCTTGTCACTCTCCAATTCTGAGACCCTCGACCGACGGCGTCTCTCTGTGGTCTTCAACCGGGTGCCGCCAAGGTCTGCAAACCGAGCCGGCGAGCCTCAGCGCCACTCCCGGCACCAGCGCGTCGCGCGGGATCCCTCTGCACCTTTCCCTGGGCATCTCCCAGCCGGAAATTGCGGCGCGCGCGCGTCCGCGCGCGCGCCCCCTGTGCGCGTGCCCGACGAGGCCTCAATCAAGCCCTATTGCTGTGCCTCGCAGGTACTGGAATTCGGCGCGGCTCCGTTCGGATGCGTTCTTCGTTCGCAATGTTGCTCGCCATGGTGCTGGGTCTCATCCACTCATGCGCAGCAACTCATACAGCAGGATTGCTGTGCAGCAATACATGCACGACCGGTAACCAAGGTTTGTGCGACGACGGCGAACCGGGCGCATGGTTCTCAAATTGCGCACTCGGAACCGACTGCGCAGACTGTGGCCCCAGAGGTTATCATCCACCTCCACCTCAACCGAGAACTCCACCGAGCCCTGCGTCTCCTCGTTCTCCACCTCGGCCCCCTCTGGCCCCTAATTCTACATTACTGTGCAGCAATACATGCACATCAACAGTTGATCAGCAATACGGCTTTTCCAATTGGTGCGACGACGGCGGCCCGGGCGCAACGCTCTCAGAGTGCTCATTCGGAACCGACTGCGACCACTGTGGCGCCCGTGTTGTTTATCCTCCACCACCTCCGACCCCCGCGGGCGCGATCAACCGATGCACTTACACTTGCAATTGGAATGGAGACAGCGACTGCGACGATGGCGGACCCGGATCGGAATTTTCCCAATGCGCCCTCGGCACCGACTGTTACGACTGTGGCCCTCGCCTGTTGGTGCCGCCTGTTGGCACGTTCTTCCGATGCGAAGACACATGCACAGTTCCGATGTATTACGGCAACTGCGACGATGGCGGAGAAGGATCGGGGTGGTCGTGGTGCGACCTCGGCACCGACTGTTTCTCCTGTGGCCTTCGCGCGATTCCGTTTGCGCCACCACCTCCGCCGCCGCCACCACTTTCGGCCACTCCACCACCTCCACCACCTGCGCCGGCCGTTGGGCCCGAGATTGTCGTCGACTTTGACTCTTCTCCAAATGATTGCAGATGGGCATTGGCTTGCAGCGACGGCTACTCATACCCCAACGGAATTATGCCGCAGAGGGTGAGGCCGTCCCCCCCTCTCGTGCCGGGCTCGACGTGCACGTTGACTCTGAAAGCCTACTGGGGCTGGGGCTGGTACAACGGCAAATGGACTTACGACGCTCTAGAATTCACAAACCCTTATGATCCCGATCAGTCTGGGCCAAGGGTTGAGACAAACTACACCTTCATAGTCCCCGAAGCTCCACCTTCACCCTCACCACCCAATCTGCCCCCAGTGGCTCCGATTGCGTACGACTCTGGTTTTGCCGTGGTCCTCCCCCAGCTGATCATCACGTACAAGTTCTTCAATTTCAGCACTGCTTGCACCGCCTCCTCTACTACTGGGTGCACTCCGGGCACAGGAGCTCCTAAACCTTCAGTAGTTGGCACCAGGACATGGGAACATCCACGAAATACACTCAAACTTGTAGCAGAGACCAGTACTCAGATGGGTTGCAGCGGTAGGCCAAGATGCAAGGTGGATGTTGAGTTGACCAACGGGGGTATCACTCCGGCTGGTCGGAGACTCCAGGCTTCCAACGCCAATACGCTGATAATCAAGGCCACAGTCACCTGGACGGATGTCACGAGGGTTCGTAACTGTCCTCCCGTTGCTCCGAGTTCGCCGCCATCCCCACCCTCAACTCCGCCGCCGCCGCCGCCTCCCCTTCCCATGGCCACCTCTTCTGAGATTTCGGTGGAGATGATCGCGCTTGGCATGGGGCTGTATCACGAGCGGTACTTTTTCAATCGCCGTTCTCCCCCCCCCCCGCCCCCCCCCTCCCCACGAGTGATCTGCGGATTTGAGTCCGTGCTCTTCAACGGCACCGACCTCGCCATAATGCAAAAGAGAATTCGGATGCAATCTTACAACATGACTTACTTGACTTCGCTCATGGGGTTCTCCGGGAACGACGTCGCAATCACCGGCCTGGAACTCGCCGAGGCTCAAACCGCCACCGCAATCTTTACGCCTCCAAGTTTGCCGCCTAATGCAAAACGACCGCCCTCATTGCCCCCCCCACGTCCCTCCCGGCCACCCCCACCCTCCCCGCCGCCCTCACTCTGCGAGAACACGTGCAATGCGAGGTTTCCACAAAGTAAGGGCATATGCGATGATGGCGCGAACAGCGACAACAGCAACGGAACCAGAAAAATCGGCCAAAAATCTTTGTGCGAAGTCGGCACGGACTGTGTTGACTGCGGGCTGCGCAGCTATTGCACGAGCTGCCCAAGCGAGTGCTCGGCCAAAGCGGAGTGCCTCGAATTCATGTATAAGGACACGACGTGCTGGCCGCAGTGCAACAACGCGGAGTGCGGGCAAAGCGCCTGCACGACGGAGCAGGCAGTCAGCGAGTGCCTGAAGAATCAGATTGCACAGGGGATTGACTACATCTCGAAGCCTGGCTCTTCTGGCACTGGCTCGGACCCCTTGGTGACTGGCAGCTTCACGTTGGGTGAGTTCCGCATTTCAGTCGACAAGGTCAAAGGCGCTGGCGTGCAGATTGAGTTCATCCTAACTTACTCTCTGACGTGGAATGACACACGCCTCCTTACCTCGCCTTGCCGCAAGGTCCTCGATACGATGCTTTCGAGTGTGGCCTCGACTGAGTCGGAGCACGCGAAGCGTTTCTGGCGCCCGAAGCTCGTCCTTGGCACCACCGAGACGGAGCCCGCTCGGGAAAGAAAACTCTTGGAGTCCCTCTATTCTCAAAACGGCGCAGTGGCTAGACTGCGAATCCGCGAGGCTGTTATGTTGGCACAGGACTTCCAATATCGCAGCTTCCCCTTCGACCGGCAGACCATCCCCATCCATCTCAGGCTGCCAACTGTGCAGCTCAGCGGGTGCGACGCTCTGGTCGAGCAGTTGCGCTACAAGGAGACGTTGAGTTTTACAGACTCGAACCGTATCCTTCCCCAGTCGGCGACGTGGCTCTGGGATAGTTGTGGCACTGCAGGCGGAGGCTGCCGTGCAGCGGATATCGAAAAGGACATCTTCCTCGACCTGGCCTTGCTGGAGTCCAGGCAAGACGCCGGGCAAGACGCCTGCCCGGTGGTCTTTAAGATCAAGCGCAACAACGACCTCTTCATCATCAAGCAGCTGATACCCTCCATCGTCATCTCTGAGGCGCCGCTCCTCAGCCTGTACATGGACGCGACCGTCCCTCCGCTTGTCGGTGCTCGCGCCTCGCTCCACATCATTGCCCTGTTGCTGGTGGTTACCCGCGCCAACACAGACCTTGGCCTGGGGACGCTCAGCAGCCTCATCTGGACTGACGAGTTTGCCCTCGTCCAGTTTTTCGTGATCCTCGCGGGGCTCGTAGAGACGATCGTCGTGCACGCTTTGATCCGCTTCGGCTGCAAGGTCCTGGCCGTCTCCGTCGACGGCGTCTTCCGGGTGTTGCTTCCCTTTGTCCTCTTCCCGTGCCTTGTGGTTGGCTTCATCCTGAAGGGTGTGGAGCAGGAGGCACTCTCCCTGCTTGTCATAGTTGGAGGCATGTTGCTGTTCTTGTCCTACTCAGTTGCGAGGGTGCTATACAAGGACTGGCAGATCCAGAGAAATCGGAAGATGATGGTCAAGAAGCTCAAGGCGCTCAAGATGGAAATCAACGGGTCGAAGTTGACCGATAAAGAAGTTGATCAGATCATGCGGAAGACGTTCGACACCTTCGACCTTGACAATTCGAAGAAGCTCGAGAAGGCGGAGGTTCGGCTGATTCTCGACGCCATGTACCCCAACCTGGGCAGGCAGCAGGTAGCCACAGCCATGAAAGCCGTCAAATCAGATGAGATTGTCTACGAGGACTTTGCCATCATTGTGGAGGAATGGCAAAAGATCAGTTTTGAGAGGCATGAAGAAGAGCCGCACAAGCGCCGCACCATCCTCGGCCGGCTGGGCTGGGGGGTGGGCTCAAAGTCCAAGAAGGCATGTCATCTCGAGGAGGCCTCCTTTACTTCCTTGGCGAAAACAAGCAAACCGGCGGGATCCTCCGCGCCAAAATTGGATGTTGCGGCCGCCTTTGCTGCGGGCCTCGATAAAGCCGACAGTCTGCACGCCTGATCAGGAGCATATAACTGCGCATCGTGCAACGGGTTGCGAGGTAGAACTTCGCAAGGGACTGCGGCGAGTACCGAGTAAACAAAGTCGGGCTTGTGCAACTGCAAGGGGTAGGGCTAGGGGGGGCATACGCGCGCGCTATGCCGGGCGATATGGAATGTGTGCCAGATACCCGCTCCGATAGGCTACTACTATGAGCCCGGGCTGTCTCGCCATGAGCGTGTGGTGCGTGTGTGCGTGTGTAGCTGATCAGTCTCTCGCGTCTTGGCGGAAGGTTAGATCGGATGGAGTTGTTTTGACCGCGCCTTCTTGTATATCCTGCGTAGGGTTAGCGGGCGGGCCGCGGGGCGCATACCCGATATCGCCATGGGGCACGGGCAGCGCAGGGTCCGGCCGGGCGGTCGGGTTCGCAGGCATCAGGGGGCAGCCTCTTCTCACTTCTGAGTCGGCCGCGGGGTTCGGTCCGGGCTCCGGGGTTGTGGCTAAGTTGGCCGCGGATTCGGTCGTCGCGCGGTCGTGCATGTGCGTTGGTGGGTTGGGATGGATGGTTGTGAGGCTCGTCTGTTGTCCTCGTCTGTTCCGTGTTAGAAATCACAGACGAGGACCACAAGTACCCGCGTCTGTGGTGTCCCGGCTGGCGGCTCGTCCCCCGGTGACTGTCTTTTAACCGGTAGCGGTACCGGACTGTATCGGTTGTATGATCCGTGGTTAGGGGTACTTGCGGGTTCGAGATCTGGAAGCAAGAAGGGGAGAGGGTTAGGTGAAGCTGAGAAAGGGGCAGTGGCGCGAATGCAACCTGCTCGTGCTCCATCCTGATTCACGAGACGTGGGCGGGCCGCGGGGCGGTGACGGACTCTGCAGCTCGGCTGACGCCTCGGTTCGCATAACCGATAACGGAGTGTACTTTGAACTTTCTACGACGAAACTGATCGTGAAGTCATGCGTGAAGTGCAACGCAACCATACCATACCAATAATATTAAAGGAGTCGAATGCGTTCTTCAACTCACCCCCTCCAACACCTTTTCTATGGTCATGAGCGATCAAACGTATCCTGCTGCAGGGAGACAACGAAAGTATTCAAAGCTGCGCCCGGAGCTCGCCGGCTCGCAGACGCGCGCTACGCAAGACCAAGAGGTGTGTGCAACTCCATAGTTACACATTGGAGATACAATTGTCGAGCGACAACTAGAATTTGGCAGACAAAGAAGATGGCAGACAAGATGGAATAGACAAGATGGAATGCCCGTGGAAAATGTTGCTGCACCCGTTCTGCACCCTCGCAGGCCTCGCCTGTGGGCTCCGCGGTCAGTTCGAGGGTCAGTTTAGGGTTCGTCAAGTTTCGTCAAGTTTCGTCTCGAGTGCTCCGGGGTCAGTCAAGGTCATCCGTGGCGCACGAGGGCGCCGTGCCGCTCGTACGGCGGCCTGGTGATGGCGGCGGCAAGGTGGTGTGCACGGCCAGCGGCTGCTTGTTCACGTTGATGTTCACGTCGGGGAAGTGCACGACTTTGAGGCCCGAGTGAAGACCCTTGAGGCTCGCCTGCTCGAACGCCTGCTGGAGCGAGATGAGATCTGGCGGGAGGATCTCGCCTCGTCCCAACAGAGTGATGAGCAGCCGAGTCTCAAGGGTAAGACTTGGGGCGTGGGTGACATTTGGAGCGGTCTGGAGCGCCTGGGCATGTGCCTGGGCATGTGCCTGGGCCACCAGGGCCGTCCAGCCGGGGGGAGGGGCAGCCGATCCATTTCTGCCGTCCATATCCACATCTTCACCCATCTTGGTGCTCATGTGGATCTGGACGCTCGCCAGCGATGCAGAGGCAGCCGAGGCGCTCGCACTCGCCGAGAGGGCCAGTAGCGGTTCGTCCATCTCAAGTTCCACTCGAGTGGCGGGAAGATCTCGAACAAGTAGCGGTCCATTCCAATCATCGGAGCCCGACTCCTGCCATCGTCGCAATCTGTCTGGATCTCCCGCCTCGAGCGAGGAGATGCGATCCCGGATGCGATCTGGATTCTCGATAGCTTTTGACCCGCCGATGGAGAGCTGAGTGTCTAGCGCCATCCTGGCGGACGCTCGCCGCCGGATAGCAAGCTCGAGCGCACTGTCGCCTGCTTCATCGCCTTCTTCCGTCGATTGCACCTCTCCACGATCCATCGCCGCGATTGGCATGCTCGAGGCCGGACCCCGGGGTCTGGTGGACGAGCCGGTGGACGCAAGCAGAGGCGTCCCCCTAGACTGGCCCACGGCATCCAATCGAGACTCAGCAGCGGCGACGGTATTCTGGAGCTCGGCAGCGTGGATCGCCTTCTTGAGCTCCGCCGCGAGCGCGTAGTTCTTGGATGCCACGGCCGCGGCGAGATCGGATCTGAGATCGTGCCGAGCTCCGCCGAGATCGGGCCGAGCTCCGCCGAGATCCCTCTCGAACTCTGCGACGGTGTTGTCACTCGCCACCACGGCGCTCGGAGGTGGGACTGCTCCGCTGAACTGGCCGTTCACGTTCACACCTGCAGACGAGACGTCGACGATGCCCTGACTCTGCACGACCGGCGCTTTCTCGAGCGCAGACCCGATGAGCCCGATCGGTGCCTTCGCTGCTCTCGCTGCCTCTGCGGCTACGTCGGCGGACTCTTCCGCGGGTAGCTTCAGCTGGGCGGCTTCGGCAACGGCTACGGAGTTGGCTGCGGAGCGGCGCACGAGCACCTTGCACGGGCGCGTGATCGCTGTCCGGTCCCCACGAATCCGCGTCGCCACCTCCAGCTTTTCCACCCCGGCCATCGGAACGCCCCCGACGCTCACAACCACATCAGACGTTCGAAAGCCCGCAAGCTCTGCGTAGCTGCCTGGGTCGACAGAGCGGACCACGTTGCCCGCGGCGACCGAGAGACCCATCCGGACGCCCACGGGCATCGACGGCACCGACAGCGTCACCAGTCCTTCGTCCTTGTCCTCGCCCTCCTCGTCCTTCTTTGCGTCCTCATGAGAGTCCTCAGGGTCAGTGTGCCAACCTTGCTCGTCCTCGTCCTCGTCCTCGTCCTCGGGCGTCTCGCGCGTCACCACGATGCTCTTGGGTGCTTGCACCTTGGACGGGTCTCCGCGCATGGTGCTCGCGATGGTCAACTTGTCCATGCCCTTGGTGATTCGCAGCTCGTCGATGGAGACGAGCAGGTCGCCCGCGAGGAAGCCTGCCTGCTCGCCGATGGAGCCCGGGTTCGTCTTACGGATGCGGAAGTCGTTCGTGATGAAGATGCCGAGCTTGTCGCTCGGCTTGAGCGAGGGCAGCTGTAGAGTGATCTCTGGCATCTTTGGCACAGCGAACGACGGCGGGCGCCGCGAGTCCGCGACACCTTGATTGACCGTTGGCAACATTTGAGCGAAAGCAAATTTCAATCTTGCATGCAGCCCAAACATCATATGAAATGCCGCACACGAGACGCACTTCACACGTCTCAAGCCGCAGTTCACGGGTTAGGGCACCCTCAAAGGACACTTCGCTCGCCATCCTGGATGACGGCACCGCGCCGCGTGGTCGTGCAGCGCCTGTCGGGGCTCATCGGCTACGAGGACGGTCTGCGGCTGCAGCACCGCCTGGTGCAGCGGCGAAAGGCCGGCGCGCTCGCCGACACACTGCTGCTGCTGGAGCACGCGCCGGTGTTCACGCTTGGCCGGCTGCAGGCATCGGCGGCTAATGTGCTCGCGGCGCCCGAGGCGCTCGCGGCGGCGGGCGCGAGCGTGGTGCAGTCGGATCGCGGCGGCAACGTCACCTTCCACGGGCCGGGTCAGCTCGTCGCCTATCCGATCCTCGACCTCGCCGCCGGCTACCGGCGCGACTTGCACTGGTACGTAGAGAGGCTCGAGGACGTTATGATTGGCACGGCGGCGCAATTTGGCGTGTCGGCGGTGCGCGGCGCGCCCGGTCACACCGGCGTGTGGGTAGGCGAGCGCAAGATCGGCGCCATTGGCGTGCGCGTGCAGCGCTGGCTCAGCAGCCACGGCGTGGCACTCAACGCAGACGTCGACCTGAGCTTCTTCGACATGATCGTGCCGTGCGGGCTGCACGAGGCACCGCAGGTCACGTCGCTCAGCCGCGAGCTCGGGCGCACGGTAAGCGTCGGCGAGCTGCGGCCACGTTTCGAGGCGGCGTTTGCGGAGGCCTTTGAGTGCGAGCTCGTGGACGGAGCGCACGTCGACGAGATCGAGATTAGTGGCGCGGATCTCGAGCTCAGTCGAGTTACGACGAAGAGTGTAGACCCGACCAGACCACCCAGCCCAAAGATGAGAGCCGAATGAGAAGAAGCCATTTTCGTCTGGAAGAGTTCTTTTGACAAGTTCACAGCCAATGTTTATACATGTTTATAGTTCACGCTTGGTGTTGTGAGATCACATTCACTTTGTGCAAACGCGACAAGGCGCGGTGATGAAGGAATCATCAAGCTGAGACTCCTCAGGATTCCGGCATCACCGCGATGGAGCATCGCGCAAGGCGCATTC
>Ga0210247_101836_pt1 | contig 15142 bp, 8 predicted proteins | sample ChrtobMetP3_16mM_FD_155449 | JGI IMG/M metagenome (GOLD analysis project Ga0210247, IMG submission 155449) | Chrysochromulina tobin associated microbial communities from unialgal haptophyte culture, Seattle, Washington, United States - P3_16mM | ecosystem: Host-associated > Algae > Haptophytes >...
TGAAAGTTTTGCGCTAGAACTCAATGGGAGTGCGTGGGACACCTCTGGCTTGAGTTTCGTTCAAATCCCTTCAGTAGTTTTGGAGATCAGTTTTTGCCCCATGTACACCATGAGCGGACTACCTTAACTATATTAGCTCGTTCAGACCAACTCACACTGTCTGTCGCCCAGCCCCTGGAGGCAATGGCGGCGACGGCGACGGCGACGGCGACGGCGACGGCGACGGCGACGGCGGCGAGGGCATGACTGCACTTACAGAGCACGGCTTTTCGTCTAGCTTTCTGTGATGGCGGCGGCGTAGGTGCAGTGATAGAGCGCCGACGACGACGAGAGCGGCGAGTGTTCCTCCAACGGCCGCGCCAATGAGAGGTCCTAATGAGACGTCCTGCGCTGACGAGGCGGGCGGGGGGCTGCCCCGCAGCTCTGCCGACGGAAAGCTGAACTGTGAGGTGTCGTAGACGGTTTCGGCGGTGGTTATGTTGAGTGCTCGAACAGCAACGCTCGTCGGTTCGCTGTAGGCTGCGCTGAGTTCGATAGAAAGAAGCTGCGCGAAGTGGTCCGCCATCTGCTGGTCTTCCTGACGCAGGTCTTCGAAGAGGTTGAGCACGTTTCGGAGCGCATTGTCATTGCTCGAGATCGAGAGCTCAATCTCGAGTGCAGTGGCGCCGCTCGGAGCCGGAGCCTGCAGTCGTCGCCTGCCCGACGTCGGTACGCCAGGGCAGTTGGTGCTTCGGCAGTCACTCACGTAGTACGAAGCAAAGCCGCGGACTGTCCTTACGTTGATGAACTGCACACTGGCCGGCGGCACCATCGCGCTGGCTGAGATGACGCTGGCCATGGCGTCGGAAGCGGTCGTGTCGAATCCGCGCGTGAGCCCCTCGAGCTGCATCGTGGCGCGGACACCAATGACGTGGAGCGTGCAGTCGTCGACGGGCTTGAACGCACCATGCAGGATCCCCTGAGGGACACCGCCAATGTACGTCATCTGGTTGCCATTCGGGCCTCTGCCCGTCCGGTAGGATCGGCAGCCTTCGACAGACGAGAAGGAGCACCCATCGATCTTGAAATGCTCCACAATGGCCCAGGTGCTCGCCTTCTTGCAGTCGCGGTGGTACGCCGAGAGCAAGTCGACATCGCGCGCAATGTACAGCGCGAACGCGGGGGGCGCTTCGGCCTCCGCGAGAATGGAGAAGGGCTCGGAGTAGTTGACACTCCGACTGTCGAGCGACGAGATGCGGATGAAGAAATTGTGCCCGCCGACGGCACTCGCATTGAGCGCGAACGAGTACGTTCCCAAATTTGGCTCCGACGCGCTCACAACCTGCACGAGCCCGCTGGCATTGCAGTCGTGGCCCCGATAGAGCTCGATGCGCACATGGCGAGACGCATCAACACGGCGAGGGTCGGCGTGCCACGTGATCGCGTACCGCTGGCCAGCGACCAACTTGTCGTTCAGGCGCGGCGAGCTGATGGCGGGCGGGCCGCTGAAGCGCTGCACGTACGTGCCGTTGCTAAAAAAGAGATCGGCGAGTGGCGCCGCGCCGCTCAGCTTGTCCGCCCGCACGCAGCGTGTGGCGACCTTGCCAGTCGCCGCCTCGTGCGTGGCAATGCGCTTCGCCACGGAGCGGAACTTGGGCGCTTGCTCGACCGGCTGGTCGGTGAATTCCTGCATGCCCCACGAGCCGTAACGGCTATAGACGCTGAACGGCCCCGCAAAGTAGCAAAACGGCCTCTCGGGGCTGCCGAGCACACCCGATCCTGAGCTCTGAAGCGCGTCGAAGAAGGTGTCGAGCACTGCCCCCATCCCATCGTGGCGGTTGGCGGCGATGAGCCGCTCGGTGACGCCACCCGTCGGCTGGGCCCCCCCAATCACACCATCCTCGACGAGGCCGGGTCCACCCTCGTACACGATGGTGCCCACGCCCAACGAGCTGGCGATGTCGGCAATGCTCTTGATGCGCTGAGCAATGGACGGCGCCTGGCTGGCGACTTGCGCGTGGATGGCTGTCGGGCTGTACTGCACCCATGCCGAGGTGATGCTCGTCGGCGCCAGATACGCCGTTACGCCGTACAGGTCGACGGTCGCATTGGCATTCAGGTAGGTGAGCTGCTCGATGTGGTAGGCGGTGGACGCATAGAATGTGTGCGTGCCCAGCACGTACTTGAGCCTCGCCTGGCGCGCCGCGCCGCCAAAGACTTCTGTCCAAATCGAAAAGATCTCGAGCGACCGTTTCGCGTGGTAGCGCAAGCATGCGCAGAAGTCGGGCGTGGCCCATCCATGACAATCGTTGGCGTGCGCGTTCCCGAGCGCGTTGTGCAGCCCGAGCTCGAGTCCCCTGCGCCGCGCGTACGCACCCTGGGGGAACATCGGGTTCCACACCTCGTTCGAATGCTCCACATAAATGTCGACGTCGGAGCGCAACGTATCACGAACGAGGATGGCCATCCGGCGCACGAAGTCATCCGACGCCAAGTGATGCACGCATAGCCACGGCGCAGCTCCGACCTGGTTCGCGAGCGCGATCATGTACTCGAGCGCCACCCCGTCAGTCTGCATCCGATGCGCCGGCGTGATGCGCCCCGCCCACTCGAGGGTCGTCGTCGTCGCCTGAAACCGAAAGTCTGATCCGATCTCTCTCACCTGCGAGATGGACTGCAGATTGGCCGAGGTGAGCATGCCCTCAAGGGCAGCGTGCCGACGCTGCAAGCTCGTCTGCTGGTCGTAGTGATTGCAATTCTCGATCACGCGCCATGCGCCCTCCACAAGCGCCTCAACCACCCAACGCACCGGATCGGCCTGAGGCGAGTTCCTTTCCGACGTGCGCCAGGCGTACGCATCCAATGTCGTTGGAGAGGACAGCGTGAACAAAATCGACGCATTGCCGTTGACAAGGCCGGCGCAGTCGCCAGTCCATTCCGAGCCGTCGATGATCGCAGGCATCGGGAGGCCGTCTGCCAGATCCACCGCGGATGCGATCGGCACCGGCCTGCCGTCGTTGAAGAGATAAAAGTCGCCCATCAAAGCGCACGTGGCGGTCGCCGCGTTGCGCAGCTTGGTGGCCTTGAAGCGGACTGCGCTGATGCCACTCAGCTTGACCTTGGCCGAGGGCGGGACCGAGTTGGTGTGTTGCCAGTCCATAAAGCGCAGCGTCGAGTAGCGCGTGAGCTGGCGCACAAAGTGTGGGTGGAAAGGCAGCAACTCGTGCGTTGCTAGGAAGCCGGGAGCAATCACCTTAATGTTGCGCAGCGGATTCTGAGGATTGGTCTGCCGGATTGTGAGTGCGATGCCGTTGTCCGTGCAATAGGGCACCCAACCAGCCCGATCGAACCAGCAGGTCGCGTCGCACGTGGGTGTGAAGTCAAAGTCGATGCGCCCAGCTTGGAATGCAACGGCCTTTGCGTCCATCCCGAGATCAATCTCGCCCTCGCCCTCGTACAAGAGCACGTAACGCCCATCGATCGCGTGCTTGCACACGTCCCGGGCGATGAGGGTGATCAGTGCCTGTGCCTGACGTACTTCTCTCGGGTAGCCGAGGGCCGTCTGGTTGATGCCCACTCCGTTGCCCCACTGGTACTGGCGGTTCTCGAAGATCAGCGAGTTGGAGCCACCCTGGTAGGAAAACTGGCCAGCGAAACGATCGGCGTCGTTGATGGTCACCCACTCACGTGACTCCTTCATCAGGTCGACAAAGACCCAGTTGGTGCCCCCGATGCCTGCAAGGTTGATCCCAAACGTGGAGCGCTCATTCGGTCGCTCCACCGGCTCATCACACGCTGCTCCAGCAAACCCGGACCAGCAGCGGCACGCCCCATCCACACAGACGCCATTGGCACACCGAGCACAGCCGTTTTGGCCCGGCCCGACGCAGCCGATCCCGGGGGTGTCGACGGTGTCGCAATCCCATTCACAGCCCAGCGAGCCGTCGCGGCGTGGGCGGTAGCCCGCGTCGCAGATGCAGGAGCCATCCGCCCTGCATTGACCGTGGCCACTGCAGCCGCAGTCGTACTCACACTTCTCACCGGTATAGCCTCGCAGGCACGAGCACACATTGGCATCGAGGCAGTGTCCATGCTGGTTGCAGTCGTCCTCGCATCGAAACCGCGAGCAAGTGGCGCCAAAGTGTTGTGGATGGCATGTGGCGCACGACCAATACTCAAACTCACCAAAGGTGGCCGTGGCCGCGCACACGCCCTGGTCGAACGTGCACCTGTACCCACAATTGCTGCTCACGACCGGCGTGAAGACTCTGCATTGCGTGCCAGAGTAGGCAAAATAGCACGAGCATTCAGTGGAGTCTCGCTGACCCCAACGCAGAGCGGGGGCAAGGCAGTGCCCTGAGCCGCTGCACGCGTCGGAAGAGGCGCATGCCACGTCGAGGTTTGCGTCCACGTCGCACGTGGCGTGCTCGTCCATGAAAGCGAACAGGCCTTCCTCCTTCGGTACAGTGGCCGGATCTTGGTCCGTCGCCTCGCGCAGCCCAAAAGGCTGCGTGCCCACGCTCGTGAAGTGCATCATCATCGTCGCGCCGAGCGCCTTGAGCCCCGCGTAATACTGCCGAATGAGCGTGCCCATCCGTGGATGGCGGTTGGCGGCAATTGAAAGGTCTTGGGCGGTCCTGTTCCCCTCGCCGGAGGGCCCCCCTTCGTACAGTACGAGCTGGTAGCCGTAGCGATGGATGAGCTGGGCATGCTCTGCCACATTGTCGAGTGTCGCATTCACCGCGAGGGCATATGAGTCGAGGAGCCCAGAGAGATCGGCGATGGCAGGGTCATACCCGTCAAAGTAAGGCGCGAGAGCAATGGCATCGATTTGGGTGCTGTTGGCCAAGCACGCGAGGACCTGCGACGTCGAGTCGACGTTCGATGCCTGAGCTTCGACGGCAAAGCGTACGCCGCTTCGGGACCCACCGCTGCGGAGCACGGGGCGCATGACCTGGGCAAGCTCAATCGTGCGCTTCGAGTACCAGCACACACGCCCCAGCCCAGTCAACTCTCCCATCAGGAGCGCATGCTGTCCGCCGACAAACCCATTGTGCCACATCTCATTCGAGAGGGAGATGGTCAGACCCAAATCCGGGCGGAGCGTCGCGTTGAGCAACCGAGCCAGCTGAAGCGCAAAGCCGTTGCTCGCATTGTGTGGCAGCGTGATCCACGGCGAGGCGCCAAGCATGTTGCTCAGTCGGATCATGGACTCGTACGGCACGCCCGCGCCCACTGCGTACGAGTGCCACGCATTCGAGCCTCCCTCCTTCGCACGGTCGGCCCACTCGCCGGTGGGCGAGCCTCCACCTACCTCGTTGGCCTTGGCCCATTCCATGAAACGTAGGTGGCGGAATCGCCGTAAGGTGTGCAGGAAAGCAGGATGGAACTCAGGCTCGGCGTTCTGCAGCGCGCCCGAAGCAGCATATCCCGGCGTCATCATCCGAATGTGACGGATCGGGTCGTCCTCGTTCGTGCGCGTGATGCATAAGTAGACGCCGTTGTTGAAGGAGTCTGTGAGTGTCACGTCGACCTCGATCAGACCGGGACGGACACGACGCACGTAATCGGTGTCCAGGCCGAAGTCCAGGGTGCCGTCGCCCTCGTACAGGACCGTGTAGACCCCACTCAGGTAGTGCGTGCTCAGGTCTCTCAGCATCATGGCGCATGCTTTTTGGAAGGGCGCCAGCCGTGCAGGGTAGCCGCCGTTTGACGGGTCAATCTCGAGGGGAGGCACAAGGTCCGAGCGGCAGCCATACTCGTTCACGAGCATGTGGCACCAGCTCCGCGCCGACTTGAACACGTCGACGTACGCCCACGATCGGCTCCAGTCATGAATACCAGCAACATTGATGCCGACGGCAGCTTCCGAGTCGGTGCACACATTTGGCTGACCGACGCGGGTAATGGTCTCGCACGCGGGGCCACTCACGCCAAGGAAGCACATACACGCCCCGCGCACGCAGCTGCCCCACACGCACCCGGGGACGCACGCTGGAGGATGCACAACGACGCCCCGGGCAAGTGCCTCAGCTGCGGTCGACGGCAACGACGAGCGCAGGCCCGCATTGTATCCAAGGATCGCTTGGAGCTTCGAGGAATTCAGATCGTCCGGACCAAGCATGAGGGCCCCATGCCCACACTGCTTGCCGCCGAGCTCGCACAGCACGGGAGGACGGTACAGGGGCTGCGCGACAAAGATCGTGCCGCCGATGCGCCGCCAGCGGTCGAGGAAGTCGAGGAGGATTTCGCGCATGCGCGGGTGCGCGTTGGCCTCGAGGAGCTTGCGTTCGAGTGCCTGCTCCAGAGCCGCGTCGCCCTCAAACTTGGACCGATTCCTCGAGAGCACATCCAGTGTGAATGACGCAGGCGACCTTTCGGCGACGATCTTGGCTGGCCCGCGGTAAAAGTACTGGCAGCTGCCCGCGCACTGTGCGCCCGCGAGGGCATCGTTCGTCAGATGCGGACGGCTTCCGGGGTTCCCCACACCCTTCCAGTAAAAGTCTCGCCGCTGGAGCACCCCCTCCGTGTCCACGATCACTGGTGCTGTGTTATACTGGTCCCGCGCCCCCGCACTCGCGTTCCAAAAGTAGCACGTTCCGGGCACCGCGCAGTTACCAGGCCGTGAGAAGCACTGCCCTCCGCCATTCGGGCCAGCGAGCGCGCCCGGGCAGTCGCTGTGGACGGATACGCCGCAGCTCCACTCGTGCGAGAGCTGGTGAGCAAAGCCGCCGCATTCGACGCTGGCATCGCAGATCGTGGCGCAGCTCGCGACATTTGGTCCCACGTGCTTCCAGTACGTTGGCGAGCCAGTCTCACTCAGTGCCACATGGGCGCGCCTGCTGCTGTCAATCCCTTCATAGCCCTGCAGCTGGCGCCACTGCTCCGCCTTGACGTAGCCGTTGCCTAGCGTCGAGCTGGCGGAAAGCTCCGCAAACTCGACTGGCCCATACTTGTTGCCCATCGCGAACCAGAGGCACTGGCTGCACCGTAGGCTGCCACTCAGCGTCGCGCGCGCTCCGTAGTCGGCGGCGCCGAAATCAGGGCCACCGACATCGGAGATGAGGCGGATGCCCCTCTGGTTGAGCTGCTGCGTGAGGCCATTCAGCACCGACTCTGCATGCAGAGCCGACTCGTGTATCTTGTCGAGCTGCGCGAGAGGAGGGTTCGGGTGAGGGTTGGGGGATAGGGGGGCACCGAGTGCGCAGAGAGGGGCGGCGGATGGTCAGCCGGAGATGAAGCGAGAGCAAGGCTCGCGCGCAGGAACAGGAACAGTCCTCTCCGTGAGAGCGCACCAGAGCATCCACCGTCCAGTTCGCATAGAATTCCGCAGCTCGTTCTCGATCGTCGAAGTTGATGCATTGGTTGTACCGGTTCTGGCAGTTCCCGTTGCAACAATTGCTTCTGCCGAAGACGGCGCGGACCGCGACCGCGTCGACATTTCCCAGGTCGGTGCCGAAGCGCTCGAGAGTGCCCCCTAGCCACGCGCCGGCCGCGGACACGCGAACGAGGCGCGTGCCGAGGGCCGCCCGGCGCCGCGCATTCACGCCAAAGGCGAGAGTCCAAGCGCGGAAAACTTCGAGAGACTCGATCGCGTGGGTCTGGGGCGCCTCGTTCCGGTTGGCCGCGTCGGTGCGATACTCGACGAACGCCGTCAGGTGGGGGCGCAGGTGGCTGTCCACGTAACTGGCATACATCATGAAGTCCGCCTCATCCGCAGCGCCGGGCCGGTTGGCTCCGTTCGCGGTTGTGGTCATCAGCGAGGGGTCCATCGCGTTCGAGCGCGGCATGCAAAACCACGCGGACGCGTTGAGCGTGTTGGCGAGCGCCACCATGTACTCGAGCGCGACGCCGCGCGGGCCCGCCTGGGTCAGCGAGGCCGGAGTGCTCCGATCGCGCCAAGCGGGGCGAAAGTTGTTCTCGTTATAGTCGTTGCTGTCGATGAGCGCCCAGCTGCAGAAGCGCAGCAGCCGCGTGCCGCTGAGAGCGTTGAGGAGGTCGGGGTGAAAGGGCTGGGTGGCCAGGGCGGCGTCGGTCGCGTCGACGTTGATGCTCGTGATCGCCGAGACGGCGCTCCCGCTCCCGCTACCCGCCGAGCGCACCTCATCCTGCACACGAAAGATGCGCACGTTCTCGAGCGGGGCGCTCGGGTCGGTGGTCATGATGCGGATCGAGACGCCGGTGGCGGGCGCGGAGACGTTGAAGAGGTAGCGACCACGCATCGCTACCGGATCGTACGAGAGCGGCGCCGCGAGCCGTGCGTCGCCGCCGAACGAGAGCGTCCCGTTCCCGTCGAAGTGGACGGCATATTGGCCGGCGGCGACCGAGGCGCCGCCCCAACCGATGTATGCTACTGCGGTCTGAACCTCGAACGAGTCGTGCCACAGCCACCAGCGGGGCAGGGAGACAGGGTAGCCGTTTGCGTGCGACATGTTCGTGGGTCTCAGGCTGTGCTGCTTCCAGGTCTCCATCTGCACGCCCGCATCATGTCGGGCGCGCTCCACTTGCCAGTATGTTGCGTGCTTGAACAAATCTCGGAAGACACGCGTCGAGGTGATCTTCCACTCGGTGACGCCCCAGCCATCCGTGGCCATCGGAGGGAGGTTGATCTGCGATCAAGGGCGACACAAAGCTCAGCATGGGGGAATCACCCAACCAAGTGGTTCTTTTTGCGTGCCGGCTCACCCCAACATCCAGCTGCTCTGGGGGGTCAAATCTTGTGAGATTGAGCGTGATATTCTGCGCTGACGTCCGATCCAACATGAGAAGCACCAAAGTGGTGAGCAGCAGCATCTTTGTCGACGCGGCAACTGTTGCAGACTTTTGTTGACCTCCGATGACCTCCGTTGGAGGCGGACTTTGTGACGAACTCCAAATGATTTTGAACATGATGTTGAACATGAACGATCTTCATAATTCAGATTCCTGACTCTTTTTTCGAGAAAACACGCGGGGCCAGACGTTAACGTGTGTAGGCCCTTTACTAACGACCCGCATTTTACCCGCATTCGCTCATTTGTCAGAAAGCGACGCGCTTGTGGTTTCACCCTGGCATGCAACACGTCGGTTATCGATCGCACGATCGTCGTCATTTGTAAATTTATAATCTGGTGAATAACTTACGCATAGGCCATAGCCGTACCTACCAAGAGCCGACGACCACCAGACGATTTTCAATTTATGTGAGACAATTGATGTGAGAGTGCGCACAGAGTTGCGTGACGGCTGCGCGCAGCGAGCAGCGCAAGCGGTTCGGCGAGCGCCCCCTGAGACTGTGAGACCGTGGTGCACATTCATGAACACACGTACGGGAAGCATGTGTCCATGGTCCATGAATGCGCTCCTGCCGTGTCCGATACTCGCTGGGCACGCGACGGAGGGATCGCCGCAGTGTGCTCGCGACGCCGCGGCGAAGGAGCAGGCGTCCTAGGTTGAGGGTTGGATCGCAGGTACGCGACCAGCGCTTCGTCACATTTGTCGAACCGCTCTCACCAGCCGAATACGACCTCGCACGTCCGCGTCCACCAGCCGGCGCGTCCGTGATCGCGCATGGGAGCCCCGGGCACCTTCGCCCCGGGCACGGCACGTGGCAGCTGCACCTTCAGCGGCATACCGGTGCCCGGCACGACACTCGACGGCAGGGTGAGGGCGTCATCAGAGGGCACGACGCCCTCGATGACGCCGAGCATCACGCCTCGAAGCACCGTGCCGTTCTTGGCGATCGCCCGCTGCTGCTGCCACCGCTCGCGGAATTGAACGTGCATCCACGGCCCGGCACCCAGACGGTGCTGCACGATCTCCCCGCCCGAGGGACGCATCTCGTCGAGCACGGCGGGCAGCAACGCATTCGTGTGGTAGCCGAAGACGGTGATCCAAAACGACGTGCCGTCGCCGGCCGGGTACGGCGTCGCGGCCGGGTACGGCGTCGCGGCCGGGTACGGCGTCGAGGCCGGGTACGGCGTCGCGGCCGGGTACGGCGTCGCGGCCGGGTACGGCGTGTTGCCAGCGGCAGCGGCACCGAACATGCCCCGTGTGCGACTTTGACCGGGGGAGGCGGCTGCGGCTGCGGGCACGCGCGGCGTGTAGGGCGGCTCCCCGCCTCCGCGCCCACCTCCACCATCACCTCCACCATCACCTCCGTGGCGACCCTGGACATCATTCGCGGCGGCGTCGAGCATGCTGAAGAGCGGCGGGCGCTCCACCACGCTGCTGCCGCCGCGAGGCGTGCTCATGGGTGCGAATGGCGTGGCAGCCGCCGCTGGGGCCTGCCGCGGGAAGGACGAGGGCGAGGCCCACCGAACATGCTGCTGCCCGGCCCCTTTTCGGGTGCTCGAGGGCGGAGCCCCGTAGCTGCTGACAAACGGCGAAGCCGCGAACGCGAACGGGATCGAGGTCCCAGGCGAGGAGGCCAGCATCGGAGAGCGCCCAGCATTGGCCCCGCCCCCGCTCGGGAAGAGAAGCTGGTTGTCCTCGTGCCGCGCGCGCGGCGAATTCACCGACGGCGTGCTGGGAACCCGCCGCCGCACATCGCCGCCGCCGCCGAACATCGCGATCGCGTGGAGGTGCGACTGAAAAAAGCGCCTCAAACAATTGTGCATCGATCGTTCATGTGAAGTCAGTAGTCAGTTTCGTCGCGGTCCCCCCGTAATCACATTAAATCAGTGCCGCGGCAAATGCCCCCCTCCGCCACTGCGACCGGCCTCCTCGGACAGAAGGACCCACATCTGCTCCTCGCTCGCAACCACCCCCCAGGTTCCCACAGTGTGCTCCTCCTCGACTCGATCGAGGAGAAATCACTCACCTTTTTGCGACGTGCCACCACCTTGCTGGCGCTGCTTCAAGTAGCCCGCGGCCTGGAAGCCTAGTACCCCGAGCACAGTTCCGAGCAGCATGTTCTGCTTGACGCAGATGAGGAGCACCAGCCAGCTCGCGGCGACGGAACCCAAGGCGAGACGGACGGCCTCGAACGTGAGTCCCTTACCCTCCGCGCTCTCGTTGAGAGCTGCCCCGAGCGGCACGACGAGGTTGTCGTGCAAGAAGGCGGCGCCGATGAAGACGCAGATGGCGCCGATGACGAGTGTGGGCACGTAGCCGACGCACGCGCACAGGGGGTAGGCAATCAAGAAGAGCGCGCCCACCGCCGCTGCCACGTACGTCGAGAGTTTCGTCATCCCACCCACTCTGCGATACATCACCGCATCCGAGAGGGCAACGTATGAGCCATCAGGGCCGCCAATGGCCATCAATGCCAATGAATGGCAATCATCAGACGGCCCATGCACTCCGAATCTCCGTTCCATATACCTGAGATGGATTGCCGTATTCGAAAGGGCGATGTAGGACGAGTAGCCGCCGCCGACGGCCGCCGCGGCTGCACCCGCCGCATGCGTGCGCAGCTCGCGACGGAGATCCAGCTTGCGCTTGAAGAGAGGGCCCGCAAGGATGTAGTTGAGCACCGTGTTGATCACCGGGCCGAAGAGCGCCGCGCTGAGCAACGCGCTGAAACCGGCGGGGGAGAAGATGAGGTCCCAGCGGACGAGCTCGGGAGAGAAGGCGAGGTAGAGCTGCGTGACGGGCCCCCCCGCCGCCTCGCTCATGAGCCAGCCGGCTGCGCGCGCGTCCGCGATCGACGTGCCGGTCCAGCAGCGCACGGCGTGTACAAGGCCGGTCACGCCAGCAACGAAACCAGGGAAGAGGTATGGCGAGTTGACTCTCCGCGCGGTGAACCACAGGCCGAGTCCGAGAGCGTTGGCCGGTAGCCAGAGCCGCGCGCTGGCCCAATCGAGCATGCTCGCCGACAGCGAGAAGCGCGAACCGAGCGAGTCGAAGGCGAGCATGTATAGAGACCATCCGATCGCAGCAAACAGGCCAGCTTGCAGCTTCGGCGGCAGGAGCTTTTCGACGTCGTTCACGGGCGCCTCCGCTGCGGCCAAAACCAGCAGCGCACCCAGCAGGCCCACCAGCACACTGCCGGTCAGGACCGTCGCCAGCAGCGATGCGCCACCGACGCCTGCCGCAGCCACAATCGAGGCAAATCGGGCAAGGAAGGGCATGACCTCGTACGACGTCGGAGCCAGGAGAAACCCTGTGCCCGCAAACCTAGTGACCACCGTTTGCATGGCCACGAACCCTAGCAAGGCGTGCTGCAAGCCGATGGTGAGTGGCAAGCCGACGGGACCGAAGACAATGCTGGTGAAAGCCGCGGCGTCAATAACGGTCGCAAGGCCGCTATACACGCCAGCCGCAATGTTGCCAACGACCGATGGAGGTTTTTCAGCAGCGATGAGCATGGAGGAGCGTTGAGGTGATGGAGGAGCCCGAGCAGGAGCGATGGGGCGAAGCGCGACGGCGCCGCCGAGCAGGGCGAGGTGCAACCAGGGACACCAGGCTGCTTTCATCGGCGGCCAGACGATGCTCTGCCTATGCTCGCGCAGCCTCGCGCCGCACGACAGCGTCGACAGCCTCGGCCGTCACGAGCTCTCCCACGCGAGCCTCAGGGCGACCTCTTGTGTGAACGTGAACACGACTCAGGGCAGTCCGGTGAAGGGAAGCACACAATCTGCCACGTGTATCTCCCGTTGGGATTAATCAGGATGCCCACAACGATTAACTTCGAGAATCCCTCTTGGACCTCGCACCTGAAGCTGAGCAGCAGATCTCCCGATGTGTACATGTATCGCTGTAAGGCTGTATTTCCCCACATGGCATGCGCCATGGTACCCCATATGCCCATTCTTCCAAACGGCCGGGAGACGTTGACGTCTCCCCGCTCGTCCCTTCCCTCCTGGCCGGGCTACTGAGGCTCCGCCGACTGTCTCTTCACACGTTGGTTCACGGCCGCTTAAAACCGTACAAGGTACAATACTTGGGGTCAAGCGGCATACTCGATACTGCCCGCTCAGAATACACACATACACCTTATACGACGTATTACATGAACCCATATATACACGAGACACGGGGTGTGCGGTTCCTTGGCGCTCGCCACCCTGGCTCGCCAGCGCTCCTCTATACTGGTTTCCCCAAAGCCAGAAATATTTCCCCGGAGCAAATGTGTTTTCCTCGGTGCAAGTCTACATGTACCCAAATTCTGGAATTTCGAGGATTTGACACGCGGGCACGGGCGTTTCCAAAAATAAATTTGGACGGGCGCTTTAAATTTGGAAGGCGGGCGCTTTCCTCGAAATAAAATTGGACATGCGATAAATATGCCCAAACTCCAATCTGTCCTTGAACATCAAGCACGTTTTTGACAATGCGCCTCGCGCATCAGCTGCTACTAACCCTCGCCCTCGCCGCGGCCACGCCGCCGCCACCATCCATTCCCGCGGCCCCAGCGCGGGCCCCGTTCGTGTCGTGCATCAGCAGCCACAACACCAACGGCGAGCTGCTCGAGAACATTGAGACCAACTTGAACGAAGCGAGCCTCATCTACAGCAACCTGGGCGGCCAGGGCGGCAGACCCGCCTTGCTCCCCCGGATCCCAACGCGCCAGGAGATGCGCATGGGCAACGTCGCCCGCTTGCGCGACGGCACTGTCATCGATCTCGTCATCACAAACCGATCCGAATGTACGCAGCAGCAACCCCACACATCCCTGCCCACACCCCGCGTACATCCCGCATGCACGCATGCTGAGCATGTACCACACCGCACGCCTCCCCTGACCTCTCATCCCCACACGTGCCCCCCCGCGCATTTCCCGCAGACCGCGCCTTCAGCGCCACCCAAAACGGTCTCCTGCCCAAGGGCGAGGGCGTCTTTGGCGCGTTCAACCTGAGGGCACCCTCGGCGTCTTCAAGCGGCGCGCGCGCCCCCGCCTCGTTCGTCGAGCTTCGGTTCACCTTCATGGCCAACGGGAGCAACGTGCCGGTCGTGCTACCGCGCACGCAGCTCACCTTTTACGACTTGGGCCGCGGCCTCGGTGGCCTTCGCGAGTGCATGCAGATCCGGGGAACCCACGCGAGCTCGACCATGTCGTTCGTCTCCGACAAGACGGAGCTGACGGCGGACGAGTACAATGCGAGTGGCGCGAGCGGCAGCTTTCGAGCGCCCATTCAGGACCTGCTCAACATCGTCCCCGCGGGGGGCAGCCCGGTCCGCTTCCTGTACCCCAGCACGGACCCGTCTGCAACGCCCCTCTACTGCTCCACAGCCCAAGGGGTCGGGGCCGACAAGCCGCAGGACCCGTACATGCTCACTGGCGTGCAGCGCACCCGCTCGGTGATCTTCGATTTCCATAACGTCGCCTCCTTCGACGTGCGCCATTCGCTCTCCGGCGGAACAGGCATCACGGGGGGTCGCGACTTTCTCTTTGGGGGCTTGTCGAACGTCATGCCTCCTTTCTGCGACTTCTCCTCTCCCTCCGGGGCGGCGGCCTCCAGCAAGGAGCACCCGCGCCGCACCATCACGGGCAATATTTCAGCGGATTCTTTGAAGGAGCGTCCAGGCCGCCGCCTACAGAACATGTTCACACCCTCGCGGCCGCCACCCTTGCCGCCCCCGCCGCCGCCACTGCCCCCACTCTCCCCCGGTTGCCGATGCTCGAACGACTGTGTCGGATCGCCCGAGTACGCCGAGGACGGCACCTGCGACGACGGCGGCTTCGGCAGCTCGTACGACGACTGCGAGCTGGGCACCGATTGCGCTGACTGCGACGGTCAAGTTCGCTGCGCATGGCCTCCGTCGCCACCGCCGCCTCTGCCGCCCCCATCGCTTCCGCCGCCTGCGCCCCCTTCACCTCCACCCTCGCCCTCGCCTCCGCCGCCCTTACCCTCGCCGCCGCCGCGGCCGCCGCCGCCGCCGCCGCCCCCGCCGCCGTCTCTGATGAACGTGGGTCAACGCTGCTGGACAGGGTGCGGACGTGCCGGCCCTTGCCCATCTTTGTGTGGCGTTCAGGGTGCGTGCTGCAGGCTGGGCCAAACCACGGACGGAGCCACCTGCGGCTTCGGTGCGAGGGGCTGTAGCGGCTTCTCCTGCTGCACAGCGATGCTCTCGCGCCCCCCCCCCGCACATCCCCCGTTGCCTCTGCCGCCATCACCGCCCCCACCCTCGCCCTCGCCTCCGCCGCCATCGCGGCCGCCTCCGCCACCGCCCTCGTCCCCCGCACGACCCCCGCCTCCGTCCCCACCCTCGCCCCCGCCGCCGTCGCCTTCCCCGCCGA
>Ga0210247_101837_pt1 | contig 15139 bp, 9 predicted proteins | sample ChrtobMetP3_16mM_FD_155449 | JGI IMG/M metagenome (GOLD analysis project Ga0210247, IMG submission 155449) | Chrysochromulina tobin associated microbial communities from unialgal haptophyte culture, Seattle, Washington, United States - P3_16mM | ecosystem: Host-associated > Algae > Haptophytes >...
AGCTGTGCCGGGTGATGCTGTGGCGGTGGACTGTTCGTCGCCACCAATACCGGCACCTGCGTCCGTTGCCATAGCGGTATCGGAAATACGCAGGTAGGCGTCGCTGGCCTTGTGGGCGTGGGCCGGTAAAGCCAGGGCCAGGCCAAGGGCAGTCAGCGCGGCCAGGCGCGTGAATGGCAAGCTGAGGAACATCATTGGCCCCCCTGCACGTTGGTCCTCGCAACCCCCTGCGGCTGCCAGCGGGCCAGGCGCGCGTCCTGCAGGCCCGTCTGGGCCAGCGCCTGGACCACGGCGCGGTGGGCGGCCGTGTCGCGTGCCTGTTCGGATGCCTGCAGTGCCAGCCACCAGTCGAGCGGCTCCTTTTGCAGGCTGAGGTTGGTGCGGGCCGCCTGCCAGGCTGCGCCCGGCTGCGCATCGAGCCACAGGGCCAGCAGCGCACGCTCGCGCGCATGGGCGTCCAGCCCCTCGCCGCGCTGCGCAATGGCGGCAAACCGTGCTTTCACCTCGGCGGCCAGCGACTTCCAGGCATCGTCGCCCAGCAGCCGCAGGGCGTAGGCCCGGCGCAGCAGCACGGCATCGCTGGCGGGCTGGGCGCGCAGCACATCCAGCACGGCGCTGGCGCGCCCGCGGCGCAGCAGCTGGTCGGCAAAGGCCAGTGCGGTGTAGCCATCGGCCATGTCGGCCAGGCTGCGGCGGTAGGCGGCCTCGGCGGCGTCATCGCGGCCGGCGCGCTCCTCGCTTTCGGCCAGCAGCGACAGCACCCAGGCGCGCTGCGCGGGCGCGGCAGCGAGCTGCTGGGCCAGGGCGGTGAACCCGCTGCGCGCCGCGTCGTGCTGGCCTTGCAGCGACCGGGTTTCCAGCGTGCAGGCAGCGGCGTACAGCGCGGCACCATGGCGAGCCACGTTGCGGCAGGCGGCTTCGGCAGCGGGGTAGCGGGCGCCCACGCGCTCCAGCGTGGCCAGCGTGAGCCAGCCCTGCACCTGGGCCGGGTTGGCCTGCAAGGCGCGCTCCAGCGTGGCGCGGGCGGCGGTGAATTCGTGGCGGGCCTGCTCCACCGTGGCCTGCAGCACCAGCAGGTCTGCGGGTGCATCGGGCCGCGCCCACCAGGGCGCCAGGGCCGCCTGGGCGCGGCCCAGATAGCGGGGGTCGGCCGTGTCGCGCGACAGCGTGATCCACCGGCGCGCTGCAACCGCTGCAGCCTGCGGTGTGGCGGGGGCCACGCTCACGCGCTCGGGCAGGCGTTCCACCACCTCGGCATCAGCGCCGGCGCGCAGGTCCTGCGGGGCGGCGGCCTGGGCCGCCATGGCTGCCGAGGTGAGTGCCAATGCAGCCAGCACATGCTGCGCGCATCGGGCAAGGGTGGCTGGACGTGCGAGGGGGGAAAAGGGGTACATGGTGTCTCCGGCAGGAGCAGCAAGAAAAGGCATGTTCAGGGGAGAGGCGCGAACGCCACGCGCCAGGCAGCGCAGCGTGGCCGCAGGCCTGGGCTGGCGCGATCGTGGCGCACCAGCCCCGGCCTTCCGTCCGCTTGAACGCGGACTCAAAGCCGTGTGTCGGGCTCTTCGGTCTCGGTGGTGGACAGCACGACGCGGCTCACGTCCTGCGGCTCCGCCATGTCTGCCATGCCGGTGGCCACGATGGGCGCCACGTAGTTGAAGGCGTCCACCATCACCGGGCCCGTTTCGGGGTTGACGGCGCTGTCACTGCCGCCCCCGCCGCAGCCCGCCAGGGCCAGCACCGTGGCACACGCCAGAGCCACCGGCACACGGGCAAAAGAAGTGTGTTTCTTCATGCTCATCTCCCCGGTCAGAAGTTGCGGGCGCCGGGCAGTGGCGGGTTCACATACGGGAAGGCCGTGCGGTAGTCGGTCGCCTTGGTGCGCGAGCCGTCCACAAAGGGCACGGTGCCTGCGGGTGCGTCCGACGGCTTGCAGCCGACCTTGAGCGCATCGGTGGTGCCGGTGACGCTGCACAGCGCACCCATGGCCACGCGCAGCGATACGTCCACCACATCGTCGCCCAGGCGGCGGCCGTTGGGGAAGCCCGCGGCATCGCCACCGACCACACCCAGCGAGCTTTGTGCGCTGGCTGCCGTGGCGGCAATGCCCGTGTTCAGGCGCAGCATTTCGGCCAGCGGGCCGCCAGCGCCCAGGCCGGTAATGTTGCCGGGGCGGTTCACCGTGGGCAGGCCGGTGAGGAAGGCTGTCATCAGGTCAGTGCGGGGGAAGTTGGTGGGTGCCTTGGCGCCAAACAGCACCTCGACCAGTGCGGGCAGCGTGGGGTGCGTCACGTAGTCGGCAAAGTTGGCCGCGTCGTCCTTGGGCTTGGACGCGTTGAACTTGTCCTTGTCCTTGAGGCCAATCACCACCTCGTTGACCAGCGGCATGCCCAGGCGCGAGACCTGCGTCCATGCGCCGCCAGCCTTTTCGCTGGCCTGCAGGCCCGAATCGGGCTTGCCGTTGAGCACACGCGCCTGGCGCAGGCTGGCCGTGGTCCAGCCGCCAATCACCTTCTCGCCCGAGGCTGCGGTCAGGCAATTGGTGGGCACTTCTACCGCGAGCGAGGTCACGTTCTTGTCGGCAATCTGCCCGGCGCCAAACGCGGCTGCGTTGGCCTCGCTGGTGATGACGGCTGCAGGTGCGTTGACCAGGTCGAAGATGGTGCCCAGCGACACGGGGAACGGGTCCTGGCGCTGGCCCACGAACACCTTGCCCGGCGTGCTGCAACCGGGGATGTTGATGCCGTACACGTAGCGGCCGGCGTAGGCGTCGTATGCGGCGGCGTTGCCCAGCGATTTTTCGCCGATGTAGTCGATGGGCTTGGTGAAGGTGGTGCCACCGCTGGTCAGTGTGACCTGCTCGCGCTTGCCGGTGCGGCGGTCGCCGCGCACGATGAACATTTCATATTCCTCGCGGTAGGCCAGCGGGTCGGCCGCCGCGCCGGTGATGCCGCCGGCGTTGCGCAGCGGGATCGCCACCTTCTTGCGCGCGCCATCGGGGCCGATGTCCAGCGTGATGCCGTTCCCGGCGTTGTTCAGGGTGTTCTTGAAGCGGAACTGGAAGGTGATGTCTTCTGCCGCATCGCCGTTGTTGTCGATGTGGATCTCGTACAGCGCGTTGGGGTCCAGGCTGAAGTAGTTGGGGCCGCCGTACGCGTCCTGCAGGGGCAGGTAGTTGGCAATCATGGTGACGAAGCCCGAGCGGCCGGCCTCGTAGCTGTTGAACATGTAGAAGTCGGCGCCATCGACCTTGGGCTGGGTGGTGATGAAAGGCGCTTCGCGGTGGCTGGACGCCAGGCTGATGCCGGCGGTACCTGCGGCCAGCATGGCCAGCACGGCCAGGCTGAGTTTCTTCAGTTGCATGGAAATCTCCTCGTAGATGGATGGCGGGGAGCAATCGCCCCACCCTCAATACGCGGAGGCGGCGCCACTGGATTCAGGGGCGCCCAACAAAGTTCATGCCGCTGCGCGAAAAACACTGCAAACCGGGCAACACCCTGATCTGACTTGCCGTTGTGCGCCTGTGCACCCCACAAGAAAAAGCCCCGTGTGGCCGGTGAACGGCACAGCACGGGGCACGGGACATGGCGCAGCGCAGCGCTGCAACAGCGCAGGCGATCAGGTCGCCTTGCGGATGAGTGCGCCCTTGAACAGCACAGGGCCGGTGGGGCCGGTGGCGCTGGGCACGCCGCCGCGCGGCTCCAGGCTGATGGCCAGCGTGGGCACCTCTTTCACGTCGCCCTCCTGCGCGGTCAGCTTGAGCAGCTTGTCATTGCCCAGCACACCCAGCGAACGCGGGCCACCCGCGGGCGGCAGCGCCCACAGCTGCAGGGATTTGTCGTCGCCCTCCTGGAAGCCGCCCACCCGCTGCAGCACCAGCTGGTTGTTCTTGGGGTCGAAGGTGACGAGCATCGATGCATCGGCCTTGGCGTCGGCCAACACGGCCACGTACTGGATCTGCGGCGTGGCCTGAAGCTGTTGCTGCAGCGACGCGATCTGTGCGCCCGTGGTGGCCTTGAGGCCACCGTTGACCTGCACGCCCACCACCACTGCAGCCAGCGTGGCCACTGCACCGGCGGCCGCCGCACCACGCCACACCAGCAGGTTGCGCCACCAGCCGCCTGCAGATGGCTCGCGGGCTGCAGCCTCGGCCGCATCGGCGCGGGCGGCCTGCATGGCGGCCTGCGATTTGCCGGCCTGCACCAGGTTGTCGATGCGCGTCCACACGGCGGGCGCGGGCTCCACTGCGGGCTGCAGCTCGGTCAGGCCTGACCAGCGGGTCTGCCACACCAGGGCGGCAGCCCGCACGGTGGCGTGTTCGCGGGCCAGGGTTTCAAAGCGGCGGCGTGCGCCACCGCGCAGGGTGCCCAGGGCATAGCTGGCAGCCAGGCGGTCGAGCAGTTCGGGGTGTTGGGTGATGTTCATGACAGCGGGCTCCTCAGGCCTTGTTCAGGCATAACGCGCCATACAGCTGCGCAGTTGTTCCAGACCCCTTCGGATCCATGTCTTGACGGTGCCCAGCGGCAGCTTGAGCTGCTCGGCCAGTTCGCCATGGCTCATGTCGCGCAGGTAGGCCAGGCTGACCACCTCGCGCTGCTTGTTCTCCAGCCGGCCCAGGCAGTGGTGCAGCGCAAACGCCTGCTCGCTGGCATCGGCCGTGTCCATGGGGTTGGGCGAATCGCCCTCCAGCACCTGCGCCATGTCGTCGTCCAGCTCGTTCATCAGGTCAGCACGGTCCGATGTGCGCTTGCGCAGCGCATCCAGCGCCCGGCTGCGCACGATCAGGCCCAGCCACGCCATGGGCGGGCTCAGCGCCCCCCGGTAGCTGCCTGCACCGCGCCATACGCTCAAGAAGGCCTCCTGCAGCACGTCCTCGGCCGTATCGCGGTGCCGCACGATGCGCAACGCCAGGCCAAAGAGCTGTGCAGACGTGCGCCTGTACAGTTCCTTGAGCGCGGAGTCATCCTGCTCGGCGATGCGGTCAATGAGGTTCATCAGTTCGCTGTCGGGGTGAAGGGTGCTGCTCATGCACGGATTGTCTGGGATACATCCGCAACCGCGGAAGTGAAGGTCTTGCTGTAGTGGAATACGCCACAAACACCGTTCCGGATGCAAAACAGATGCAACCAGGCCCCAAAAAGGTGCTGGCGGCACCGACAGAACCCACAGGGTGAGCAGCCGTATGGGCAAGGACATGCCCCCAGCCATGGGCACCGCTGCCAGGCGGCGTGCAGCAAACTGAATCCGGTGGGCTGTCTGGCGCGTACCCTGCAGATGCATCCCTGGCCCATCGATGGATCACGCCCCGCCTCTGCTGCTTTTCGCCTCCCTCTTGTCTCTATTGCTCCCTCTTGTCTGCCCATGCGCCGCCCTGCCACCCCCATCACGCTGCCCACCGCCCCATTACCCGCAGGGGCCCAGCGGGCCATTCGGCGTCAGACCCGCATGGCGGGCAGCGCGCTTGCGGCAGCTGTGACCGCGGCTTTGCTGGCCGCAGGCGCGGCGGGCACCGCCGCCGCGCAGTCGATGGAGCGCGGACGCGCGGTGTACCAGGCCCATTGCGCGGGCTGCCACAGCCCCGACGCCCATGGCGACGGCCCGGCCCACCGCGGTGTGGTGGGTCGCCGGGCCGGGGCGCTGGCCGACTTTGACTATTCGCCCGCGCTGCGCAGCAGCAAGATTTTGTGGACGCGCGCCACGCTCAAGGCGTGGCTCACCGACCCCGAGGCGCTGATCCCCGGGCAAGGCATGGACTACATGCTGGAAGACGAACGCGAGCGCGAGGACGTGGTGGCCTACCTGGCCAGCCTGAAGCGGGCCACCACCGCACCCGCCCGCCGTTGATGCGCAGCGGGCCGCCCAGGACCTTGATCGTTATGCCGCCGTGGGAAAGGTGCCCGGCAGCAGGATCGACGCATCCACCGTGTTGATGTTGGTGTGGCCGCAGAACGCCATGGTGATGTCGAGCTCTTTCTGGATGATCTGCAGCGCCCGCGTCACGCCCGCCTCGCCGTACGCACCCAGCCCGTACAGAAAGCTGCGGCCGATCAGCGTGCCCTGCGCCCCGAGCGCGCGGGCCTTGAGCACGTCTTGCCCGCTGCGTATGCCGCCGTCCATCCACACCTCGATGCCCCCGCCCATCTGATCCACCGCCTGCCGGATGCCGGGCAGCGCCGCAATGGACGACGGTGCGCCATCGAGCTGCCGGCCGCCGTGGTTGCTGACGATGAGCGCATCGGCCCCGCTGTTGACCGCGTGGCGGGCGTCCTCGGCGTCCATGATGCCCTTCAAGATCAGCTTGCCGCCCCAGCGCTTCTTGATCCACTCCACATCGCCCCAGTTGAGCTGCGGGTCAAACTGCTCGGCCGTCCACGACGACAGCGAAGACAAATCGCCCACGCCCTTGGCATGGCCCACGATGTTGCCGAAGCTGCGGCGTGGCGTGCCCAGCATGCCCAGACACCAGCGCGGCTTGGTGGCCAGGTTGATGAGGTTGGCGATGGTGGGCTTGGGCGGGGCCGACAGGCCGTTCTTGATGTCCTTGTGACGCTGGCCCAGGATCTGCAAGTCCAGCGTGAGCTGCAGCGCCGAGCAGTTGGCGGCCTTGGCGCGGTCGATCAGGCGCTCAATGAAGTCGCGGTCGCGCATCACGTACACCTGGAACCAGAACGGGTGGTTGCCCGTGTGCTGCGCCACGTCCTCGATGGAGCAGATGCTCATGGTCGAGAGAGTGAACGGGATGCCGAACGCCTTGGCGGCCCTGGCGCCCAGGATCTCGCCGTCGGCGTGCTGCATGCCGGTCAGGCCCGTGGGTGCAATGGCCACGGGCATGGCCACGTCCTGGCCCACCATGGTGGTGCGGGTGGTGCGGCCGTCCATGTTCACGGCCACGCGCTGGCGCAGCTTGATGGCCTGGAAGTCGCTTTCATTGGCCCGGTAGGTGCCTTCGGTGTACGAACCCGAGTCGGCATAGTCGTAGAACATGCGCGGCACGCGGCGCTTGGCAATCAGTCGCAGGTCTTCGATGCAGGTGATTTTGGACAGGTTGGGCACGCGGGGCTCCGAAATTGAAATCAACAGGCAGGTGCCGCAGGCCGGGAGCCTGCGCTGCAAGAGCAAGTCGCAAGGATGGTAGGCGCAGGCGGGGCCGAGAGCCATCAAATTTATTTGCGCGGTGCTGCAACAAATTTCCGGCCCGGCCCGCAGCGCTGACGGCGCCACTGCAGGGCCACGCGGGATGCGCGGTGCGAAGCCGCACACTTCACCCAAGGGCCACATAGCAAGCAACGCTGCGATATGACGCCGTAGCGCGCCGGGAGGCTGTCAAACCACTCCAGCGCCAAAAACCAAGCCAAAACAGCCTCTAGCGCTTGATTCATTTGCCTGTATAGCTATCAATTGAATAGCGGACACCCTTATCCCGCCCTACCCGCATTGCGCACCTAGGCACCCTCGGCGGCTTGCAGCTGCGCATCCGCTGCGGCGCTCGCCGGCAGCACCGCTTGCGGCTCGGCGCCGGGCCCCGCGTATAGCATGAAGCGCCAGCGGCCTCCGCGCTTGGCCGCGTACATGGCTTCGTCGGCATGGCGCGACAGCACATCAAACGTGTCGCCGTGCTGCGGGTACAGCGCGATGCCGCCACTGAGGCTCATGCGCAATGCCTCGGAGCCGAGGTCAAAGGGCGCATCGCACGCTGCCAGGATCTTGCGCGCCACGGCGCAGGCTGCGTCGGCGCCATCGAGCCCCGGCAGCAGCACCACAAACTCGTCGCCCCCCTGCCGGCACACCGTGTCGGTGGCGCGTACCGCGGCCTTCAGGCGCTGGGCAAACTGCACCAGCAGGGCGTCGCCCGTACCGTGGCCCCAGCGATCGTTGACCTGCTTGAAACCGTCGAGGTCCACATACATCACGGCCAGCGCGCGGCCGTCGCGGCGGGCCTGGGCCATGCCCAGTTCGGCGCGGTCGTGCAGCAGCACGCGGTTGGGCAGATCGGTCAGCGCGTCGTACTGGGCCAGGTGCGCCATGCGCTCGGCCATGGCCACGGCGTCGGTCACGTCGCGCAGCACGGCCACGGCACCGGTGATGCTGCCATGCCGGTCGGTGATGGGGTTGACCGTCTTGGCCACCTGGAAACGCTGCCCGGAGGTGCGGTGCACGACCAGGCCGCTGACCGGCTCCGCGCCGGTGCTGGCGCCATCGCGGATGGCCGCCAGCAGGGCGCTGGCCATGGGGCTGTCGTTGTGGGGGCTGCGCAGGCGCAGCACCTCGTCGATGGCGTGGCCGGCGGCATCAAACGCCTGCCAGCCCGTCAGGCGCTCGGCCACCGGGTTGAGGTACGTGACGGTGCCCTGCGCGTCCGCGCACACCACGGCATCGCCAATGGACTGCAGCGTCAGGCGCACACGCTCCTTCTCGTCAAAAAGCTCGTCCTCCATGCGCTTGCGCTCGGAAATGTCGGTAGCCTGCGCAAAGATACCCCGCACCACGCCCGTGACCTCGTCTCGGTCGGGGTGGTAGGAGATCATGGTGTGGCGCGTGTGCCCCTGCGGGTCGACGATGGCGCGCTCGAACAGCTGGGGCTCGCCCTGCAGCGCGCGCTCCAGGAACGGGCGGTTGCGCTCGTACAGATCGGGGCCCAGCAGCTCGCTCACATGCAGGCCACGCAGGCGCTCTGGCGTCATGCCGAACCACTCCACATAGGCCCGGTTGGCAAAGCGGTTGCGCAGGTCTGCATCCCAGTAGCCGATCATGGACGGCATGTTGTTGAGAATGGTGCGCACGTCGTGTTCAGCCGCATGCAGCCGGGCCGACACCTTCTGGCGCAACGCCAGCTCGCGCACGAACAGCAGGGCCAGGCCGACGCAGGAGGCCATCAGCACGCCGGCAAAGATGCCCAACAGCCAGGCATTGCGGTACCACTGCGCCAGGATGGTGTGCGTGGACTGCGCCACGTTGATGATCAGCGGGTAGTTGCCCACCGGGCGAAACGAGTACAGGCGCTCCACGCCGTCGATGGCGGCCTTGCCCACAAAGGTGCCCGAGCCTTCCTTTTGCAGCCGGGTGAAGCTCGGCGTACCGGCCAGGCTCTTGCCCACATCGGCATCGCCGTACGGAAAGCGCGAGACGATGACGCCGTCCTGTCGGAAGAGATTGATACCGCTTTGCTCGCCCAGGTTGAGCGAGCCGAACACCTCGTTGAAGAAACTCAGCCGGATGGCCGCAACCACCACGCCTGCAAACTTGCCGTCCAGCGAGTAGTAGGCACGCGCCAGCGGCAACACCTTGAGACCACCGCTCGCTAAGACGACCGGGGCACCGACGAACAGATCCTTGTGGCCTCCTTCGGCAAAAGCGCGGAAGTAATCCCGGTCGGCAAAGTTGCCCCGGCCCTGCTGCGCAATCTGGGGGTTGCCGGAATCCAGTACGACGTTGCCTTTGGCGTCCAGCACGAACACGTCGCCCGTGACGCCTGCCCGCAGGGAGTTGTCGAAGATGAGGCGGTTGCGCAGGTCTGGGGCAAGGTTCCACACCTCGCTGAGTGCCGCCTCGCGCGCCACGCCCTCCAGCGACTTGTCGATGGAGCCCAGGGACCAGCTCAGGCCCTGCTCCAGCGTACGCGCCAGGTTGTTGTTGTTCTGGACGGCGTAGTTCCACTCGTCGTTGCGGATGGTCCAGATGGCGCGGGCGAAGAGCGCGCCGATGCCCAGGGAAACCAGCAGCGCCAGCCAGATCAGCCGATGGGAGAGGAACTGGCGCAAAGACGGCATAGGGTGGAGATAATTTGTAACGATTTTATGCGACCCTTGCCGTTGGGCGTTACCGCGCCACCCCGGGTTTACGCCACGTTCAGGACCGCCCGGGTTGGGGTCCGGCGGGCGCAACTCCCGCACCCCGCACCTCGATGCGGATCTCGTCGAGCACCCGCCCCTGGCCATCGGTGAGCTGCACCACATGCCGCCCCGGCCACGGGAGCCACGCCACCCGCGCGCCGCGGCCCAGGGGCTTGCCGCCGATGCGCCAGCGCAGGTCGGCGCCCGCCGCAGCCGGCCCGGCGACGAACTGCAGGCGCTGGCTGGCCGGCGGGATGTCCGGGTCGAGAGCGATCACGCTGCCTGCCGCGGGCGCCGTGATGCGGGCGCCGGGGGCATCCGGGACTGCAAAGGTTGCAGCGGCGGAATTTTTGAGACTTTTTAGCGCTCCAGCGCTTGCTGAGTCTTGGTTTTTAGCTATTGAATCAATAGCAAACAGGGATTGCTGCGTGCCCGGCACAAACCACTCGTCCCGCGCCGCCTCCAGCGGCTGGGGGCTGTCTGCCCCGCTGCCAAAACGCACCGGCGCCCGCACCAGCGCGCCCGGCGGCCGCGGCGGGCGGCTGGGCTCACGCGCGTGCAAAAAGCCCATCACTGCGGCCCAGACGGGCGCTGCGCCGCTGGTGCCGCTCACGTCGTGCATGGCGGCGCCGCTGGCATTGCCCACCCACACGCCCACCGTGTAGCGGGCCGACCAGCCCACTGCCCAGTTGTCGCGCATGTCCTTGCTGGTGCCGGTTTTCACGGCCGACCAGAAGCGCGTGGCCAGCACGCTGTCGGTGCCGAAGGTGCGGGCGCGGGCGTTGCCGTCGGCCAGGATGTCGCCCACGATGAAGGCGGCACTTGTATCCAGCGCTTGTGTGAAGCGGGGCGCGGGCCTGGCTGTGGTGGGGCTCGCCCGCCCGCCGTTGGCGAGCGTGGGGGCCACAGGACTCGCCCGCCCGCCGTTGGCGAGCGTGGGGGCCACAGGACTCGCCCGCCCGCCGTTGGCGAGCGTGCGGTAGGCATTGGTCAGGTGCAGCAGCGGCACCTCGGGGCTGCCCAGGGCCAGGCTGTAGCCAAAGTAGTCGCCGGTTTCGCGCAGCGGCATGCCCGCGGCGGCCAGCTGGCGATGAAACGCATCGGGCGTGACCATGACGAGCGTGCGCACCGCCGGCACATTGAGCGATGCCGCCAGCGCCGTGCGCACCGACACCCAGCCCTTGAACTGGCGGTCGTAGTTCTGCGGGATGTACAGGCCGCTGGCGGTGCTGATCTGCGCTGGCGAGTCGTCGACCAGGGAGGCGGCCGTGAGGCGCCGCTCGGCCATCGCCTGCGCATACAAAAACGGCTTGAGCGTGGAGCCCGGCTGGCGCGCAGCCAGCACGCCGTCAACTTCGCTGGCCTGGCTGAGCTGGCCGGACGACCCCACCCAGGCCAGCACCTCCCCGGTGGCGTTGTCGAGCACCAGCACCGCACCGTCCTCCACATTGCGGCCGCGCAGCTCGCGCAGGTGCTGCTGCAGGCTTTGCACGGCAAAGCGCTGCAACGGGGCGCGCAGCGTGGTGCTCACGCGCTCCGGCACTGGCGCGGTGGCCTGGCCCGCAGCGATGCTGGCACTGCCAGCACGCTGGCGCAGCGCGTAGCGCGCCAGGTGTGGCGCCACGCCCTCGCTGGCATCAAACGCGCGGCGCTGCAGGGCGGCAGTGGCAAACACATCCAGGGCTTCGCAGTCCACACGCACAGCCCCGGTGGTGGCGGGCGGCTGCATGTCGCGCAGCACCCCGCAGGCGCGCTGCGCCACCAGCGCCGGCCGCGCATTGGGCGCACGCACCAGGGCAGCGGCCACAGCGGCCTCGCGGTCATCCAGCGCGTGGGCGGCCTTGCCAAACAGCGTACGGCTCAGCGCATCAATGCCCACCAGCTCGCCGCGAAACGGCACCAGGTTGAGGTACGCCTCCAGGATCTGGTCCTTGCGCCAGCGCCGGTCCAGCACCTGCGCGGCCACCGTCTGCCCCAGCTTTTGCGGCACGGTGCGCCCGCCTGGGCCCTGGCGCCAATCCCCATCCAGCAGGCCGGCCAGCTGCATGGTGATGGTGCTGGCCCCGCGCGTGCGCTGGTTCCACAGGTTGCCCCACGCGGCGGCCGTGGCTGCGCGCCAGTCCACACCGCTGTGCTCAAAAAACCGCTTGTCCTCGCTGAGCACCAGGGCCTGGCGCAGCGCGGGCGACACATCGGCCAGGGGTACCCACTGGCCGCGCCGCACGGTGGCATCGGTGCGCAGGCGCTGCAGCACCTCGCCCTCGCGCGAAAGAATCAGGGTGTCGGACGGGCGGAAATCTGCGCGCACCTCGTCAAAAGCGGGCAGCGCGGCTGCGGGCGTCGCACAGACAGCGATTCCTGTCGCAACAAGCCAGCGACATGCGCACCATCGGGCAAGCAAGCCGTCGGCCCCAGGCGCGGTCTGTTTCACTACCGCGCCGCCTCCACCCTCACCCGCGCATTGGGCACCTCGCCAAACATCTCGGGGGCGTACATGGCCTCGACCCGGCTGGGCGGCAGGGCGAAGTCGCCCACGTTGTTCAGGCGCACGGTGTATTCCATCTTGACCGTGCCCTTGGGCAGGTATTCGTAGTAGCTGCGGAAAGACTCGAAGCTGCGCTCCTCGAACGCCGGCCAGCCCGCGCCGCTGCGGCGTTCGCCCTGCGTGGCGATCTCTGAATCGCGCCCCAGCCCGCTGCCCAGGATGGTGGCGCCGCCCGGGATCGGGTCGGTGATGGCCACCCAGGTCATGTCGGCACTGGCGTTGACCTCCAGCGTGATGCGCAGCACATCGCCGCGCGTGTACTGGCCTGCGGGCAAGCCCTTGTTGGCCTGCTCCACCGGCGTGATGGTCTTCTTGATGGCGTAACCCGCTGCGAACGGCGCCTTGAGCTGGATGGCCGCCACCGACTGCAGTGTGAGCCACGGCTTGCCCGGGCCCTGGTGCGTGACGGCCAGCGCCTCTTTGCCACCGGCCTTGCCCGCGCCGGTGCCCCAGGGCAGGAACATGGTGTTGTTCCTGAAATTGCCGGGCGATGCCGGTGCGCCAAACCACGAGGCCTGGTGCGCGGCGCCCACCGGGTCGCCCGACTTGATGCGCTCGACCTTGCTCCAGTCCACGCTGGCGGTGTTCGCAGACATGGCGGCCCGGGTGGTGCCCGACACGGGCGTGGCTTCGAACCTGGCGCTGAATTTCTCCAGCGCCAGCGCGCCCCACAGGTTGGCCGTGGTGGTGTGCCAGGCGCCGCCTTGCTGGCGGGCAATGAAGCCGTTGGCCAGGCGGCCCATGTCGTCCTTCCAGGCGGGGTCGTCCATCACGGCCAGCATCAGGCGCGCGGTGTTCACGTCGCCGCTTTGCATCAGCCACCACCAGTAGTCGTCCTGCTCGGTGCTGAAGATGAGCTTGGTGCCCTGGTACGACAGCCGCGCACGCAGGATCTGCAGGGCCTCGGCCAGGCGCTGCTCGCGCTGCGGCACATCGGCCACGCGCTTCAACACATTGAGCCAGTCGATCACCGTGTGCGTGGGCCACTGGTTGGGCGCGATGGTGATGCTGCTGGCCATGCGGCCCTGGGCCTTGCCGTAGCGCGACAGCGCTTCCAGCGCGGCCACCTTGCGCATGTCCAAATCCTTGCGCGGGCTCCAGAAGCTGCGCTCGATGCGGCCGTCCACAAACCCGATCAGGCCACGCTCCATGGCGGCGCGGGCCGCGTCAGGCAGGGCAAATGCCGGGTTGATGCCCGACGCCTCGTGCGCCACCGCCAGCAGGTAGGCCGTCAGCGTGTCGCTTCCGCGGTTGGCATCGCCATCGCGCGGCGGAAAGTAGCTGGCCAGGCCGTCTGCATCCAGGTAGGTGGGCAGCTGCGCCATCACGGTCTGCCACAGGGCAGGGTCGCGCAGGCCGATGGCCTTGCTCGATTGCTGCTCCAGGCATGCGAACGGGTAGCGCGCCCACCAGTCGCGCACCCCCGGCAGGCCTTCGGCAAGCTTGGGCTGCAGCGACAGCTTGAGGCCGCCGCGGCCTGGCAAGGCGTCTGCGGGCGGGTTCACGTCGAGGTTGTAGGTGCCATCCACCTGCACCAGCGTGGCCTGCTGCACCGTCAGCGGCATGGCCGGGATCAGCCGCTGGCTGGCCTTGAGCGCGTCGCGCGCGCCGCTCACCGTGTCCTTGGCCTCGATCTCCCACAGGATGGCCTGGGCGCGGGTCTGCGCCAGCTGGGCCGGTGCGGTCACGTTCCACGCCACCTCGCGCGATTCGCCCGCGGGGATCTCCACCGTCTGTGGCTTGAGATCCAGCAGCGTGGCACGCGGAGCCACCTCGACTTTCATCGCGGCCTTGGTGGTGTTGCGCAGCGTGATCTGGGCGCGGAACTGGTCGTCCTCGCGCACCAGCGGTGGCAGGCCGCTGATGATCTGCAAATCTTGCGTGGCGCGAATGCTGGCGCTGCCCGTGCCAAACAGCCCGGTGGACGCATCGGCCACGGCCACGATCTTGAACGTGGTGAGCGCATCGTTCAGGGGCACCGTCACCTTCGCTTGGCCGTTGGCATCGAGCTTGAGCGCGGGTTCCCACAGCAGCAGCGTGTCGAGCAGCTCGCGCGTCTGCGCCCGGCCCCCGCCGCCGCCCGCAGGCACGGCCTTCTTGCCGTAGTGCCGGCGGCCGATGATTTCCATCTGCGCGGTCGATGTCTCCACACCCCAGCTGCGCCGCTGCAGCATGGCGTCGAGCAGGTTCCAGGTGGTGTTGGGCATTAGCTCCAGCAGGGCCTGGTCTACCGCGGCCACGGCCACCTCGGCGTTGGCAGCGGGCTTGCCCCCGGGCAACGTGGCGGTGATGGTGACCTGCGCCTTGCCGCGCACAGCGTAGCTCTCCTTGTCGGTGGCCACCTTCACGTCGATGCGGTGGGCCTCGGTGCCCACGCGGATCTCGGCCACGCCCAGGCGGAAGGCAGGCTTGGACAAATCCACCAGCGCGGTGGGCGCCTGGTATTCCTTGCCCTCGTACCAGAAGGACGTCCACCACTCGCGCGGGGCCTTGAAGCCCCAGGTGAAGAAGCTGTACCAAGGCACCTCGCGCAGGCGGCCACGCAGGGCCAGCACGCTCACGTACACGTTGGGCCCCCAGTCGGGCTGCACTTTCAGGCTCACGGTCGGGTCCTGCCCGTTGAGCTGCACCACCTGCGTGTCGATGATGCCCTCGCGCTCCACCGCCACCAGGGCCGTGGCGTAGCGAAACGGCATGCGCACCTGGAACTTGGCGGTCTCGCCGGCCTGGTAGCTTTTCTTTTCAGCCAGCAGGTCCATGCGGTCGT